>MDTB01172019.1_pt1 | contig 11100 bp, 8 predicted proteins | sample 811161 | NCBI WGS metagenome assembly MDTB01 (sample SAMN05326650, study PRJNA326480) | marine metagenome | isolation source: seawater | place: Mediterranean Sea | collected 2009
AGATAGAATCTTTTGTTTTAAAAGGGATAAAGCTTTTTGAAAAATACAGTGCATCTAAATTTTTCTTAAATACAACTGAAGTTGATCCCACCAATTCCCCTTTTCTGTCTTTACTAATCTGCCTAAATAAAGTTTTAGTTATCTCTAGAACAGGCGTCGCGATTTTCACGGTTTTATCATTCATTGCGTTTATAACAGTATCTACATATTCACTACTTATGAGAGGAGAATCACCCTGAAAATTTATAACCACATCATAATTTTCTTTTAAAAGTTTTACTGTTTCTGCTACTCTTTCCGTTCCATTTTTACATGCTTTTGAAGTCATAACCACATCTGCTCCAAAGCGTTTACATTCTTTTTCAATTCTCCTGTCATCGGTGGCGATGATAACTTTTTTTACATTTTTTACTTTTTTAGCAGAATTCCATGTTCTTTGAATAAGGGTCTTCTTAAGACCGGTTTTATCTCGTATTAGAGCAAGCGGTTTTCCTTCAAACCTTTTAGACATATACCTTGCTGGGATTACTATTAAAGTTCTCAATATACTCTCATAGACCATTAAAGATAGATAGAATTTTTTCACTACTGTAAGCAACAAAGGAGTTGTTTCTGTATCCCCTTTTTCCATAAATCAACTCTTCATTTGTAGTAAGATCTATAATGTTTCCCCCTGATGCAAACAAGATTGCATGTCCTGCAGCAGTATCCCATTCCATAGTTGGCATTTTTCTTGGATAAATCTCCGCACTTCCTTCAGATAACAAACAAAATTTAATGGAAGATCCCATCTTTATAGTTTCATATTTTTTAATTGACTCTAAACTGACCTCAGTTTCTCTATCTAGGTGATCTTTTGACGTTACCACTCGAATTGGCGAAATGAGGTTTGGGTTTTTATTTGTCTTTAATAAGGTTTTTTTTGAATTCGTAAAATTGTTATATTTATAAGCATTTTTTTCATTATCAGAAAAAAAAATTTCACCTGTCATAGGTCTATATATGACCCCTAAAAAAGGTTTCCTTTTCTTGATAAAAGCAATATTTACTGAAAATTGTCCTGAGCCCTTAATAAACTCCTTAGTTCCATCTAGTGGGTCAACAAGAAAGAAATCATTTCCATCAAAGTTTTCGTTTTTTGATTCCTCTGAGATCACAGGGATTTTCGGAAAATTATTTTTTAAACCACTTACGATCAATTCGTTGGCTTTATAATCTGCTGTGGTAACAGGAGAATTATCATCCTTAATTTCGGTTTTATAATCTCCCTTTTTAAAAATGGTTCTTATAACTGAACCCGCTTCCGTTGCTAACTCCAAAAAAATATTCAGCATTTTTGTATTCTTTTTTTGTTGATAAAATAATTTAAAGCCCATTTATAGCAAAAAATTCCATTTTCGTACAATTTAAACTTGTACGAAAAAATTAATTGCCTATATACCATCTAGATTAACGAAAATAAAATTTGAAAGGTGTATTCATGAGCAAGGTTATCGGTATTGACTTAGGAACAACCAACTCTTGTGTTGCAATAATGGAGGGAGCAAACGCTAAAGTTGTAGAAAATGCCGAAGGCGCAAGAACCACTCCTTCAGTCGTGGGCTTTACAGACGAGGAGCGATTGGTTGGTCAGCCAGCGAAGCGTCAAGCTGTGACTAACCCGTCGGACACTCTTTTCGCAGTGAAAAGATTAATCGGCAGACAATATAACGATCCTATGGTTACGAAAGATAAAAAAATGGTTCCCTATGAAATAGTAGAGGGTAGCAACAAAGACGCATGGGTTGAAGCCAAGGGGGAGAAATATTCACCAAGCCAAATTTCAGCATTTATTTTACAAAAGATGAAAGAAACCGCTGAGAGCCATTTAGGTGACGAGGTTAAACAGGCTGTTATTACAGTTCCTGCTTACTTTAATGATGCACAGCGGCAAGCAACAAAAGATGCTGGAAAGATAGCTGGGCTAGAGGTTCTCAGAATAATAAACGAACCTACAGCTGCTGCTTTGGCGTATGGTTTAGACAAAAAAGGTGGTAAAACAATTGCGGTTTATGATCTTGGCGGAGGAACTTTCGATATATCTATTTTGGAAATAGACGATGGACTTTTTGAGGTTAAGTCCACTAATGGAGACACTTTTTTAGGTGGAGAGGACTTCGATCTCCGAATTGTAGATTATCTAGCAGAAGAATTTAAGAAGGACACAGGAGTTGACTTGAAAGGCGATAAAATGGCCCTTCAGAGACTCAAAGAAGCTGCAGAAAAAGCGAAGATTGAGTTGTCATCTTCTACTCAAACCGAAATAAACCAACCTTTCATATCTATGGACCCTAAAACCAGCCAACCACTTCATATGGTTTTAAAAATTACTCGCGCCAAACTTGAGAGCTTAGTGTCAGACCTTGTTTCTAAATCTTTAAAACCTTGCCAAGCGGCTTTAAAAGACGCTGAAATTAGCAAAGACAGTATAGATGAAGTTGTTTTAGTTGGTGGTATGACGCGCATGCCGAAGGTAATAGAAGAGGTCACAAATTTTTTTGGTAAAGAGCCTCACAAGGGTGTCAACCCCGATGAAGTTGTTGCTATGGGCGCGGCAATACAAGCAGGGGTGCTGCAAGGTGATGTGAAAGATGTTGTTCTCTTGGATGTAACTCCTTTAAGCCTCGGTATAGAAACATTAGGTGGGGTTTTTACCAGACTAATTGATAGAAATACAACCATCCCAACCAAAAAAAGCCAGGTCTTTTCTACCGCTGAAGACAATCAAAATGCTGTGACAATCAGAGTATTCCAAGGCGAGAGAGAAATGGCTACAGACAATAAAGAACTGGGAAAGTTTAATTTAGAGGATATAGCTCCTGCTCCTAGAGGCATGCCACAAATTGAGGTGACATTTGACATCGACGCGAATGGAATAGTTTCTGTTTCTGCAAAGGATAAGGGGACTGGGAAGGAGCAAAAAATCACTATACAAGCTTCTGGCGGATTGTCAGAAGATGAGATAGACAAAATGGTTCAGGATGCTGAGGAAAATGCAGAGTCAGATAAAGCAAAAAAAGATCTTGTTGAAGCAAAGAACCAAGCTGAAAGCTTAGTACACACAACGGAAAAATCTATTGAGGAACATGGGGAAAAAGTGGATCCCTCTACGATTGAGGCTATGGAACTCTCAATGAAAGCTCTAAAAGAGGTACTTGAAAGTGATGATGCTGAGAAGATTAAAGCAAGAAGCCAAGACCTGACAGAAGCATCGATGAAACTAGGTGAAGCTATATACAAAGCTGAGTCAGAAAATAGCACAAAAGAGTCGGGAGATACTGTAAATGAATCAGAGAGCGACTCAGACATTTTAGATGCTGATTTTGAAGATTTGGATGAAGAAAAAAACAAATAGTTTTATCTAACCATTTCTAAATACAAACGGATACTTTTATGGCTAAAAAAGATTATTATGAAACATTGGGTATCACAAAAAACGCATCTGATTCTGAGATAAAAAAGGCTTACAGGTCAAAGGCAAAGGAACTTCATCCAGATAGAAATTCTGGAAGCCAAACATCTGAAGAGGATTTCAAAGCTGTAAATGAAGCTTATGAGATACTAAAAGATCCAAATAAAAAGGCCGCTTACGATCAATATGGACACGCTGCCTTTGAAAACGGAGGGTTTGGTGGAGGTGGTTCAGACTTTTCATCTGCATTTTCTGATGTATTTGAGGATCTTTTTGGTGATTTTATGGGAGGAAACTCAAGGAGAGATGCTGGAAACTCTTCGAAAAGAGGATCAGATCTACGGTATAATATGTCACTTACACTAGAAGAAGCTTTCACAGGAAAATCAACCAATATAAACATCCCAAGTTCAGCTAAGTGTGATACATGTGAAGGAACTGGGGGTAAAGACGGAACAAAACCAGCGTCGTGTCCAACCTGCGGCGGTTTGGGGAAGGTAAGAGCTCAACAAGGTTTTTTTACTGTGGAGCGAACTTGTCCTACTTGTGCAGGAAGGGGACAAGTTAATAAAAATCCTTGTAGATTCTGCTCTGGTTCCGGAACCACAAATAAGAACAAAAATCTTAGTGTAAATATACCTGCTGGTGTAGAGACAGGAACTCGAATTCGCTTAACAGGCGAAGGGGAGGCCGGTTTCCAAAATGGACCACCTGGAGATCTTTATATATTTACTGAGGTCCTAAATCACTCTATTTTTCAAAGAGAGAGCTCAAATTTATTTTGTCAAATACCTATTTCAATTGTAACCGCTACATTAGGAGGAGAGATTGATTGTCCTACACTGGACGGAGGAAAAACAAGAGTAAAAATACCTTCTGGTGTACAGAACGGAAAGCAGCTTAGGCTTAGAGGTAAGGGAATGCCCAACGTAAGAGGAAACTCTTTTGGGGATTTATATATAGAGCTAGTCATAGAAACTCCTGTTAATCTAAACCAGAAACAAAAAGACATATTAAGAGAGTTTGAGGAAACGCTATATAAAGACAGTAATAACAATCCAGCGCACAATGATTTTTTCTCAAAAGTAAAAAGATTTTGGGAAAAAAGTAATAATTAAATTATTGCACTCAGTTTATATTTATAGAAAATTGATATTGGTCTTTTAATATTCTTGGAAATGGTAAAAGTGTGCAAACTACCCCTGTAATAGAACAATATATACGCATTAAGGCAAGTCACCAAGATAGCCTACTTTTTTTTAGGATGGGGGACTTTTATGAACTTTTCTTTGAAGACGCAATTTTAGCTTCGAGTATTTTAAATATTATATTAACAAAACGGGGGAAACACAGAGAAAAAGATATACCTATGTGTGGCGTTCCCCATCATTCAGCGGAAAGCTATATAAAAACTCTTCTCGAAAACGGTTGCAAAATAGCCATTTGCGAACAAATGGAAACTCCTAAAGAAGCAAAGAAAAGAGGTTACAAATCTATAGTAAATAGAGACGTTGTTCGTGTTATTTCCCCTGGTACTCTTTTAGAAGATACATTTTTGGAGCAAAGGAAAAATAATATTCTAGTGAGTTTATTTTTTTTTGAAAAGTTTTGGTCTGTTTGCTGGATAGATATTTCCACAAACTTGTTCCAAATTTCAAGTTCCTTGGAGTCTGAGGTTGTTTCTCTCATTGAACAATTGGATCCGAGTGAAATCCTTATTCATGAAAAAGATTTAAAAAAAGCATCCTTTAATCGCTCCTTACCCCTGGGGATAACAACTATTTTAGAAAAAAAACTTTCCTGTAAGGAAGATTTTATTGAAAACCTAAGTGATTTTTTTTCATCAAGTGAGCTATCAATTTTTGATTCTTGTCAGCTGGGGGCTATTTCAACAATTGTAAAATATCTGGGGACTAGCAAGAACTTGGTAACAAAGCTCTGTGATACACCAGAAATAGTAAAAATATCTAATTTTATGACAATGGATCCTTCTACCAGAAGAAACCTTGAAATAAACAAATCGATAGATGGGGACAAAAAATATTCACTTTTGTCAGTAATTGACAATACCTCCAGTTTAATGGGTTCCCGACTTTTAAGTAGAAGATTAAATTCTCCATCTACTAACCAGTCAAAGATTATAAGCTGGCAAAAATGTGTTAAAAATCTTTTTGAGAACACTAGGCTAAATGATGAGATAAAGAATATTCTTAAAATGTTTCCAGATACTGAAAGATCCATATCTAGAATTGTGAGATTTGGGCCAAACCCAAAGGATTTAACGTCAATATGTCAAAGTATAAAGTTTTATTTTCAACTTAGTGATAGCTTTAAAGCCCTCAACACTATTGGGGTATTCGAAAAAAAGGTTAACCTGAATAAATTAAACACACTTTTTGAAAGCCTCGACACGGCGCTATGTGAGAGCGTTCCTTTAAGCCCCAAAGAGGGAAACTTTATTAGAGTGGGTTATAACAAGAGTCTTGATATATTGAGGAACGTAGAGAAAAATTCTAAAACTAGTCTTCTGAATTTACAAATTAAATATACAGAAATAACAAAAGTTAAGTCTCTGAAAATAAAGTATAACAACGTTTTGGGATATTTTATCGAAGTACCTATTTCTAATAAAGAAAAACTAAATCAAGTAGATATTTTCATTCACAGACAAACTACTGCTAATACCATTCGATATAAGAGTTTAGAGCTCAATAAAATTGAAAGTGAAATCCTTGAAGCTAGCGAGAAAGGAATAGTACTGGAAAATAAAATATTGCATGAGCTTTCTGCTAAAACAATTATTTTACAAAAGGATATTTTGGGGTTTTCTGAAAACATTGCTCAACTAGATGTATTTTCTAGCTTTGCATTTACTGCAAAAAAATATAAATGGACGTGTCCCAAATTAGACAATAGTGATAACTTTATAATTAAAAAGGGCCGTCATTCAGTCATCGAGAAATCTCTATTTGATCAAAGTTTAACCCCATTTGTCCCTAATGACTGCTTTCTGGATAAAGAAAAATTTATATCTCTTATAACGGGCCCAAACATGGCCGGTAAATCCACTTTTTTAAGACAAAATGCGCATATTATCATTTTATCCCAAATAGGGTCATTTGTGCCAGCCGAATATGCTCATATAGGCATAGTCAACAAATTATTCAGCAGAATAGGTGCCTCCGATAATATATCAAAGGGACAATCTACTTTCATGGTGGAAATGCTAGAAACAGCAAATATTTTGAGAGACGCCGACAATAAATCTTTCATAATCTTAGATGAAATAGGTAGAGGAACATCAACCTTCGATGGTTTATCAATCGCTTGGGCTACATTGGAAAGCTTGATATCAAAAAACAAATCCAGGACACTTTTCGCAACCCATTATCACGAACTTACTGAGATAGAAAAAAGTTGTCCCCAAGTTGAAAATGTTACTTGCGAAATTAAGGAATGGAATGATGAGATAATTTATTCATATAAAATTTCAAAGGGCATATCCTTAGGGTCATTGGGAATTAAAGTGGCTGAGCTTGCTGGTTTTCCTAAAGAAGTGCTGGGGACAGCTAGAAAAATATTAAATGAGTTGGAAAGCAAAAAAAATACTTACACCAAGACTAACAAAAAATTGGATCAGAATAATATTATTTCGTTAAAAAAAATTGAACAAACATTAAGTTCTTTAGATCCTAACAATATATCACCTAAGGAAGCGCTAGATATTATTTTCAAATTAAAAAACTTATTATAAAATATTATTATTTATTTTTTTCAGGATTTTCTTCCTCTTCAACTATAGCTTTAGAAGAAATTCCCACTTGCGCAGCTCTTAACAGCCTATCACCAATTGTAAAACCGTTTGTCATCACTTGGAATATCATTCCTTTTTCAATATTTTTTGCAGGAGCCTCAAACATTGCCTGATGAATCTTTGGATCAAATTTTTCACCAATTTCTGGTTTAACCTCATTTATTTCGTGATTTGAAAAAGTATTTAGAAGCTCTCTTTTTGTAAGTTCTATTCCTTCAACAAAGGCAGGGTTTTTCTCCCTCAAACTACCATCAATACTTTCCAAAGCTCTTTCTAAGTTGTCTAAAACTGACAAAAGATCTCTTGCCAGCTTTGTGCCACCATAAGTCTCAGCATCCTTCTTCTCTTTAAAAAATTTCTTTCTAATGTTCTCAGTTTCTGCTAGTGCTCGCATCATTTTGTCTGAAAGTATTTTATTTTCCTCTTTTAAATCTTCATACGATAATTCTTCTTCCTGTTTTTCCTGTTCTTCCTGTTCTTCCTGTTCTTCCTGTTCTTCTACCAATTCAGTCGAATTTTTATCTTCTGAGATAGTATCCTCATCAATTTTTTCTTCACGTTCGTCAATCATTTTTCTACCTTTTCCTGAACCTAGTTTTGTTTTTATAGACCTCAAGCTTAAAATATTGATAGATTTCAGCGGCCCATAGCTCACACACTAATATAGTAAAATTTTTTTATAATTTAACCCGTTAAATACAATTTTATATTTATATCACTAACTTCTACAATATTAATATTGGATATAAAACTCCATATTTAAAAAACAGGATCTATTTATTTGTGTTTTCATTTTATAATCGAGTATATTTTAATAAAGAGCCCTAAATAGGTGATCACATGGATAACAATAATGATATTTCTGACCTTCGTACTGTCTCAATTTTCCACAATTTTTTGGAAAACGTAGACCACTCCTGTTTGATACAGTTTGGAAAAACAAAAGTCATTTGCACGGCTACAATTGAAGAAAATGTACCCCCTTTTCTTAGGAAAACTGGTTTGGGATGGGTGACAGCGGAATACGGAATGTTACCAAAATCAACAAGTGAAAGAATGAGAAGAGAAGCAAAATCAATTAGTCAAAGTGGAAGAACACAAGAAATTCAGAGGCTGATAGGGAGAAGTTTACGTGCAGGGGTCGATAGAGTGGCCTTGGGTGAAAGGCAGATAATAATTGATTGTGATGTCATTCAAGCAGACGGGGGAACACGTTGCGCTGCAATATGTGGTGGCTGGGTTTCTCTAAAACTAGCCATAAATTCCCTATTAAATTCAGGTTCCATAAAATTTAACCCAATTATAAGTAATATTGCTGCTGTCTCTTGTGGTATTGTTGATAGTGAACCTAAATTAGATTTAAATTACAAAGAGGACAGTAATGCTGAGACTGACGCAAATTTTGTTATGAACGAAAAATCCGAAATAATTGAAATACAATGTTCAGCTGAGAAGAAACCTTTCACTAAAGAAGAATTTGAGCAATTATTCAATTTAGCAAGTGAGGGAATTAGAAAAATTATAGCTATTCAAAATTCTGTTTTTGATGACTAGATTTTTTCAAGAAAAAGAGTTGGTTTTGGCAACTCGTAACGAAGGAAAAATCCAAGAATTTAAACATCTTTTTGGGGAAGTAGAATTTAAACTTTTATCGGCTAGGGGCTTTGGGGGCGATGAACCTGAAGAAAACGAGGATAGTTTTATCGGAAATGCATTAATTAAAGCTAGGGAAACGTCAAAACTAAGTGATCGCGTTTGTTTGGCTGATGATAGTGGTCTATGTGTGGAAAGTCTTAACGGTAAACCAGGTATAAGATCTGCTGATTGGGCAATTAACCAATATGGGGAAAGGGATTTCAACTTAGGTATTACTAAAGTGATAAACAAACTTAAAGTTGATAAAAAAACTCCGTGGCACGCTTATTTCATCTGTGCGTTAATTTTATATTGGCCTGATGGCTATTATGAACAAGTAGAGGGAAAAATTAATGGTGAAGTAGTCTGGCCTGGCAGAGGGGAAAACGGCCATGGTTATGACCCTATTTTTTTGCCCTCTGGATATAAAACAACCTTCGGTGAAATGGATCGTTGGGAAAAAAATAAAATTAGTCATAGAGGAGTGGCTATGAAAAAGCTCCTAAAAAAGAGCTTTTGTCATGAAAAGTAATTCCTTTAGCCTATATGTGCATTGGCCATTTTGTACTGTTAAATGCCCATATTGTGATTTCAATTCCTACAAAAAAACAAGTATTAATACTGAGGAATGGTTAAAAGGTTACCTTAAGTCTATTGAAACCTGGGCATCCTTATACAACGAAAAGAAAAAGATTAGTTCAATTTTTTTTGGTGGCGGAACTCCTAGCATTATGGATCCAGAAATGGTTATAAAAATATTGGAAGGTATTTGGAGTTTTTGGACGCCAACTGAAGGGTGTGAAATTTCTATAGAAGCAAACCCAAATAGTGTGTACAGAAATAAACTAAAAAGTCTTAAAAATTTTGGTGTCAATAGAATTTCTGTGGGCGTTCAGGCGTTGAATGATAAAGACCTAAAGCAATTAGGTAGAGATCACACCCTTTTAGATTCCTTAAGGGCGATTGAAACTATTCAGAATATTTTCTCCAATTTTAATCTAGACTTTATTTATGGTAGGCAATTTCAATCAATGAGTGAATGGGAGCAGGAACTTTCGGAAATATTGGCTATTGGGGCACCTCACCTATCATTATACCAACTAACTATCGAAGAAAAGACTAATTTTTACAAGCTTTGGAAAAGAGGTCATCTTAAGGGAATGCCTGATGAGAATTTAAGCTCAGAACTTTATTTTTTAACAGGGAATTTATGTAATAAAAAGAAGTATATAAACTATGAAACATCAAACTATTCCAAAAAAAACTATTTTTGCCAACACAACTTAAGTTATTGGAAATATGAAGATTTTCTAGGAATAGGTCCTGGTGCCCACGGTAGATTAACCATAAATAACCAAAAGCATTCCTCTATAGAGATCTCAAACCCTGAAAGATGGCTTGAGACATATCTATATAAAAAAAGGCCTATACCAAAATTAAGACCTTTATCTGAAAAAACAGTTTTTGAAGAAAAACTTATAATGAATATGAGAATATCAGAAAAATTACCAGTAAGTTGGTTCAACAAGAGCAAGCTAGAGACAAAACTTTATTATCTTCAAAAATATAATCTTTTAAAAAAGGAAAATAACCATCTAGTTTTGAAAAAAAAAGGAAAGCTTATGTTAAACCATTTATCAAACGAACTACTAGACTGTTATTAAAATATCTAATTTTTCATAATTTTTGAACAAAAAGTGTCAAGTTCACGTAAGTCTCTGTAATATATAACTATTTTACCGTTTTCATTATCTTTTTCATGGAAAATTTCGGTCTTCATATCCAAAACCATTGTAAGGTCCTGCTCAAGGTTTATTGTGTCTAAATCTTTTTCTTGAGAAGTATTTCTACGAATGGGTTTCTCCCTACTTTTCATCGATAATTTTACCAAGTTCTCTACCTGTCTGACAGACATGTTTTCTTTTATAGCTCTGAAAGCTAAAGACACCGCTTCCTCTTGACCTATCAATGCTCTGGCATGGCCACTAGTTAATTTTCCCTCCCTAAGAAGAGAAAGTACTTTTTCTGGAAGCGAAAGCAAGCGGAGTGAATTTGCTATATAGCTTCTAGACTTACCCAATGCGTTTGAAAGTTTTTCCTGGGTATATTTGTAATCACTGATTAACTGATTGAAAGAACTAGCTTCTTCTACTGGGTTTAAATCCACTCTCTGAACGTTTTCTATTATTGCTATTTTTAC
>MDTB01050521.1_pt1 | contig 11099 bp, 6 predicted proteins | sample 811161 | NCBI WGS metagenome assembly MDTB01 (sample SAMN05326650, study PRJNA326480) | marine metagenome | isolation source: seawater | place: Mediterranean Sea | collected 2009
AACCCATCCACTTTAACAGGTCTTAACGTGTTATTAATTGCTGTCATCCGAAAGGTATCAGGGATCATGACAATTGGCGCTTCCAGCCCCTTGGCGCCATGCACCGTCATAATGCGAACAGCCTTGATATCACCATCCTCATCACGTTTAATATCCGTATCATCAGCTTGCATGGTTTGCAGAAACCCCAGCATTGATCCGGTATGTTCGTTCTCATATCGCTGAGCATGTTCCAGAAACTCACCCAGAATATCCAGCACTGGCAGACCTTGGCGTTGAATAAAAGCGGCGCGTGTATCCATATCAAGCACCCTGTTATAAAACCCATGAACGCCAGATTGTTCGGCAATGCCCATCAATTCCAGCAGCCGATCATAGGCCCGCGCCACCACCTCATCAGCATCTGGATTTTTGGCCAGCCGCGCAAATAGCGTTTCCTTAGCGCCTCTGTTGCGCGCCAGATGATAGAGCTGGTCTTCGGTCAATCCAAATAAGGGTGATTTCAGCACCGCCGCTAAGGTCAGATTATCTTCGGGAAGCAACATAACCTCACCCAAAGCGACCAGATCAAGGCTGGCAATATCTTCCATCAGTTTAATACGGTCAGCCCCGGTTAGCGGTATCCCCTCAGCCTGTAACTCTCTATGCAGGGCATCATAAAAGCCGTCTCTTTTCCGCAGCAGAATGAGAATATCGCCAGCACATGCCAGCCGTTCAACCGAGGGCAGATAAATGCTTCCAATCATCTTTTTTATGGTGGCGGCGATATGTTTGGCATGGCTGATAATGACATCAACTTTATCTGTATCTTGCTCAGATGGCTTGCTTGGTATATCCAAATGCACCCATCCATCAACGCCCTTTCGGTGACATTGATGCAAGGATGGCCTGCCGATACCAGATAAATGATCTGCGTTTTCTGCGGCACCAATAACCTCATCAACAAGCGTGAGAATAGGCGCCGCCGTGCGGAACGAGGTATTAAGCTCTACTTGCTCAAATGGCCGTCCATATTGCGCGGATGCCTCAGCGACATAATCGCCTTGTTCGGCAAACTGATTGGGATCAGCGCCCTGAAAGCTATAAATAGATTGTTTATAATCACCGACTGAGAATACCGTTCTGTTGGGCTTCTCATTATTTTTAATGTCGGTCTGATCATTGAGCTGATCGTCAAATAACTGATCAAAAATACGCCATTGTTCGGGGCTGGTATCTTGCGCTTCATCAATCATCAGATAACGGATACCTTGATCCAGTTTATAGCGTACCCAAGCGACACCCGAATCCTTCAGCAAGCGGGCTGTCATGCGGATAAGATCATCGTAATCCACCATGCCGCGTTGCCATTTCAGCGACTGATAATGATCAAATTCAGTGCGGGCAAGTTGAATTAAATCAAAACTATTCTGTGCCGTGTCCAGCGCATGAATAGCTTTCAGCTGACTCGTCAGCATATTGCCATGGAATGCCATTTCCCTTTTTAAGTCAGGATGATTTTCATCAACAGCTTTAGTCAGCAATTTTGATTGCACCTTGCCAGTGGTAGCGGTCAGGAAAATTTTTAGATAGTCCAGCATCTGATCATGCCGCTTGTCATGATCTGCATCTAGCCATGACTGTAATTTCGCCGCCTTTGCCTTTTCGGTCACTGTCCCATCTTCAGACATAGCCTCAACAATGCGCCGCAACAATGCCTCAGCCCTAGCATCAGGATGGGCAAGGGCGTTAATCAGCTGATGAACCCGACCAGGATCATCAACCGCATCGTCACATCCCATATATTCAAAGACTAATCGCTTCACCTCTGACGGCGATTTGCTCGCCTGTTCGAGCAGAGCAGGATAACTGCCCATCTCCCTTATCAGTTCCATAATCTGATCAACATCACGCACCAAGGCCAGGCGCTCAAGCGCATCATTAATCGTATCCGCGGATAAGCTTAACGTCCGCGCCAGGGCAGTTTGTTTGATTTGCCGTGATTGCGTCTCTTCCATGACCCGAAAATACGGATTAATTCCTGCCTCACGCGGGAACCGGCGCAACACCGACTGGCAAAACGCATGAATGGTCTCAATCCGTAAAAACGCTGTCGCATCAAGCAATCTGGCAAACAGGTTGCGGGCGCGTTCCAGCTGATCTTCTGTTGGGCTTTGGATACCGATATCCTTACATTCCTGGATGAGGTTAGCTTTTTCCAGATACGGCCATGTCATGATCGTGTCGTATATTCGGTTGCGCATCTCGGTTGCCGCATTTCGGGTATAGGTAAGTGCCAAAATCTCAGACGGCTCGGCGCCATCTATCAAAAGCCTAAGCACCCGATAGGTCAGAACGCGGGTTTTGCCTGTCCCTGCATGCGCCGATACCCATACCGATTGATCGGGTGAGGCGGCGCGGAATTGCGCGGCGGTAGCAGGATCAATAGCATTTGGATCAGGATTGGCCGGATCAGTCATCGGTTTGCTCATCCCCTGTGCTTGATATTGACCATTCTTTAACGCGAGCGAGATGCCGATAATCACTATATTTGAGCGACGGATGCGCCTCGACTTCTGATGCGAAACCCCAATCAGGACGCATCACATTACTCAGCTGGCTCTTAATATGGGGGATGATATCTTCGATGGTCATATTTTCGTTTGGTCGCGGTTTTATTTCAACAGGCTTATTGGCCGTTCCTGCGAGTTTCCAATAGGCTAACTTAATTGCCTCAGGGGTGACAGTAATTTGGTCAAATCCTTGTTTCTGGGCAATCATGGCCTCAATAATAAGCTGGCAGCTTATGCCTTGATTAACCAGTTTCTGGCTTGGGATAGAGCCGGTTTTATAATCAATGATCAGCATCTCACCATCCGCCATCAGATCAATCCGATCAGCCTCTGCGGTAAGGGTGATATCATGGCCAGCAATATCAAAAGCCGCCTTGCCTTTCGTCTCAGCATAGGTTCTTAACAGCATGTTGCGGTGAGTATTTTCATGATCAATAAACCACTCAGCAATCCGATAAAAGCGTAACTGCCAGAACATTTTTATCCACGGCGTTCGGTTCAAGCTAGCAAGCTGAGCATCGCCGCTGGCCTGAAGTTGTGCCAAGGCATCATCAGGTAGCTCGCCTTCGGGTACAGTTTCCATAAATTGATCAATGGCGCGGTGAAACAACGTGCCTTTCATCGCTGGATCAGGCGTATCCATAATCGGATAAAGCGCTTTCAACCCCAGCACTCGCCTGGCATAAATCGCATAAGGATCACGCATCAGGGTTTCCACCTGTGTCGCAGAAAATTGCGCCATATGCTGTTGCCGTTCATCGAAGCTAATCCTGGGGGCTGGCCGCATGGCAGGAGCAATGCGCGGCGGCGTGATTTGGGCATGTCTTTTTGTATCCAGCCCGGCATAGTAATCATTCTGGGGCAGCGGTATCTCACATGCTTTCAAGACGGTTTGCAATCGCCGCCACCACCGTGACGGTTCTGTCGGCGCCCCTGCATCAAGCATCGAACGTGTCATTAAAACCCGGGGCGCGGCCATGGTCATCATCACATCATGTGCCGCCATTCCAGCTCGCCAAAACATCGTTGGCAAGCCGATTAAGGCGCGCATATGCTGGCTCATCCAAGGGTCAGCTTGCGGCTGCGGTGGAATACTTCCCTCATTCATGCCGCCAAGTATCATCAGATCACTGGCCTGCATTCTTGCCTCAACCAGCCCCATAATAGCCAAACGCGGATGCAAGTTTTCTTCGGGATATATTATCTGACTGACCATCAGCTCATGCAAGAGTACCGCATAATTTTCGCGCTCGACAATAATATGATCCGCGTAAGTGCTAATCCCCTGAAACAGATTGGCTAACCTGTAACCGTCTCTGGCTTGCCAGACCTGATACGGCGTCACCCCATCATTTGATAAGGCCTCAGCCGCTTGTGCATGGGCGTCAGCAATGAGCGGCAAGCGCAACTTATCATTTTCACAATCCAGCAAAGCCTGACAAGGCACAATCAGATGTTTGGTCACAAACTGCCCCAGAGATGGATCAACAGCCTCAGCCAATTTCTGTAAATGGGTAAGCCCGCCACCTTGATAGCCTTTTTCCTGTCGGCGAATAACCTGCAGCTCAATTTTCCGCATCATCTGCCTGAATTGTGCTTTATCTATCCCCCCGCAACATAAAGGATGCTGCGATAAGGCAAGGAGGCTAAGGGGGGAGAAATGATCTGCCCATGCCTCCGCCAACAGACGCAAGAATCCTGCCGCGCGCGTATCCAAAAGCCGTATCCCCGCGCTTGATGGAACAGTGATCCCCCAGCGTGATAATTCAGCAGAAACAAGATCAGCTAATTCCTGATCTGCCGTAATCAATGACGCTGTCTTGGCTGGCTTCTCCAGCACCTCACGCATGGCAAGGGCAATGGCTCTTGCCTCATGGCGGCGGTCGCGGCAGACCATCATCTGCATGCCCTCAACAGCCGAAACAGGCACAGGAGTTTCGCGCAGGTCATACCAATGCCGCGTGTGGTTAGTCAGCCGCATCACTTCACGGATAAGCCGCACGCGGCCATTGCGATCAGCCGCAGCAATGCTCGGAGCGTTTGGCCAAGGTGACACAGACTCACGCGCTACTCCCAAAATATTGAGCAATCTAGCCATTTGAAATTGCGGATGCGCTGATATCGTCTGATCAGATAAATGCGTCAAGTCATGCCATTCCTGGCTATCCATCAGCGGATCAAAACCGGGCAAGACCAGATATCCATTAGCCAGACCAAGCACCGCTTTCATCAATTCTTGCGTTGCCGGAACCGAACCCGTTGAGCCAGCAACAATGATCAGGTCATTCGTGGGTTGATCCGTCCAGGCTTTGGCACGCGCCCGGATCGCCGCATCACGCCATATCGCGGCGTCAGATTTCTGTTTTTCAGCCAGAACATCTGGCCATTTTTCGGTCAGAATAGTCAGGAAGCCAACAATATGGCTCCAGTGGCCAGCCAGCTCATCAGGGACTAAATCATGCAGGGCATCAAACGATAGCCCATTGGTTTGCATCTGATCCAGAAAATCCCCCAATGCGCGCGCCAGACCAAAGGCTTCGGCTTGCGTAATGCTGTCGCCATCATCATTTTGATGAAACAGATTGACCAAATGCGCTAATTGAAATTGCCGTTCCAGCGGATCAATAACGGGCGGCAGATGACCGCTATCCCACCCAGCCAGTACCAGATCACTGGCATCTTCTTCGATATCACCAATAGGCGTTAGGCGTGGCAGCAGCTGCGGCTGGCCTTGTGAGTGGCGCAGAAAAGCCAGTCTAACCGCTTGCGTCAGACGGCGATTAGGCAAAAGTATAGTCGCCGATGCCATCACCGCCGGATCATCAACAAGCGTCATGAAACCAGCAACAAGATCATCTGCAAATCGGGCACCGGCAGGGATATAGCACACTTCTGCCAAATCCCTTTTGCCAAGATCACCCTCGCCAAGATCACTTTCGACTTGATCGCTTTTGGTCATGCCATATTATACCCTAACCCTATCCTAAAGCCTAGTTATACTTATTGGCTATCTATCTGTATTTGCATTAAATATATGCAGAATATGTAATATGTTTCCTCATAACCATCATAAGATTAAGCCAAGATGCCAGCGTTGCCGAGCATATTCCGCCAATAGCTCTCATACCCCGAAGTGACGAGAAACCGCGCTTTTCTGTGATCATTTGCTGGCGCTCCAGTTAATGATATGAGCAGACCATGTGGCGGCAAAAATGCGCCTAATTTGCTGATCCATTCAATAACGCAAATGGCATCGCCTTTGGCCGCCATCGCTTCTTCAAGACCAAACTCAAGAACATCCTCAGGCGTATCAATGCGCCATAAATCGACATGCCAGATCATGCATGGCTCATCATCTTGCCTTGCTTGATCAGGGTCTGGTGAGAGGCGCGGATAATGTTGAACCAAAGTATAGGTTGGGCTGGGGATATCGGCATCAGGCTGATCACTGCGCCTCATCGCGGACGTGATCAACCCGCGCGCCAGAACAGATTTGCCTGCCCCCATCTCACCTTCCAGCCCGATCAGATCACCAACGTCAAGCCACGGCTCTAGCTGTTTGCCTAATGCCGTGGTCGCCTGCTCATCTTCAAGTTCACATTCAGCCAGACAAATATCGTATAACTGGCATGCAATCATGGATTAATATCGGTATTGATCAGATTTGAACGGCCCTGCTTGCGGCACACCAATGTAACTCGCCTGATTATCTTTCAGTTTGGTCAGCGTTGCGCCAACTTTGTCCAGATGAAGCATAGCAACTTTTTCATCCAGATGGCGCGGCAGAGTATAGACTTTATTGTCATATGCTGACGCATTATTCCACAATTCCATCTGCGCCAAGACCTGATTAGTGAATGACGCCGACATAACAAATGACGGATGCCCAGTGGCACAGCCCAGATTGACCAGACGGCCTTTCGCCAGCAGAATCATTTTCTTGCCATCAGGGAATGTAATCTCATCAACTTGCGGTTTTACTTCATCCCATTGCATATTGCTGAGGGCATCGACTTGTATCTCATTATCAAAGTGACCAATGTTACAGACAATGGCACGGTCTTTCATATCACGCATGTGATCAACGGTAATGACGTCACGATTGCCTGTTGCTGTGACAAAGATATCAGCCTTTTTAGCGGCCTCCTCCATGGTCACCACTTCATAGCCTTCCATCGCCGCTTGCAGGGCGCAAATTGGGTCAATTTCGGTTACCATGACACGGGCACCACCCTGGCGAAGGGAAGCGGCTGATCCTTTGCCAACATCACCATATCCGCAGACCACGGCGACCTTACCTGCCAGCATCACATCGGTTGCCCGGCGCAAGCCATCGACCAGCGATTCGCGGCACCCATAGAGGTTATCAAACTTTGATTTGGTGACGCTGTCATTGACATTGATAGCCGGGAAAGGCACAAGCCCTGCTTCTGCCATTTGGTAGAGCCGCAAGACACCTGTTGTGGTTTCTTCGGAGACACCAATGATCGCATCACGTTGCCGTGTAAACCAGCCGGGGCTAGCCGCCAGCCGCTTCATAATCTGAGCTTTTAGAAACTCCTCTTCTTCGGTTGCCGGATGCTCTAAAATCGTTTCGCCAGCTTCTGCTCTAGCGCCCAGAAGGATGTAAAGTGTCGCGTCACCGCCATCGTCAAGAATCAAATTAGCAACATCACTATCACCGTCACCATCATGACCTTTCCACTGAAAAATCTCATCAACAAAAACCCAATAATCTTCAAGCGTCTCGCCCTTAAAGGCAAAGACCGGGATACCTCTATCTGCTATCGCCGCCGCCGCCTGATCCTGAGTCGAATAAATGTTACATGATGACCACCGAATATCAGCGCCTAATTCAGCCAGCGTCTCAATCAACACCGCTGTTTGAATGGTCATATGCAAACAGCCTGCTATTCTTGCACCTTTTAATGGCTGCTGGCTTCCAAACTCGTCACGCAGTGCCATCAGACCGGGCATTTCAGTCTGAGCGATTTCAATTTCTTTGCGGCCCCAGCCAGCAAGTGAAATATCTGCAACATGATAGTCTTGTGTCATCTTTATATCCTCATCTAAATCTGACTTTTCATAACAAAAGCAAAACACAATTGCAACAAAAACGGCGGATTTATGCCAGATTTATGCTGGCTTGATCATGTATCCGATGATAATTGCAAATGTTTTATTTGAGCATTATATGATCGGGATTTGAGATAAGCGGCAACATACTCAACCGCATATACAGATCGGTGCTTGCCCCCTGTACATCCAAAACTGATAGTAAATTGAGGTCGCCCTTCTTGCTGATAAAGCGGCAAGGTCAAATCTAGCTGAGCTTTCAGTTGATTCATAAATCGCTCAAAAGCAGGGTCCTCTTGAATATAGTCTTGTATCGCTGCATCAAGACCTGTCTTATCAGCGAGATCACGAACCCAGTGCGGATTAGTCAGAAACCGCATATCAAATACCAGATCAGAATCACCAGGCGCGCCATGCCGATAAGAAAAACTCTGTATCTGAATAGGCATAGGTTCTTGCACGGTACTGCCAACAGCAAGCAATAATTGGCGGCGCAATTGCTGCGGCGCAACACCTGTCGTATCTATGATCATATCAGCAAGCTCAGCGATATCTTTCATGCGATGAATATCTTTGTCGATGGCTTTTGCTAAATCAGTCTCACCTTTCATATGCATTAATGGATGCCTGCGACGGGTCACATTAAATCGGCGACTAAGCTCATCTTTCATTGTTGTCAGAAAAATTAACATCACTCTTTGATCGAGCCTTTTTCTAATATCGGTAATTAACCCCAAGAAGGCAACAGATGAAAAGCCAGAGGTTCGGGCATCAATTGAGACGACTAATTGCCGCTTATTAGCCTCAACTTCGCGTGAAATGAGCTGATCAAAAAGATAAAGCGGCAAGTTATCCACCGCCGTATAACCCGCATCTTCAAGCGAATGTAGCGCTGTTGAAATGCCCGAGCCAGCCAATCCACACACAACAACCATGGGCTTAACCAACGGCATGTCTTGCGCGTCTGTAATGTCTTGCGCGTCTGTAATATGGTCTTGTGGTTGTGTCACGTCTGCCCGCCTCTATCCGCTGATAAGGTCTTACCAGACTATGTCATAGATAGATCATCATCACCACTTGAAAGCGGCAGACTAAGCTGCAAAATCATACCCTCAACATTACCCTCGCCATCTTTGATGTTTTGCGCTTTTAACGCGCCGCCATGGGCAGTGGTAATTTTTAGCGAAATAGACAGCCCAAGCCCCGAATGTTGGCCAAAGCTCTCATCAACAGGGCGTTCCGAATAAAACCGATCAAAAATAGCTTCCAGTTTGTTTTCTGGTATCCCGGGCCCTTGATCTGCCACCGTCACCAGCGCCATGTTTTGGGCTTTTGAAATGGTAAAATTAATCTCTCCTGCGGCGGGGCTAAAACTGGCGGCATTGCTCAAAAGATTGTCTAATATCTGAACAATTCGATCAACCGCCACGCGCACTAATATCGGGGTTTCGGCTGTATTGACTGATAAGCTGACATGAGCAAAAGCAAATTGCCGCGACCGCACAAACTCCTCCACCAAATGATTTAAGTTAATGGTTTCGTATTCCGCTTCGGTCATATCATTATCAATCCGGCTAGCCGCCGAAATATCAGTGATCAAGCGATCAAGACGGATAACATCAGCATGGATAACCTCAAGCAGACGCTTTTGCTGGTCAGGGTCTTTTATTCGCTCAAAGGTTTCAACCGCACTTTTGAGCGAGGTCAGAGGGTTTTTAATCTCATGCGCAACATCAGCAGCAAATCCAGCGGTGGCAACCGCTCTTTCCTGTAATTCTCTGGTCATTAATGTGATGTCGCGTGCCAGCTCACCAATTTCATCACTTCGATTGGTCAATCTTGGTAAATCAATCTGCTTCGCGTTCGCCACTCTGACTTGATCTGCGGCCTTGGCTAATTGGCTGATCGGGCTCGTAATTGAGCGGGAAAAATAGTAGGCAATTAAAATTGTCGCAAACAGAACACCTACTGAAATTTGAAAAAATGAATACTGAACAGCCTCAACATCGGTCTCAATCTGATCACCTGATGCGGTCAGCAATAAGGCGCCTCTAACAACCCGCAGATTACGAATAGGGACAGCAACCCCTATCATCACATGCCCGGATTTATCACGGCCAATGAACGATGCGGCTTCCCCTGACAGGGCTTGCGATACGCCAAGATAGTCCACCGCCTGATCAGATTGCGTTTCCTTGATGAGAGGATAGTCTGTCTTGCTCGACATATGCGATGACATATAGCTTACGCCGTCACGCACCCATGTCATGACCGTGTCGGTCATGCCTTGATCTTTTTTTCTGTCTACCATTGTTGTGATGATACTTTGCGGTGCCGCCAGACCAGTGGCACTAACGCTATCAAGAATAAGACTACCATCCGGTTGAAAAACCCTTATCCGCGCATCAGGGATACTAGCGATTAATTGCGCTACTTGCCGCATCGTATCTTGAGACATTTCACTCTGCGCCAGCTGTGAGTATTCAGCATCAGTCAGACCAATGGTCTGCGCCAGCGTTTCCCCTTGCCGTTCTAGCGCCATCAATTCAGCTGTAAAAACCGTCTCTCTATATTGATCAACATAAAACAAGCTGAGCAGAAAAGCGCCAATAGGGAATATGGCCACCGCAATGATGCGGAAGCCTAGCGATATCCGCAAAAACCGAAAAAATTTATTGCTCAAGATATTTATAGCCTACCCCGTAAAGCGTTTCTATCTGATCAAATGTATTATCGACTTCACGAAACTTGCGGCGTAGTCGTTTAATATGGCTGTCAATCGTGCGATCATCGAGATAGACATTTTCGCCATAAGCCGCATCAAGCAGCTGATCCCTGTTTTTAACAATACCGGGGCGGCGCACCAACGCGGATAGGATCAAAAACTCAGTCACTGTCAACTTGACATCCTTGTCTTTCCATTTACAGGAATGGCGATCAGGGTCTAGCACCATATTACCCAGAACAATCATTTGATCACTCGATGTGGCGGCAGACTGATCGACACGGCGCAAAATCGCCCGCACCCTTTCGAGCAAAAGCCGCTGCGAAAATGGCTTTGTGATATAGTCATCTGCGCCCATGCGAAGCCCCAATGCTTCATCAAGCTCATCATCTTTGCTGGTCAGGAAAATAACTGGCATTTTGCTGATATTGCGAATGTTCTGTAACAATTCCATGCCATCCATACGCGGCATCTTAATATCCAAAATCGCCAAATCTGGAGGGCGGCGTTTTAAGCCATTCAGTCCCTGTTCACCATCAGTGTAGGTATCAACCTCATACCCCTCGGATTCGAGCAACAAAGACACTGATGTGATAATATTCTGGTCATCATCTACTAATGCTATTTTGGAAGCCATGGCATCCATCCTCCTTGTCATGTACGAAAGCACATGTCATATAGTTTAAACCACTTCAACAATGGATGCTATCCCCTTGGCTAGGGCATCAGTTTGTCAACAACATGGC
>MDTB01176402.1_pt1 | contig 11099 bp, 10 predicted proteins | sample 811161 | NCBI WGS metagenome assembly MDTB01 (sample SAMN05326650, study PRJNA326480) | marine metagenome | isolation source: seawater | place: Mediterranean Sea | collected 2009
CATTTTTTTGTCTCTCTATGATATCAGCAACTGCGGCAATCCCTTGTTTGAGGCGCTTCTCAGCGGTATTCCAGTCATTACGCTAAACAATGGATCTACTTCAGCGGTTGTCACAGATCGCATAAACGGGCTTTTAGTTGAACCTAATGATCAATTCGGGCTGTTTTCAGCCATGGTTGAATTATATGAAAACGAGTCACTTCGTCGCAAAATTTCTGAAGGGGGATTAGCATGGGCCCGTCAAAATATGCTTTCATGGGATGATCGAATGGAAGTAGAGTTAAGCTGGATTTATTCGCAAGTTCAATTAAGAGCATGAAATATTGTGGGTTCAAGGCGCCACTAACTTGATTAAGAACATGCCATTCATTGGTCGGACTTTTTACGCTTTAGTAAAAATTGATATTCTGGCATATGCATGAAGCAGGGAGTATTTGTTTGAGAATCGCCATCATTCCATCCTGGTATAATAGTTGTGTTGCTCCAGCGCGAGGCAGTTTTGTTAAGGCCCAAGCTGAAGGCTTGCACTCTCGTGGGCATGAAGTTTTATTATTAGTCCCGGATCGAGATTCTGATTGCAGGCTTTTGCATCCGAACGAGAGCGTTGAAAATGGACTGAAATGTATCCGCATATCAGTCCCATCTCCGTGGCATAGAGTCTTAGGATTTTACTTGCCAGGTGCACTATCATCAGTCTTTAGCAAGCAGATAAGCAAATTTTCCCCAGACGTTGTGCATGCTCATGCTGTCCGTCCAGCAGGTGTTTTGGCGGCATGCGCGCTTAAACATACATCTATTCCGTTTGTTCTAACCGAACATTCCGGTCCTCTTAAAAAATTCTGGTGGACTCCGCATGGGAAGCGCCATATCGCTTTGGCATATGAAAACGCGTCACGTCTGTTTGCGGTCTCAGATTTTTTGCGTTTGGAGATGATAAGCTATTTCGGAAATTCAGCCTACAAGGCAACAGTTTTACCTAACGGGGTCGACACAAAACTTTTTTCTTCAACAAGGCACCGACCCGATAAAGGTAGATTACTTTTTGTAGGGGCTCTGGAGAAGGAGAAGGGCCTGCACATCCTATTAAACGCTCTTGCAATGCTGCCGGAACCGTTACCTTGGACACTCACAGTTATTGGAAGTGGTACAGAAGCTGGGCGCTTACGCAATCAGGCCTCAGAATTAAATCTATTGGATAAAATAGAATGGTTAGGGTCGCTTCCTCATGAAGACATGCCAGTTATTTATGCCTCACATGACTATGTCGTGGTGCCGAGTCTTCACGAGACTTTCAGTATGGTATGTGCAGAGGCCCTAGCTTGTGCTCGTCCGGTAATTGCAAGTCGCTGCGGCGGTCCTGAAGAGGTTGTGCCAAATTACGGAGGCAGATTATTCCCGCCCGGTAATGTGGATGCCTTGTCAATGAATCTTTCAGAGGCGCTGCATGGTTTAATACACTTCGAAGGAGCTTGCGCTGTCGAATATATTCGAGAAAAATTTTCGATGGATGGCCTTATAAATAGGCTCGAGAGTGTCTATGAGGGTTTAATCGAGACTGGAGTCTAGTATATGTGTGGCATAGCTGGCCGAATTGGGATCGGAGCAACCGGGCAAAATGCAAAAAAAATGTCTCAGGCAATAGAGCATAGGGGGCCCGATGATTCTGGAATATGGTTAGATGAGGGCGTGGCACTGGCTCATCAGCGTCTGGCAATTATTGACATCATAGGCGGTCATCAGCCTATGGTATCAGCGTCTGGCCGTTGGATATTGGTTTTTAATGGTGAAATCTATAACTTCAGAGCTTTAAAGCGCGGTGCTTTGCTTGATTACCCTTACGAAACTAAGTCCGACACTGAAGTAATATTAGCGGCACTTGAACGATGGGGACATGCTGCGCTGAATCGCCTCGAAGGTATGTTTGCGATTGCAGCTTGGGATACTTTAGAGAAACGATTATTGTTAGCTAGAGATGGGCAAGGAATCAAACCGCTATACTTCGCAAGCCTAAAAAATGATCTGGTTTTTGGGTCAGAGATTAGCGCTCTATTTGCCGCAGGAGTATGTCCGGATGTCGATGAATCAAACCTAGACATGTTTCTAGACTTGAGATTTGTCCCATCTCCTTACACTCTGTTTCAAGGAATAGCGAAATTACCGCCCGGCCATCTCCTCTGGGTCAATAGAGATGGTTCTTTTGGCTCACCTACACCATTTGATTTCCGTGCGCCGTTAATCGAACACGGTGCATCCGAAGAGGAGCTGGCTGAACAAATATTGCAATCTTTTTTAATGGCCGTCGACAGACAGATGGTGGCAGATGTTCCAATCGGTGTACTCCTTTCAGGAGGTGTCGATTCTGGGGCAGTCGCGGCGGCGGCAACTCGCTCAGGAAGAAGTGTAAGCACATTTTGCATAGGTTACACCGAGGAACATCCTTCAAACGAATTTGCGGAGGCAAGGCGGACATCCGAGTTTTTGGGAACGGATCACCATGAGTTGCATGTAAATGCAGAAATGGCCATCGATATTATGCCCAAGGTCTTAAAGCATCTGGAGGAGCCCGTCGTAACAACGTCAATTTTTAGCTACTTCCTCTTATGTGAATCTGTCGCGAAGCATCGCAAGGTTGTTCTGTCAGGCCAAGGAGCTGATGAACCTTGGGCAGGATATGGTCGGCATCGGGTCGCCGCACTGCAGTCGATGTTGGCTCCGATTATTAGAATTGCGAATAAAGGTTTGCCTCGCCAATGGAAACAAAATGATATGTGGAAAAGAGTTTGGGAGGCATACAGTCCAGCTGATGAAATCAGGAAAATTATCGGATTGCACGCACTTTTCCCCGGGGAGGAGAGAGTTGGCATTAGATCATCAATAGGAAACTCCAAAACTTACAGCTATTTGCAAGGGTTACAGGAATCCTTGCCAAATAACGGATCATTTTTGGAAAGATTACTTGCGTTGGAAGTGCGAACTAGCTTGCCTGATAACCTTCTTCTGCTCGGAGATAAGTTATCAATGGCCTCGGGGTTAGAGGTTCGTGTTCCTTTGCTAGATCCTATCTACATTAAAAAAGTCGAAATGCTGCCTGAAAATTATCGTCGAGGAGGGATTTTTGCGAATCAAGGAAAGATACTGCACAAGAGGATTTGTAGTGCGCTTCTGCCCAAAGAAGTGATCGGTCGGCGAAAGAAGGGGTTTCAGACCCCAATGGAGGATTGGATGAGGTCAGATTTGGGAGGCTATTTGCATGACATTATTGATGGGACTCATTCTTTTACCCGCCAGTTTCTGGAGGTCTCTCAAGCCAAAAAATTGATATGTATTCATCGCGCTGGGAAGCAGGGTAATCTAGAGCGACAGTTATTTGCTCTATGGATTCTGGAAGAATGGTATCGAAGCTTTTTACCTCGATATAGAGGGTGAACCTTGAATGTACTCTTACTCAGTCAGTTAATTCTTTGGAGAGATCCGGCCGGTTACAATGCACTTTAGAAAATATGAAATTTTTGGGTGTCCCTGCGTCGCAATGCATGAGAGGGAGGCGATCGCGCATCTTATTAGCTTAGTGAGGGCGGAAAAGTCGGGCTATTTGGTTGCAATTAACGCGGAAAAAATACAGAGATTCTCCAAAGATCCAATGATGAAATCGATAATTTTGAATTCCGTCCTACCCTACCCTGATGGTGCCGGAGCTGTCTTAGGCCTTAAGTGGCTTCACGGAGCCAGTTCCGATAAAGTGAATATGCCCATAATGGCCTTAGAGGCGGCAGATAAAGCAAGACTGCAAGTTTTTATAGTTGGGGCGGAAGAGAAAAATCATGAAATGGCGGTAAAAGTTATTAAATCAACCTATCCGAATATTGATCTTGTTGGTCATTTACACGGATATCAGTCCAAGGACCGAATTATATCGGAGGTGCTTTCGTCCAAACCACAAATTATACTGATTGCGATGGGCTCGCCAAGACAGGAGGAGTTGGCAACTGAGTTGATGGCTTTAGCAAAATCAGGCGTTGCAATTGGTTGTGGGGGCGCTCTTGATATTTTATCTGGGGAGATCAGGAGGGCTCCAACATTCATGATAGAAAACAATCTCGAATGGCTTTATCGCCTATGCAAACAACCATGGCGTTTAAAAAGGCAATTATTCTTACCCATGTTTTTTCTAAGACTGTTGGTAATATCCTTGAGAAAAAAAATCACGTCATAGTTGTTGGTCTTAAATTCCACGTCTCCTGCTGAGAAAATTTTGGTGATTTGTTGATCGATAAAGGAAAAAATTGAAAAGCAATTTGACTAAATCACGTTCAAACATGAGCGACATGTATCGATGGATTCAATAAATTGGCTTTGGTTTAGATGGATGTCCGAAAAAATCATCTATTTAAAATAACAGCAGAACGTCGGTATACTGGCTGAACTCAATATGGATCATTTCTAGGCTGTTTCTCTTTGTGCTATCGTTTACGGCTAAAGAATGACATTGAAAAACTTAATCAAACAGGGCGAAAATACATGAGTCCGAGAAAGGTTTCTGGATTTACTTTGATAGAACTGCTTATCGTGATTATGATTCTTGGTTTACTGATGTCTCTGGTAGCGCCAGCGATGTTTTCCAAAGTGGATTCAACAAAGATCAAGACGGCTAAGGCCCAGATGTATATGTTTGAAACAGCACTTGACACCTACAGGTTAGACATGGGGGTCTATCCAAAGGCGTTGGAACAACTTTTGCGTTCCTCTGCCAAGGGCTGGGATGGCCCATATCTTCCCAAAAAGGTCCCAACTGACCCTTGGGGCAATGAATATGCATACTCTTCACCAGGCCCGAACGGAGAACCCTACCTGCTCTTCAGCTTCGGCAGTGATGGCCAGCTCGGCGGAGATGCCGACGTGGTGCATGAGTAATGACATTGGAATCGGTGCTCGCCGAGCATGGTGTGGATATCGAGGACATCCAGAAGGCCAAGTCCTACAGATCGAAAGCGGGTGGATCATTGGAAAAGATTTTGCTCAACATGGGGAGCTTTTCCGAAGACTTACTGCCATCCATTTACAGCGAGTTTTTGCAGTGTTCTGTTCTTTCAGTGGACCAAAGAGACGCATGGGATCCTCCCGAAATCAGTGATTCCTTGTCCAACACCTTTTTGATCGAAAACGGTTGGATGCAATTCGATCAACCAAATCAGGATTCGTTAATTTTTGTGACCAAATCACCACTGAATTGGGATGTGATACAGTATTTACAAAACGAGCATATCAGATACCAATGCATCGTAGCATCAGAAACTGATTTTGATATGCTCGTGATGAGAGCGTTGGACGGAGAAGAAAAAATATCCAGTGACACCAAGCTACTGTCTGAAGTGGAGGAGGACAGGCTCAGAGAATTGGCGACTGAAGCTCCCACAGTCAATCTGCTAAACTCACTAATCAACCGTGCACTGAAAATGCGTGCTTCCGATATGCATATTGAGCCTGTCGGACAAAGATGTAGGGTGCGTTTTCGGATCGATGGTGTTTTGCACGATATTGATCATCTGCCGGAGCGACTCAAACTCCCAGTTATATCTCGGCTGAAGATTCTTTCAGGCATGGATATTGCGGAGAAGAGGCGTCCACAAGACGGTAAGATAGAAATGCGCATAGCTAATGTCTCTCTCGATATCAGGGTATCCGCTTTGCCCGTTAACAAGGGAGAAAGTATGGTGCTGCGGTTTCTGCGAAAAGATGTGCTGACTTATGACATTGACAACCTAGGATTGTCGCTGGACACCTATCAACTTATCAAAGCCGACCTCAAACGAACTGCAGGTGTGATTCTCATGACCGGGCCGACTGGTAGCGGAAAGACGACGACGCTCTATACTTTTTTGAATCAGCTCAATGACGATGACGTCAAAATCATTACCCTGGAGGATCCGGTCGAATACCAGCTTCCCGGATTGAATCAAGTTCAAGTCAAACCAGATATAGGTTTCGATTTCAGTGCTGGCTTACGGAGCATTGTTCGTCAGGATCCGGACGTCATCATGGTGGGCGAAATTCGTGACAAAGAGACGTGTCAAATAGCAATGCAAGCAGCTTTAACGGGCCATCTGGTATTCAGCACAGTGCATACTAACGACACTCCGAGCGCCTATACGCGCCTGTTGGATCTCGGTGTGGAAGAATTCTTATTAAACGCTGCTTTAGTCTCAATTATCGCCCAACGTTTGGCGCGAAAGTTATGTGATGCTTGTTCATCGCCCTTGGTAGATCGTGAGTCGGTCATTAATGAATATAGTCTGCAACAACTTGCTGATTCGAACGGTTTATCTGAAATTAAGCTAATGGGCTCTATGGGTTGCGATGAGTGTGGCAATACCGGATTCATTGGTCGTATTGCTATAGTTGAGTATCTTCAATGTGATGACCAACTGAGGGCATTGCCAAAAGACGACCAGTTTATCTTTGAGGCAAAGAGATATCATCGACGCATTGGGCGGAGAGACTTGGTGGAAGATGGTTTGTTAAAGGCAATGCATGGATTGACTACCATAGAAGAGGTTTTCCGGGTATGCGGGTAATATGAAATCTTTTTCATACAATGCTTATGACAGTCAGGGAGTGAAGACATCAGGAGTTTTAGAGGCCGCTAGTCATGCCGAAGCAAAGATACTCTTGACTGAAAAACGGCTATTTATAGTCGATTTGCGGGAAACACGGTCATCTGAATTCAACTCTGGTTTGCACGTCCGGAAAAAGGTCACGGCAAAAGAATTAGAGTTCCTAACATCTGAATTAGCGATTCTACTTAACTCGGGTGTTACCATCAGTCGTGCACTTTCAGTTATGAAGCGAAGTTCAAGCAGCGTCCCACAAAATAAGTTGCTGTCCGACTTGACTGATGGACTAAGGCGCGGCGAGACGCTGTCCCAATCGATGTTGGCGCATGGAAATATATTCAGTCCCCTCTATGTAAACCTAGTAAAACTCGGAGAGTCAAGTGGCACACTGCCGAGGGTTTTTTCTAGACTCTCTCAAGACTTAAAATTTCAAAGTGAGCTCAGGTCAAAGATAATTCAGGCACTAATGTACCCGATGGTCATTACGTTTGTTTGTCTGTTGTGCATTGTTTTTACACTTAATTATATTGTGCCGCAGATGAGTACTCTTTTTGAGGGTTTGCCTGAGATGCCAATATATACATCGATTTTGATAGGCATGAGTGAATGGATGGTGAAGTACCAGTTTTTTTTGCTGTTATTCTTTATAGCCTCCATTGTTTTGATAATTGGGCTGTCTAAAACTGATGCTGGCAGACAATGGCTAGACGGTGTCATTTTTCGACTGCCGTTTCTAAGTCAAGCATCTATTCAAGTGGAGAGTATTCGTTTCAACACAGCAATTGCAATGATGTTAGAGTCAGGAATATTGATAGATAAATGTTTAGAGATGGCGCTGGGAAGCTTAAAAAGTGTCACTCTGCGGCAGGAGTTAGAAAAGGCGAAAAATCGTGTTAAGAAAGGCGAACCTTTATCAGACTGTCTGGGCACAAGCCCCCTATTTTCTGACTTTTCTTTATCTTTAGTAGAAGCAGGAGAGGAAAGTGGACAACTGGGGATCGTTTTTAACGAGCTAAGTAACCGAGCCAGAGCGGAATTTGAAAGCTGGGTGGGGAGATTTACTTCGCTTCTAGAGCCGATACTCATTTTAATCATGGGTTTCATAGTCGGGGGAATTGTGGTGGTTATGTTGCTCAGTGTTCTATCAGTCAATGAAATTTCTCTCTAGGAATGGCTTTAGTTTTGATGAGACAGTCTGGCGTGACATTGATTGAACTTTTGGTGGTGATTGCCTTGATTGCGGTTGTCACCGCTATGGTTGGTGGCTCGACCTTGGATTCACTTGATAAAGCTAGAGCGAAGACCGAAGAAGTTTCAATCATGAGTCTTTTAAAGCAATCGGGAGCAAGAGCCTTTTCTACTGGAAATGTCATCACTTTGAAATTTTCTGGTCCGGAGTTAAGCGTTTTTTCAGAGAAGCAACTCATGATCAAAGAAACATTTAAATTTTTAAACTTTAATGACCAACAAATCGAATTCAATCAAAAAGGACTTCCAGACAAATTTCATCTGAATTTTAAATCCCGTGAAATGGAAAAGGTTTTGGACTTTAAAAGTATCTTTGATCGTTCCATGCTCTCTTTAGATTCTGAGGGTTTGAACGGTGTATAACGTCGAGAGAGGATTTACGTTAATTGAGGTTTTGGTCTCGGGTTTTATCTTGTTTCTTGTGATCGCGAGTATGACTCTAATTTATCGAGGCGCGCTACTCTCAAGCTCCAAAGCGGAGAGAGCGTTATCTTTTACTGCCGCAATACCCTCCATTCGCCTGATCGTGTCTGATTCTGTAAGGACAGATTTTTTAGGTCCAGAGAGAGAGGGGCAGGGCACATTTGGAGACCTGCAGTTTAAATGGACAGCGAAACTAACCCATATGGGGAGGCCTTCGGTGATAATGCAAGAGGATTCCTTACGAGAACTAAGGTATTTTCTTTGGCATGTCCGACTCGTTGTAAAGACAGACAATCTCACTCGGGAGTATGAGTTTAGTGAGGTGAGTTGGTGAAGAATAACCAGGGCTTTACTTTAATCGAAGTTTTAGTCTCCATGACACTATTGTCATCAATAATTTTTCTTGCGACATCGGCATTTGGATTTTTCGCCCAGCGATGGAACAGTCAGCTGAGTAGCTTTGATTTGACCATGCAGAATGCACGCAACTATATGCTTGTTCAGGGAGTTCTTGGCAATCTCGTTCCGTATGTTGCTTTCAATGAGGCAGGCAAGCCGATTATTTATTTTGAGGGTAATAGAAACGGTTTCGTTGCAGTCGCAAGTGACTCCATATTTAAACCAGACAGCTATGCTGTAGTAAGATTGTCGGTTAGCCAGCGAGAAGATCTAACCTTCAATGTCATTTATGAAGAATGGCCAATGGACTATGACGTCTTGGTATCCATTGGTCAACCTCTGCCTTTTTCGGAACCACTTGTATTGTTCGATTCTGTGAAAGCCCCCTTATTTGAGTATTATGGGTGGCCAGACATTTCAAAGCGATTGCAAGAAGAAGATGCCTATCAGCAGCCCCAATGGACTTCAGACTTCAACGGCGTAACTTCCCTTTTTATGCCATTGAAAGTAAAGCTCGGCTTTATATCGAGAGACGGCCATTATCAGATCTTTGCAACCTTGGCAGACCAAAAAAAAGGACTGCTCTCTCGTTACTCGGATAGATTTCAGGAGACTGATCTGTCTAAGGAATTTATTGAGAGTGAATAAGTGAATAGCTCCACCATCCAAGGCCGGCAAGCTGGCGTCGCATTGCTACAAATCCTTCTTTTGAGCGCCATAATGTCGCTGTTTGCGATTCGCTTTACAGAAACAGCGAGGGAGCAGATTGACATAGCGAGAGAGTTTGATAGCCGTGTACGTGCTCAGCTTGTGGGCTACTCGGCGATTAACGAGGTGATATTTCACGTTTTATCAGAGTCAATTGAGATTGTTGACCTTCCGCAGGAGAGAGGTTTCGAATTACCTTCTGACATTGATGTCAATATGTATGGGCAGTCAATACCTTGGGGTAAGGGTGTTGTTGTGAGTATCCAAGACCTAAATGGACTTTTACCGCAACTGTTTCCCTCTAACTCACTTTGGAAACGGCTGTTGTCAGCCTATGGCCATGATGATGCGAAAATAGAACAATACCTTGGGCTATGGAGGGATATTCAGGATGGGTATAAGGAAAGCTGGAAGGTTGGTGATAAGGAGCCGGACCTGCTGCCGGCGGGGCAACGCTATTTTGACGGTTTTGCCCAGACTCATAATGTTTTGAGTTGGGTATTCGGTGATCATCCTGAACTGCTGCGTGATATTCGGAGATTCTCAAATCTTGACAGTTTGTACGAGACAAATTTGCTTAATTCTCCGCCTGAATTATTGGAGATTATTTTTGATGGACAAGTTGCTGCCGCTATCGCGGACATTAGGTCTCGAGGCGGAGCCATTGAGGAACAACTCAAGGCATTACTGCCCGCTGATGTAGATTTCGAGAGATTACAGTTCGGAAATTCAGGTAGGCTAAAAATTCGAGCTTTTGTTGAGATGGCAGGAGGCACATGGACTGAAAAAATAACTATTCGATTGATGGCATCGGACAGACCGCCCTACCAAGTTTGGCTTAATAATTGATGGCAGCTATCAATTCAAACGGATTTTGTCTATCCTTCGGCAAATTACGATTTCTTTTCGCGCGTCGGTTCCAGGCTTATGACATTAGGTGTTTGGGGAGAATTGAACTTTGAGTAGATTAATGGCCAAAACAGGCCTCGGCCCCGTTTTAACTAGGGCATCTAAAATCCTGATAGAGAGGGCTGGTTTTTTATCCGATACCCTTTATGACTTCGACCCAAATTCTAACTCTGACGAAGGCTTGAAGAGAGCGGATAATACTAGCAGAAGAAAATGGTTGTTGGTAGTTTCTCGCGAGCATTATTTTGAGACTGTCAAAGACTATCCTATCGGTCAGTTGAATGACCTCAAAAACGTGCTAAAAAATGATCCTTGGCGCTTTCCATTTATGGGACTCTTGTTGAGAAGAATTGAGAGTATGGGCAGTCAATCACATAGAGTAACGTTCTGGGTGTTGAGGGAGGACACCCTGAAATCACTGCCCCAAAAGCCCTTATGGATAATGCCGGAGTCTGCTTGTTTAAGGCAAAAACTTCTGGAGACTCAGGAGAGGATTGGCTCGTTTAGAAGGCTTGGAAAAACTGTTTTTGTTGCAGACACTCCTGATGGAGTCGTATCAAGCCTTGGGGGAAGTAATAGTTTCTTCAATCAGATCGGCGAATCGGAGGATGGCGCCACGGCTTCGGAATTAGAGAAAAGTGGCCTCAATGACAAAAAGACTGCAGACGCCATACTAAGTGGGGCAATTGAATTGATTAAAGTTGCGCCGCTCAGTTTTTTTTCAGGCCTCGACTTGTCGCGATTCAACAAGATCTCATGGCACGGTTTTCTGCGCGCGTCTATTGCAGCTTGCTCTGTCTA
>MDTB01214979.1_pt1 | contig 11099 bp, 4 predicted proteins | sample 811161 | NCBI WGS metagenome assembly MDTB01 (sample SAMN05326650, study PRJNA326480) | marine metagenome | isolation source: seawater | place: Mediterranean Sea | collected 2009
AATAATGGGTGCTGTATCGGAAGTAACTGATGCTATAAACAAAGCAGAAGGATTTTACGATCAATATGGTGAATTAAAAAGCCATGCTGATAAATTAAAAAGTGGACATCCTAACTATGCAATAGATGAGCAAACAGGATTACCAATGGGCTCCATGGGTATTAATAGTAATAATTTTTCAGCAGTAAAACAAAAACTTTCTGAAAAGAAAATAGATTTAACTGTTGATGGACCTAGTTTAATTTTTACAGACAGAAAAACAGGAACTAAAATAGTAGATATATCAAATGGAATAGGACCTATAGGTACTAACCTTGGATTAAAAAGTGAACTACAACATTCAAAAAAAGAAATAGGTCAATTAATTACTGTTGATGTAAGTGGTAACCAATTATTAGCTCTTACAAGTTTTGCAACACACATAGGCATAAACAATTTTGCAAACAGCGAACTACTTATAGAACTTAATAAAGGAAATTATGCTGAAGTTCCAAAGTATATGAAAAGATGGAGAACAGGTAAAGTAGGTGCTGATAGTGATGTCCAGGTTAGACAAGATTATGTAGGAAGAAGGGAATATGAAATAGAATTATTTACTACACCAGATTGGCTTAAACTTACCCATGATGAAATGGGTATAGGAAATGATAAAAACCTTTCTTTTAGGCAATTAAGAGCTTTACTTAGATCTGCTAAAGATAAAAAATATATTGAAATGGGTTATAAAGTAATGGGCTAAAGTTGGTTTAGTTCTTTTTTAAGATCTGCAACCTCAACAAGCAACCTATATTTTTGCATTTGCTCTTCTGCTACTGCTTTTTCCAAAAGTTCAATATGATTTCTTAAACTATTACACTCGTTATTTTTTTCTACAAGCATAACTCTAAGTTCTTCTTCAAGGGTATCATTTAATGTAGATACGTCAGCCATTTTACTCCTCAAAAATTATATTTTGTAACATATCTGTTACAGTATTATTTAACAAAACTTCACTATGACCCGCTTCTATGGTAACATTTTGAGTGTTTTTAAATCCTGGTGGAGTTGCACCCTGACTATCACAAGATATCATGCCATCATTTGCTTTACCACCTAAACCTGCAACAGGATTAGAACCTCTAGTACATATAATATTTGTATGTTTTCCATTAAAGTTTTTTTCTTGTAATAAAGATAACACTTCTGCACCTGGTTTAGTGCTCTGAAAGACTTTATCCTTCCAAAGCATACCAAATATTCTGGCAACAGGTGTTCCTTCCCATGGAGATGCTATTGTTACTAGGTGTTTTACTCTCCTAGGATATACACTAGCATACCAACTTGCAATTAAACCACCAAAACTATGCCCTACAACCACTACAGGTTCCTTTCCAAACTCCCTTTCCTTTCTTATTCTCAAAATTTCTACAATATCGAAAGGATCATCTTCCATATCGTATGCAGGAGCAAAGAAATCGTGTTCAGGCAACTTCAAAGTGTAATAATTAAAGTTTTCTGGACTAGCATTAGCACCATGTAAATAGATCACTTTATTCATATATACATAATACACTAAATTTTCGTTTTGTCAACTATTAATTAAAACTTGTTATAATGAATATGATAAATACTTGCATGGCAACATTATTTAAAGGATTCAGTACAGTTGATAAAGTTAGGGCACCTTATACCCTTGTTGATGCTGAACTTGTAAAGAGAGATTTATTAAATCATTTCTACACTAGAATTGGTGAAAGAATAATGAGACCCACATTTGGAAGTATAATTTGGGACTACTTAATGGAACCACAAGATCCAGAAGTACAAGAAATTATAAAAGAAGATATAGAAAGAATAGTTAATAGTGATCCTAGAGTAACATATTTAGAAACTAATTTAATTGTATTAGATCATTCAATACAAGCAGAAGTAAAAATAAGATACAAATTACTTAATAGTGAAGATTTGTTATTTTTAGAATACGTCACAAGTAGTACGGACGAGGCATAATGGCAACAGTAAATAGACAAAATAATTTATTCGCGGCAGAAGATTGGAAAATTGCTTATAAAATTTATAGCCAAGTAGATTTCCAAGCATACGACTTTGATTCAATAAGGACAGCACTTGTTGAATATATAAGAACAAACTTCCCTGAAAACTTTAATGACTATACTGAGAGTTCAGAATTTATTGCAATATTAGAATTACTTGCATTTTTAAGTACAAGTATTGCATTTAGAATGGATGTAAACACAAGGGAAAATTTCCTAGAAACAGCAGAAAGAAGAGACTCAGTATTTAAACTTGCAAGAATGTTAGGATACAATCCTAAAAGAAATGTACCTGCAAGTGGACTTATGAAACTGTCAGCAGTTACTACTACAGAGCCTTTAACAGACAGTGAAGGCAATCAGTTAAGTAATTCCAAAGTATTTTGGGACGACGCAAATAACCCAAACAGTTACGAGCAGTTTATAACAATTTTAAACTCTGCAATGAGTAGCACAAACAGATTTACAGCACCAGTAAAAACAGGTAAAATTGCAAATATTAATACAGAAAAATATTTAATTAATTCTGTAATTGGCAATCCTATAGCACATTCATTTAACATAAATGCAAATGGTGTAAACAGACAATGTGAAATAGTAAATGGTGATTTTAATGATGGCAAGTTTTTTTACGAAAACACACCTAATCCATTAAATGACTTTGGAATGTTTTATAGAAACGATGGGCAAGGAATTGCAAGTAATAATACAGGATTTTTCCTATTATTTAAACAAGGCACATTACAGTTTCAAGACTTTAATTTTACAACTCCTGTTGTAAGCAGAGTTCAAGATATAAACATTCAAAATATAAATGAAACTGATGTATATGTACAGGAAATCACAACAGGTGGTACAGTACTTAATCAGTGGACTAAAATACCTAATACTGTAGGACAAACATTAAACTACAACAGTCAAACATTAGGTTCAAGAAACTTATATGCTGTAGAAAATTTAAACAATGACGGTATAAGAATAAGGTTCCCAGATGGCAACTTTGGAAATATACCAAATGGTATTTTTAGAATATGGTACAGGCAAAGTGATGCAACAACATATACTATACAGCCTGATGATGCAACAAATTTAAGTGTTGTAGTACCTTATGAAAACACCAAGGGCGAACAGTACAACTTAACATTAAGTTTTGGTCTAAAATCAGCAGTTAATAATAGTTTACCTGCAGAAACATTGGCAACTGTAAAAGCAAATGCACCTGAAACGTTCTATACACAGAATAGAATGGTAAGTGCTCAGGATTATCAAGTATTTCCTTCAAGTCAATCTGCAAATATTAAAAAGTTAAAGGCTACAAATAGAACACATGCAGGGCATAGTAGATATATAGACATTACCGATCCTACAGGAACATTTCAAAGCATAGAGTCTTATGCAGAAGATGGAGTTGTTTATGCAGACATAAACAACAGTTCAGAGGACTTTACAATTAATGAAAACAATACAGCAACAGAAGTAGTTAATAGTGTACTGCCATTATATCTAAAAAAACAAAATTTAAATAATTTTGTGTATAATACATTTAGAAAAAGTATAGTTGCTACAACACCTGCAACATTTGATACAAGTGGTAGGACTATTAATTGGGCAACACTACCTGTTAAAACAACAAATACAACAGGCTATATTACAGAAGCGACTACATCAGGCGGTACAACAACCACTAGTGTATTAATTAATACAACTGCAGAAACATCTATGTTTAAAGAAAACAACTTTGTTAAGTTTGTTGATCCAAATAATATTGCTGATTATAAGTGGGTAAGACTTACAAGAATAGATAACAACGGTCAGTTATCAAGTGGATTAAGTACATCTACTGGACCAATTGCGTTAAGTAGCACAGTTACAAATGGATGGAAGGCAAACGAAATTATTTCTACATTAAGAAAAACATTTACTGCTACAGAACAAACTGCGATTATAAACGAAATTAATAACAAAAGAAATTTTGGATTAGGATATGATCCATCAGCAGATGAATATTATATTGTTCAAAATGAAAATTTAACTGCTCCAACAAATGGAGTATTGCCTGACTTTAGTTATGCTAATGCAAAAGATACTTCTGCAGGAAATTTAGATGCAAGTTATGTAATACATTTTAAATACAATCCAATATCTAATACATCTTACAGTTATACAGTAAGTGTTAGAGGACTTGATTATGTTATACAGAGTAAAGAAGATTTAAAATTTTATAACGTAAAGAGTGTTAAAATTACTGACAATACAACTAAAGCAGTTAGAGACAAAATTACACTTAACACCTTAAACACTAAACCAGGTGTAACAGAAGTGTTTAAATGGTTTGATAATGACAATGATAATCTTGGTGAAGTTTGGCAAAGTCAAGAAACTGCACAAACTTATGCACCACAAACAACTGTACCTATGATTCCATTAAGAAGTAGAAATTATAAATGGCATGATATTGATGTTGAGTGGCAAAGTAACTTTGGAGTTTTAAGAGGTGCCGGAGATAGTAGTGCAAATATTATAGCAAATAATAGATTTGTAGATGAAGCAACTGTAAACTTAAATACATTTTTTGAAGATAATACTGCTTTTGCACAAAGAACAAACGTAACTATTGCAAATGTTACAGGTAGAATAGAACATTTTCCTGCAAACATAGTAATTAACTTTACTAACACTACATTTGGATATAACTTATTTGATAGCAGTGGCGAAATACACTACAAGCAAGAGAACACAAACACTGGTTTTGTAGAGTTTTATAAAGGAAATGCGGACATTTATACATATGGCGTAAGTGGAAGTAGTGCCAACTCAGCCGCTAAAGGCAGAATATTACTATCTAATGCTAATGCTACAGCACAAACAGGTACTTTGACATATACAGGAGTACAAAATGCTACTGGCCATTTACATGCTTCAGATAGCAGTACAAACTTTAGTGTAGACAAAGTAAATGTAATATATTTAAATGACAAAGAAAAATTAGACAAAGATATTGTATGGACAATAGCAGATACATTTAAAGAAGCAGATGGTTATTGTGACCCTAGAAAAGTAAAAGTTGCACCCATTGATTCAGACGAAGATTTAGTGCCAGATGATCCTTTACAATACGATGATTTTGTTAGTCCACAAAGTTTAGTATTTTTTGAATACTATACAGACTTTGATGGATATACATACGATAAACCATCAAGTGGAGTAATATTAGATTACAGAGGCGAAACAAGTATAGATTTATCTAATAATGATTTCTTATCGCCAAGCAGTTACTCTAATCAAACAGCATGGAATACAGTAAGTTATCTTATAGTTGATACACTTGCAATAGCAGAATCATTAAACAATGATCAAACTAGATATGAAGGCATAGTTGTTTATGTAACAGCAAATAAAAAAGTTTACCAAATGCAATCCAGCAGTACAGCACCAGCAGTTATTACACTTATTGAAACATCTGATTATCTTGTAAGAGAAGGTAGAGCAAGTACACAAAATACTGCTGTACTAGATCCTCAAAATGTAATACTAAAATGGAATCATACAGCACCTAATGATGTAAGGATAGATCCTAGCATTAGTAATGTTGTAGAAATGCTAGTGCTTACAGAAACATATTATCAGGAAATTTTAAAATATATAAATGTTCCAGGAACAGCATACCCTGTATCGCCAACAAGTGAAGAACTTTCAAATGAATTTGAAAAACTTAATGAATTTAAAAGTGCTAGTGATACCATAGTTTATAGAAGTGCTAAATTTAAATTGTTATTTGGTGCTGATGCAGAAGACACTTTCCAGGCTAAATTTAAAATAGTAAAAATACCAGGAACAAGTTTAAGTGATAACGAAATTAAATCAAGAATTATAAACCTAATTAACACATATTTTGATGCAAATAATTGGGAGTTTGGCGAAACATTCTACTTTACAGAATTATCAAGTTTTATACATCAAAACTTAGGTAACGCAGTAGGTAGTATAGTTATATTGCCAAAAAATACAGCAGGTACATTTGGAGATTTATTCCAAGTAAAAGCAGAACCAAATGAACTATTCATTAGTACTGCAAAAGTTGATGATATAACAATAGTAGAAAAAATTACTTCACAAACATTAAGAACTGATAGGTAACAATGGCAAAAATTTACGAACAATTACCAGTAGTAAATCAGACTACAGCAGTAAAGAACTTCTTTGAAAGTACTGTTGAGCAACTTTTTGCAGAAGCAAACAGTGAAATTATAACTGGATTTATAGGTAAAAAGACTAGTGATGACCACAATGTGGATATTGCTTATCTTACAGAGCCTACTGTAGATAGAACATTTTACAGTTTATCTCCTGTTGTAAACACATTAAATTTAACCACAGGTAAAAGTGAAGACTTTATATTTTTTGATGAGTATATTAACACATTAAAAATTTATGGTGCTAACACAATAAATCAAGATAAAATTTTCTCTACAGATTTCCAGGCATACATGCCTCCTGTTAATCAAGATAAATTATTAAATTTCCAGGAATACTATTTTGATCCTGAAACATCTGCAAATTGTCATACTGTTGTAACATGGACAGCAAATACAGATTTTACTATTAATCAAGTTATAAAAAATGGTACAGATTATTATATTGCAAACAGAAACTTTACTTCAGGGGCATCGTTTGTTAAAGATGCATCTATAGATACATATACATTTACCGCTGATATTACAAAGAGTGTAAGTGCAGTAGTTACAACTAACCAGGATCATAATTTTTATTCTGGAGACAAAGTTGTTATTACAGGTGTAAGTGGTATGACAGAAGTCAATAACCAAACTTATTATATACAAAAAGTAACATCAAGAACATTTAAACTTTTTACAGATAAAGATTTAAGAATACCATTAGATAGCTCAGGATTTACAACATGGACATCAGGTGGTAAAATAACTCATACAAGTGGACCAACTGCAATAAGCATTAGTGGAAATGTAACAAACTATATTGATGTAGAAAAACATATTACAAATAAAAAGACTTTTACTCCTGCAGGTGGTAAAGAATTTAGAAATGGCATGATTGTTACATTTACTGGCGATTATGTAATATCAACAACAATTACAAAAGACATAGACTATATTGTTGAAGGTGTTGGCGAAAGTATAAAACTAATTGACAGAACTGCAAGTAGATCTGCTCCATATTCATATGTAACAGGAAAAGATTATATACATTTAGGAAAAGGTTCTACAAATAATAATATTTGGAGTAGAAATAACTTTTGGTGGCACAAAGACAATTACTTAGATGCAGAAGATAGAATACCTAATCAGGACAAAAGAGCATTAAGACCTATATTAGAGTATGATGCTGATTTAGAATTATACGAGCATGGAACAACATATAAAGGTAATGTAGATCTTGCACTATCTGATTTAACATTTGAACAAGCAAACAATTTACAGTCTACTCAATTAATAGACGGGACAGCAATACCAAAAGGCACACCTAGATTTAGAGTAATTTTTCCTAATGAAGAAAATAGTATTAGTAAAAATATTTATGAGATAAACAGAGCAGGAAGTACTTTAGCATTCAGTATTGTTGATACTTTTGTTGCAGGTGATGTTGTAAGTGTACATAGAGGGACAAACTTTATAGGTTTAGAATATTATTACGATGGAAATGAATTAAAACTAGCACAATCTAAACCAAATAGATCAACAGCACCATTGTTTAATCTTTATAAAGACGATAAAACTTACTTAGGCGATCCAAGTTTATACCCACTTAATAATTTTGCAGGTAATAAAATATTTGCACATAAAGTAGGAATAGGAGCAAACGATACAGAGTATGGTTTCCCTTTAAGTTATAAAGCATTTAAAAGTGCAAGTGAAATAGAGTACGAAAACTTTGCATTAACTTCAACATATGATTACACAGCCGTTGGAGCAAGTACTAGAACAGAACAAAAAGGTTACTTTTATTATAAACTTTTAAAACCTACTGTAGAGTACCATACTCTATATAAAAATACAAATAAAAGACATAAGCAACGTATTTCTACACATTATGATATTAATACAGTAGACGTAGACAATCAAAAACTTATATACTTTGTAGGTGCTTTACCAGATGCAGATGCTAATAATAGTAGTAATTATGACATTATTGTAAAAGTTGATGGTGTAACTAACACAAACTTCACTTATGATGGAAATGGCTTTATTAAATTTAACAGTTTTGATTTTATAAAGGGCACACTTATTGATGTAAGTGTAAAATCTGCTAGTGGATTAATAGCAGAAAATAGTATTAGTAAATATGACTTGCCTTTAAGTTGGAGAGGAAATCCTCTTAATACTGATAAAACAACTATATCAGAACCTGAGTATTTAGATCATATAACAAATTATATGAAACATCAGAAAGGGTTTACTGGTAATGTTTTATCTGTAAACAACTTTACTAGTACTGACAAAGAATTACAATATGCAACAGATATAGTCAAAACAGTACAAGATACATTATTAGGTGCATATCTATTAGATGACAAACCTCATAACTTAGTAGACTCAATAAGATTTAATGCACAGGAATTTGCAAAATATAAGAAAAGATTTTTAAAAGAATTAGATAATTATTTCAATTCATTTGACGTAGAAAATTTATCAAATGAATTTGTTTTAGAAAAAGTTTTAAGAAACGTAATATCATTTAGTGTAGGTAGAAAAGTATTTAACGAAACATATTTGTTACCATTTGGTGATAATTTTTACGAAGAAAGTTTAACAATTACTGATACAACTGTAGTAGACTATACACCAACAGCATATTATGATTTAGATAAAATAGAAAACAGTTTATTAGTTTATAAAGACAGAGGAACAGATAGAACTTTATTATGTGTGGATAAAGACTACACATTTAAGTCATACAATCCTATTACAATTAGTTTATTAACAAGCGATTTTAAAACTGGTGATATCTTAATATTTAAGTTTTATGACCAAGAAAGAGATAGTGCTCAGTGCCCACCAACACCAAGTGCTATGGGACTGTATCCTCTATATCAACCAGGACAAGAAACAGATAACAGTTTCCAAACAGCACAAACTTTACTAGTTGGACATGATGGAAGTAAAAGGTCTTTAATTGGTGATAGACGAGATGACATAATATTAGAATTTGAAAACAGGTTATACAACTCTGCAAAAGCAGAATTTAGAAATGCAAACAGTTTAGGTAATTATAGTGCTGTAAACATAAGACCTGGTTATTTTAGAAATACAGATTATAATAGTTCAGATTGGAACGATTTATTAAATCTTAATTTCCATAATTGGGTAACAGAAAATAACGTTGATCCAATAAAAAATGATTTTTATGATTTAACCAACCAGTTTACTTGGAACTATAGGGGCTCTGGAGACTTACCAGGACATTGGAGAGGATGGTACGAGTATTATTATGATACTGTAAGACCACATACTCACCCTTGGGAAATGCTAGGATTTACAGAAAAGCCTACTTGGTGGGATACCACATATATAACTGCAACATATACTGATTACAGTAGTAGTAATACACCTATGTGGAGTGATATTGAGCAAGGTAAAATAGTAAGTGGTGTAAGAGATAATGTTACAAATAATTTATATAAACAAGCAGAATTTAATCCATTTAGAAGAGTAGGATTATTAGATGTTTTACCTGTAACAAGTAGTGCAACACTTAAATCTCCTTATGATATTGTATCAACAGGAAGTACAACACTGACTCCTACATGGACAAATACAACACCTAATACCAGTTTAGGTTATGTTACAACAAGTTTTAGAAGTTTAGATGGCGTAAATGTAAAATTTGATGGTTCTAATGTTTACTTAGAAAGTAACAACATTGTAAGTCATAGTATAACAGTTACAGATACTAGTGCAACTTATGTAAATGCAAATGCACAAACATTAACTTATATTGTTCCAAGAAGAAATTTAAATACAATAGGAATATCAGATACTGCTATGTCTAGTCCAGCAGTTGCAGTAGCAAATAATGGACAACCAATTTACAACGTACAAGATACCAAAGTATGGACAGCATTAGATGGTACAGCATCGTTATATCACTACAATAGAGTAGAATCCGACACTAGCCCATTTGCATTAGGAAATGTAAGTGACAGTGGCGTACAATACTACCATACACTAAATGCTGACATAGTTGGTTCTTCCGTATGGGGTAATGCAACAACACACTCAGGTATAGTAGGTTGGGCATTTGATGGTTTACCAATTTATGGTCCATATGGATATACAGAATATTATGCAAATGGTACTATAAAAACAAATACAATAACAAATATTAAAAGTAATTTTGAGGTAAGATCTGGTACAAGGGCAACAGGACCTGGTGGGGCTCACACAGGAGAATTTACTGAAGACTATACTTATAATTCAGCATTAGATGGTACTGCTGGATATGTTGGTGGTAGCAGTAGCATAGGAAAATATAATTTAAGATATGGTTTTACACCTGACTCGCCTAGTACAGCAATTAAATTTTATGTGTGTACGCAAGACGACAATGGCAATCCTATGTTCCCATATCATGTTGGTGGCGGCACAAAAACAGTAGGCGCAAGTTCAACAGTATATTCAAACAAATATTACCAAGTACCAAGTTTAAACAGTTTTAATAATAGTGCAGTATTTGACTCAACTGCCACAGATGCTATAATGAGTGTCTTTACTGAAGTACAAACTACAACCAATAACATAAGTGATCCATGGAGAATAGGAGATGGTGCTCCAGTTGAAAATGCTTGGAAATATTCAGTAGAGTATCCATTTGCAGTAATAGAAGCATTATTGATTGCTAAACCAGGTATATTTGCTACAGTATATTCAGACCCAACTAAAATTACAAAGCCTTCTGCAGACGCAAGAAACTATATCAGCACAGAAACTAGAAAAAAATGGCTGTTTACAGATACAACAGATTTCCAAATACATGGCGATAAAGATGCAAATGGCGATTTAATTACAAACATAGGTTATACACAATTTATAA
>MDTB01227557.1_pt1 | contig 11099 bp, 22 predicted proteins | sample 811161 | NCBI WGS metagenome assembly MDTB01 (sample SAMN05326650, study PRJNA326480) | marine metagenome | isolation source: seawater | place: Mediterranean Sea | collected 2009
AGAGCTTTTCCTTCTCTAGCAGTACTTATTGAATAAGAAACTTTTTTTACAGGACTAAATAAAGAATCAATAGGTATCAGACCTAACGGTGGTTCCTCTGGTTTATTCATATCTGCTGAAACATAGCCTTTTCCATTACTTACAGTCATTTCCATATGAAAATTAGTATTTTCATCTAAATTGCATATAACTAAATCTGGATTTAAAATTTCTATATCTCCAGATGTAGTTATATTTGAAGCTTTAATTTCACCTGGTCCTTTAGCATCAAGAATTAATTTATTAATAGTCTCTGAATTACTTTTTAAAGCAAGAGATTTAACATTTAATACAATATCTGTTACATCTTCTCTGACACCTTTAATTGATGTAAATTCGTGCAATACTCCATCAATTTGGATTGCTGTGACTGCTGTTCCTCTTATTGATGATAACAATATTCTTCTTAAAGAATTTCCCAACGTAAGCCCATAACCTTTTTCTAATGGTTCAGCTACAATTTTTGCGTAAGATTTATCTTCACTAAGGTTAATATCTAATTTTGGTGGCTTAATTAGAGATTTCCAATTTTTAATATTTACTTCAGTAGTTTCCATTTATACTCTCCTTTTTTTTGGCGGTCTTGATCCATTATGTGGCATAGGGGTTGTATCCTTTATAGAAATAATTTTAAAACCTCTAGCCTGTAATGCTCTTAATGCTGTTTCTCTACCAGAGCCAGGTCCTTTAACTTCAACTGATAAAATTTTCATTCCCACCTCTAATGCTTTTGCTGCAGCTGAGTCAGCTGCTACCTGAGCTGCATATGGAGTAGATTTTCTTGATCCTTTAAAACCTTTTTGACCAGCAGAAGCCCATGAGATGACATTTCCATTGGTATCAGCAATTGAAACAATTGTGTTATTAAAAGTAGATTGAACATAGGCTATGCCATTTAGTATATTTTTTTTATTTTTTTTCTTTTTTGAATAAGAACTTTTTTTTGATTTTGAAGTGTTTTCTTTAATCTGATCTTTGCTATCTTTATTATCTTTTTCCATATTATTTTTTAAGTGGGGTTAATTTTTTACCTGCAATAGCGATTGCTTTACCTTTACGTGTACGTGCATTACATCTAGTTCTTTGTCCTCTCACCGGCAATTTTTTTCTATGTCTTGAACCACGATAAGATGCTAGGTCAATTAGTCTTTTAATATTTAAAGAAGTATCTCTTCTTAAATCACCTTCTACTGTAAATTTTTGATCTATAAATTCTCTAATTTTTAAAATTTCGTCATCCGTAAGTTCATTTACCCTTTTTGTATTGGGTATTTCTAATGACCTACATATATCTTTAGAGTTTTTCTCGCCAATGCCATAAATATAAGTTAGTCCAATACGAACTAATTTATTTTGGGGGATGTTTACACCTGCTATACGAGCCATAATATTGAGATAAAAATTTAGCCTTTTATATAAGAAGTTATTTCAAAGTCAATGTCTTAAACAGATAAGATTTGGTTAATTTTGTTAGATATTTCGTGTATTTTTTCATCTCCATCAATTTCATGAAAATTTGTTTTTTTAGAATAGAAGTCTAAGACAGGTTTCGTGGTTTCCATATAAGTGTCATACCTTTTAAGAATAATTGCAAAATTATCATCTGCTCTCATTTCTAAAATTTTTCTTTTTTCTATTCTTTTAATAATCGTATCTTTTTTTACATTAAGAAAAAAAATAAAATCGATCTGTTGATTACTTTCATTAAGTAATTTGTCTAAATTTTCAGCCTGGCTTAAAGATCTAGGATATCCATCAAATATTAATTTATTTTTTTTCTGAGGGTCAAAAATTACATTTTTAATAAGCTCATTTACAATTTCGTCAGTTGCAAAATCACCCTTTGAAATTATATTTTCTATATCTTTACCAATATCAGATTTTTTTTTAACTTCACTTCTTAAAAGATCTCCAGTAGAAACTTGATAAAGGTCAAATTTTTTTACAATATTAAGAGCTTGCGTACCCTTGCCAGCACCCGGTGGACCAAATATTATAACATTCACCTAACTTATCTTCCAAATTTCGTTTTTTTTATCAATTGTTCGTATTGTGAACTCATTAATCTTGTCTGTACTTGAGTAACAGTATCAATAGCAACAACAACAACAATTAATACAGAAGCTCCACCTAAATAAAAAGGTATTGGGTAATTGGCTATTAAAAATTCTGGCATTAAACAAACTAGAGTTAAATATAAAGCTCCAATGGTTGTTAATCTAGTAAGTATTGTATCTATGTATAAAGCTGTACTTTCACCTGGTCTAATTCCTGGTATAAACCCACCATATTTTCTTAAATTTTCTGCTGTTTCATTTGGATTGAATGTTATTGATGTATAAAAAAAAGTAAAAAAAATAATTCCTGATGCATACAAGATCATGTACAAAGGTTGTCCTTGTGAAAAGTATGATGAAATATTTAAAAAAGTTTCATTTTGTGAAATATTAAAATTTGAAAATGTTACTGGAAGTAATAACAAAGCAGACGCAAAAATAGCAGGAATTACACCGGCGGAATTTATTTTTAGAGGTAAATGTGATGATTCACCGCCATACATCTTATTTCCCATTTGCCTTTTAGGGTAATTTATTAGAATTTTTCGCAATGCTCTTTCCATAAAAACAATAAATAAAATTGTTAAGACTAACAAAATAAATATTAAGATTATCATTAATGTAGAAATAGCTCCTGTTCTGCCTAATTCAAAAGTGGTAACTAAAGCTCTTGGAATTTCTGCAACAATACCAGAAAAAATTATTAATGAGATTCCATTACCAATACCCCTTTGTGTAATTTGCTCTCCTAGCCACATTAAAAATATAGTTCCAGCTACAATTGTTGTTACTGTAGAAATTTTAAAAAATACTCCAGGGTTTATAACAAGATCTGCAGATGATTCTAATCCTACTGCCAATCCATATCCTTGGACTGTAGCTAATAGAACAGTTCCATATCTTGTAATTTGAGTAATTTTTTGTCTTCCTGTTTCTCCTTGTGCTTTGAGATTTTTAAAATATTCAGTAACTCCAGTTAATAATTGCACAATAATTGATGAAGAAATGTATGGCATTATACCAAGTGCAAAAATTGCCATTCTGCTTACAGCTCCACCAGCAAAGACATTAAACATACCAAGTAATCCTTTTTGATTACTATCCATCATAACTTGGAGTTGCTCAGGATCAATACCTGGAAGAGGTACGAATGTTCCAAGTCTGTAAATTGCTAAAATAAAAACAGTAAATAATATTCTATTTCTTAAATCGTTAGTTTGTGATGACTCACTCATTTTATTTAGGATTTTTTATTTTTAAGACACCACCTAATTTTTCTATTTTTTCTTTTGCAGATATAGATGAAAAATCAGCTTCAATATTTATTTTTGAATTTAGCGTTCCATTTCCAAGAATTTTGAATTTAAAATATGACTTGTTAATAATATTAGTTTTCTTTAAAACATCTAAGTTTATATTTTGACCTACATCTATTCTTTTTTTATCTACAAAATTTTGTAATTGATTTAAATTAATTATAGCTATTTTTTGTTTGTTTATAGGATTAAAACCTCTTTTTGGAAGTCTTCTATATAAAGGCATCTGCCCACCTTCAAAGCTTTTTATAGCTACTCCGGATCTCGATTTTTGACCTTTAACACCTCTTCCAGATGTCTTACCCTTACCAGATCCTATACCTCTACCAACTCTTTTTTTTGATGTCTTAATTTTTACAATATTATTTAACATGCTTATCAACCTCTTTTTTCAATAATTTCTGATATTTTTTTATTTCTAATTAAAGAAATATTTTTTGGAGAGTTTTGATTTGTTAGAGCTTTCATACATGCTCTAATAACATTATGAGGGTTTGCAGTTCCAAGGGATTTTGCGACTATATCTTTTATACCAAGTACTTCGCATACTGCTCTCACAGCACCTCCAGCTATTATTCCAGTACCTTTTGGTGCTGCTCTCAATTTAATCTTTCCTGCGCCGTCTTTTCCAAAAATGTCATGGTGTATTGTTCTTCCCTCTCTTAATGGAATTTGAACAAGATTTCTTCTAGCTAATTCATTTGCTTTTTTTATTGCATCTGGAACTTGTTTTGCTTTAGCGTGCGCTACGCCAATTTTGCCGTTCTGATTACCTACTACAACTAACGCCGAAAATCCAAATCTTCTTCCACCTTTAACAACTTTAGTAATCCTATTAATGTGTACTAGTTTCTCAACAAACTCAGTATTTTTTTCCATATTTAAAATTCCATTCCATTTTTTCTAAGCTCTTCAGCTAGAAGTTTTACTCTGCCATGGTATTTATATATACCTCTATCAAAGTAAACTTTTGTTATTTTTAGATCTTTTGCTTTTTTTGCTAGTAATTCTGCGACTAAAGCAGATAATTCTTTTTTTGTTTTTTTTTGTAACTTTATATCTTTTGTATTAGAAGAAGCTGAAGCTAATGTAATTTTTTTTGCATCATCAATTATTTGAACGCTAATATTTTTTGCTGACCTACTAACACTTAGTCTATATCTATCATTTGCCGACACTTTCTTTACTTTATTTCGGACTCTAAATTTTTTTCTTTCAACTTTAGTTATACTCATTATTTCTTTTTACCTTCTTTTCTTAATATATATTGACCTTGTTCCTTTATACCTTTTCCCTTATATGGTTCTGGAGGTCTAATACTCTTGATTTTAGCAGCAACCATCCCTACCTGTTGCTTATCATTACCAGTAATTTTAAGTATATTTTGTTTTTCTACCTGGATTTTTACACCATCTGGGATATTAAAATTAATATCATGACTAAAACCTAATTGAAGGTTAAGTATATTTTGTTTTAATGCTGCTCTATAACCAACACCTGTTAACTCAAGAACTTTCTCATATCCTTTACTAGTCCCAATAATCGCATTATTTAATAAACTTCTATTCATTCCCCACAATCTTTTAGAATTTTGCGTATTATTTTTGGGTTTTAATGAAACCTCTTTACCATCATCAATGTTTAGTTCAAACATTTCTAAATCAATATTTAATTTTTTTTTACCTAGAGGGCCTTCAATGTTTATAATATCACCACTTAAGATAACTTTTACTTTCTCTGGTATTGAAATTTTTATTTTACCAATTTTTGACATTAAAATACCTTGCAAATTATTTCACCACCAACTTTTTGCTTTCTTGCATCTATATCTGTCATAACGCCTTTTGGTGTTGATATTATAGCTATTCCTAATCCATTGTTTACTTTTGGTAGACTATCTGCACTAGAGAAAATTCTTCTACCTGGTTTTGAAACTCTTTCTATTGAACTTATTACTGGATTTCCAGAGCTATATTTTAAACTAATAAGTAGATTTGATTTATTTTTTTCTGATTTTACCTCATAGTCAATAATATATCCCTCTGACTTTAATATTTCTGCTATTTTAGTTTTAAATTTTGATGATGGTAACTCTAAACGCTTATGATTTCTCATCTGAGAGTTTTTTAGTCTCGCTAACATATCTCCAATTGGATCGCTTAAACTCATAATATCCTTTCTACCAACTTGATTTTACCATACCAGGAATTTTACCTTCTAAGCCTAATTGTCTTAATGCAATTCTTGATATTTTTAATTTACGATAAACACCGTGAGGTCTACCTGTTATTTGACATCTGTTTCTGACTCTTATTTTGGCAGAATTTCTAGGCAATTTTGATAATTTTTGTTGAGCTTTGAATCTTTCCTCAAATGTCAATTTTTTATCCATAATTATTTTTTTTAGTTTCAATCTTTTTTTATAAAATTTATCTGACATTTTAATTCTTTTATTATTTTTGTTAATTGCACTTAGTTTAGCCATTAGTTACTCCTATTTTCTTTAAAGGGGAAATTTAATTTTTTTAGAAGTTCATAACTATGTTTCTTGTCAATAGACTTGATCACTATTGTAATATCTAAACCTCTAATTTTATCTACCTTATCAAAATTTACTTCTGGAAAAACAATTTGTTCTTTTATTCCAAAAGTATAATTTCCAAATTTATCAAACCCATTTGAACTTAATCCTCTAAAATCTTTAATCCTTGGTAAAGCAATATTTACAAGTCGATCAATAAATTCATACATTTTATTTTTTCTTAAAGTTACTTTAAGACCTGAGTTAGTATTTTTTCTTGTTTTAAAGTTTGCAATTGATTTTCTAAATTTTGTAATAACAGGTTTTTGTCCTGCTATGCTTGCTAAATCTTCTTGGCAAGAACTTATAATTTTTGCATCATTTCCATCTAATCCCAATCCCATATTCAAGACTATCTTCTCAATTTTTGGGCCCATAAATAAGTTTTTATATCCAAACATTTCTTTTAAACTTGGGTTTATTTCTTTTATTATTAGTTGTTTGAGTCTGGGTTCCATTATTTTTTAGCCTGTTCTTTATTTTTAATCTCAATTATTTTCAAATTTGATAAATGAATAAAATTTTCTTTTGAAATAATTCCACCTTTTTTTTCTTTTGTAGTTTTTACATGTTTCTTTACTATATTAATACCTTTTACGATTGCTCTATTTTTTTTTCGATCTATTTCCATTACTTCACCATCTTTGCTTTTATCTTTTCCCGTTAATATTTTTACTTTCATGCCTTTTTTAATCATCATAATACCTCTGGTGCCAATGAAATAATTTTCATTTGTCCTCTATTTCTTAGTTCTCTAGTTACTGGTCCAAAGATTCTTGTACCAATTGGCTCACCTTTATCATCTGTTAATACTGCTGCATTATTGTCAAATCTTACTTTTGATCCATCATTTCTATGAATACCCTTTTTAACTCTGACAACTACAGCTTTGTGAACTGCACCTTTTTTAACTTTTCCTTTTGGTATAGCTTCCTTTACAGCTACTACTATGGTGTCACCAATACTAGCATATCTTCTTTTAGAACCACCTAAAACTTTTATACATTCTATTTTCTTAGCTCCAGTATTGTCAGCAACCATTAACTCAGTTTGTACTTGTATCACTTCGTATCTCCTATTACTTCAAATTTCTTGTTTTTAGAATAAGGTCTGCTTTCTCTTATAGAAACCCTATCACCAATTTTAAATTTATTATCCTCGTCATGAGCATTATATTTTTTTCTAGCTCTCATGACTTTCTTTAGTAAAGGATGTTGATATTTCCTTTCAACTAGGACCGTTACTGTTTTATCTGGTTTGTCACTTACCACAATACCATTTAAAATTTTTTTAGGCATCTTTAACCTCTATCATTGTTTTTAACCTTGCTATAATTTTTTTAGTTTCTGTTATTTTTGCGGGACTCTTAACTTGTCCATTAACCTTCTGAAATCTAAAATTAAAAAGATCTTTTTTGTATTTTTCTAGATTCTCTAACATTTGATTTTTGGTTAATTTTTTTAATTCTTTTTTTTTCATTTTATATTCTCTTTATAAACTTACATTTAATAGGTAATTTTGCTGAAGCTTTATATAGGGCTTCTTTTGCAATTTGCTCAGATACACCATCCACCTCAAACAATATTCTTCCAGGTTTTACTCTACAGGCCCAAAACTCAGGAGATCCTTTTCCTTTACCCATTCTTACTTCTGTTGGTTTTTTTGAAACTGGAATATTTGGAAACATTCTTGTCCATACTCTTCCTTGTCTTTTCATGTGTCTTGTTAATGCTACCCTTGCAGCCTCTATTTGTCTCGATATTATTCTCTCAGGTTGAACTGCTTTTAAACCAAATGACCCATAGTTCATTAAATTACATCTAGATGCATGACCATGTATTCTTCCTTTATGAGCCTTTCTAAATTTTGTTCTAGTTGGTTGTAACATTTTTAAGCCTTGTTCCTTTCTTGACTAAATTCTCTTGTAAAGATTTCACCTTTATAAATCCAAATTTTTATACCTATAATTCCATATGTTGTTAGCGCCTCTGCTTCAGAATAGTCTATATCTGCTCTCAATGTGTGTGCTGGTATACTTCCTTCTCTTAACCATTCTGTTCTTGCAATCTCATTTCCACCCAATCTTCCACTTATTGATACTTTTATTCCTTTTGCACCCAATCTTAATGCTGACTGCATTGCTCTTTTCATTGCTCTTCTGTACGAAACTCTTTTTACTAATTGTTGTGCAATATTTTCTGCAACTAAATAACTGTTAGTCTCAGGTTTTTTTACTTCCTTAATATTTAAAACTACTTCATTGTTAGTCAATTTTGATAGATTTCCCTTTATTTTTTCAATATCTGAGCCTTTTTTTCCAATTACAAATCCAGGGCGTGATGTGTATATGGTAACAAAACATTTTTTTGTTGTTCTCTCTATCATAACTTTTGAAACACCAGAATTAACAACATTTTTTTTTATATATTCTCTAATCTTAAAATCCTCTATTAGATTATTTCCAAAATCTTTCTTTTTTGCATACCAAACAGAGTCCCAACCTCTGTTAATGCCTAATCTTAACCCAACAGGATTAACTTTTTGTCCCATGACTCTCCGTTTTTTTATTATTTTCCGTTAATATAATTGTTAGATTAGAATAAGGTTTCATTATCTCCGCCGCTCTACCTTTGGCTCTAGCTCTAAAGCGTTTCATGACAACCTGCTTTCCACAGTAAGCTTCTTTTATAATTAATTTGTCAATATCATATTGGTAATTATTTTCTGCGTTGGCTATTGCAGAAGAAATTGTTTTTCTAATATCTTTTGAGATTCTTTTATCAGAAAACGATAAATCTCTAATTGCTAAGTCAACTTTCTTTCCAACTATAGATTTTAAAATTGGATTGAGTTTTCTTGTGCTTGACCTTACATTTTTGTTAATAGATTTAACAATTTTAGCATCTATATTTTTTTTTAATTTTGACATTATTTTTTACCTGCTCCACCTTCTACTTTTGCTTTTTTATCCGCTGGTGTATGACCAAAAAATTGTCTTGTGGGAGAAAATTCACCAAATTTGTGACCTACCATGTCTTCAGATATTGTTATTGGGATAAATTTTTTACCATTATAAATCAAAAAACTTACTCCGACAAAGTCTGGTATTATAGTAGATTTTCTTGACCAAGTTTTTATAGGTTTTTTTACTGTTTCATTTTTTTGCTTTTCGACTTTTTTAATTAAACTCTCTTCTACAAATGGTCCTTTCCAAACTGATCTAGCCATATACTACCTTCTTTTCTTCTTTCTTCTTCTAATTATGAATTTGTCTGTTCTTTTGTTATCTCTTGTTTTAAGACCTTTCGCTGATTGACCTGTAGGTGACACTGGATGTCTACCTCCAGCAGATTTTCCTTCACCACCACCATGTGGATGATCAACAGGATTTTTAACTACTCCTCTAGTATGAGGTCTTATTCCTAGCCATCTTGACCTACCAGCTTTTCCAATTTTCATATTTTTTTGATCAGGATTTGAGAGGACTCCAATTGATGCCAATGAGTTTGAATTGATTTTTCTGACCTCACCTGAAGTCATCTTTATAATAGAATAATTACCATCTATACCTGAAATTGAAACTGATGTTCCCGCAGATCTGGCAATTTTACCACCACCACCAGGATTTATTTCTACATTATGAATATCAATGCCAACTGGTATATCTTTTAAAGGCAAGCAATTACCAATTTTTATTTCAGAACTTGATCCATTTTGAATTTTATCTCCTATTTTTATATCCTTTGGCGCCAAATAATAAAATCTGTTACCATCATCAAACTTTACAAGCATAATGTGACATGATCTATTTGGATCATATTCAATTCGTTCAACTTCAGCAAGTGAGTCAAATTTTTTTCTATGAAAATCTATTTTTCTGTATTTATGTTTGTGTCCACCTCCATGATTTCTAGATGTAATTCGTCCATAATTATTTCTTCCTTTTGAAGAATTATTTGGAGAAGTTAAACTTTTATATGGCTTACCTTTCCATAGTCCCTCTCTACTTACAAGAATAGTGCCTCTTGTTGATTTTGTGTATGGTTTAAATGTCTTTAATGCCATTTTCAAATACCTGTCGTTAGGTCAATATTTTGACCTTTTTTAAGTGTTACTATTGCTTTTTTATATCCTTTGACTCTTACTTTTTTACCTCTTGTAGTTTTAATTCGGGTTTTTTTGTTTATAATATTTACTTTCGTCACGTTCACCTTAAATATTTTTTCTATATTATTTTTTAGATTTCTTTTGTTTGCATTTGAATGAACTTTAAAAATAATCTTATTCTGCTCAGATAAATTAGTAGATTTTTCTGTTACTAAGGGTGATATAATTTTGTCGTAAAGATGAAGTTTTTCCATGGTTAATATCTCTTCTCTAGTTCCTTAATAGATGTTTCGGTAAAGATTATTTTTTTATGTTTAGCTAAATCATATGCGCTAAAATGATTAACATCAGTTATCTTCACATTTGGTATATTTTTAACTGATTTAGAAATTTTATTCATTGAAACTTTATCTGCAATTATTATAGAATTTTTTGCATCAAATTTTATCAATATTTCATTCATCTCTTTTGTTTTTATTATTTCTTTTTGGAAATCATCTAAAATTATTAAATCTTTTAAATTATTTTTTTTAGTAATTAATGAGGCTATACTTAATTTTTTTTCACTTTTATTTAATTTTCTTTTTTTATACTTTGACTCACCTTTGGGACCGTGGGCAACACCACCACCAACAAATATTGGTGCCTTTTTACTTGCATGACGTGCGTTACCAGTTCCTTTCTGAGCGTAAATTTTTGATGTAGATCCAGTTATTTCGTTTTGTTGCTTAGTTTTTGCTTTTCTACCTTTATAATTTGCATTAGTTTTATACAGTACACCGCTAATAAGTTTGTTGTTTATCTTTGCTGCAACAATTTTATCAGAAATATCAATTGAATTTTTTTTTCCATCAATATTAAGTTTTTCAATTATCATAATTTATTTTTTTTTTTCTTTAATTTTTTTTGATTTTTCGAGAATTTCAATTTTTTCATAAATTGTTAATTTCTTAATATTTTTTACTGACTTTTTTAACATTACTTCTGAATTTTTAGATC
>MDTB01108827.1_pt1 | contig 11098 bp, 10 predicted proteins | sample 811161 | NCBI WGS metagenome assembly MDTB01 (sample SAMN05326650, study PRJNA326480) | marine metagenome | isolation source: seawater | place: Mediterranean Sea | collected 2009
ATGGCTTTATATGATTGTGCAATGGCATTTGGTAGAGCTGATACTTTTCCAAAAGGAAGATTAATTACATATCCAGCTGATTGGGGCACTCGCTCTAGAGATGTAGTTGCGGCAATTGATTTACCTTTTGAACCAATTGCAGGAGGAAGTGAAGGTGCCATGGTTGCAGAATTAGAGAGTGCAATTAAGAAAAAAGAGCCAATTATATCAATGTTTTGGCAACCTCATTGGATTTTTGCTACTCAAGACTTAAATTGGGTCGAATGGAATCCTGTAGACGGTGCTTGTGAAGAAGAAACCCAAAAGAAAGAAACTGCATGCGGTTTTGAGCAAGCAAAAGTTGTAAAAATTTCGTCAAAACAATTTAAAGAAAAATATCCTGCGGCATACAAATTTCTGGATGCTTATACGCTAACTAATGATATTGAAAATTTAGGTATGTTAGAAATTGATGTGAATGGTAAAAAACTTGAAGCTTGGGTTGAAGAGTGGGTATCAAATAACCAAGATGTTTGGCAACCATGGATAGACGCAGCCAATAGTTAAAATATATTTAAGAAAAATATTATTAAAAGCGACATTTATAATTTGTCGCTTTTAATAATTTTATATTTATAAAATGAACTCAAAACAAATAAAACTATCGTGTCGTAACGTTTGGAAACTTTATGGAGATAAGCCAGAAAGTTTTTTTGAATCTGGTAATGGAAAAGTTCAAGATAAGATAAGTCATATTAATAATATAAAAAAATCAAATCATATTGTTGCAAATGCTGATGTTAGTTTTGATGTCCATGTTGGAGAAATATTTGTAATTATGGGTTTGTCAGGATCAGGAAAGTCCACAATAATTCGTTGTTTGTCAAGATTAGTTGAGCCAACTGCTGGAGAGGTGATTTTAGATGATGAAGATCTTTTAAAAAAATCACCAAATGAATTAACTGAAATTAGGCGTCATAAAATGGGAATGGTTTTTCAAAACTTTGGATTAATTCCACATTTAAATGTTATTGAAAACATAGCATTTCCCTTGAAAATTCAAAATTTTAGCAAAGAAGAATGTTATGAAAAAGCAAAAAAATTAATTGAGCTAGTGGGTCTAGATGGACGTGAAGAAAATTATCCTTTGCAATTATCTGGAGGGCAACAACAAAGAGTTGGTATAGCTAGATCTCTCATAGTAGAACCAGACGTGTGGTTTTTAGATGAGCCATTTTCTGCTTTGGATCCATTAATTAGAAAACAAATGCAAGATGAATTTATAAAAATTCAGTCTGTGTTAAATAAATCAATTGTTTTTATTACACATGATTTTGTTGAATCTCTAAGAATTGCAGATCGAATGGCAATAATGAGAGATGGTTATATTGTTCAATTTGGCAGGCCTATAGATATAGTTATGAATCCAGTTGATGATTATGTAAGAGATTTCACAAGTGATGTTCCTTTTGAAAGGTTTTTAAAAGCAGAAGACCTAGTTGAAAAAGACCAAATTAGTATTGCAAAAAACTTAAGACAAGTTTCTCACAAAATGCCCCTACAAGAAATACTTCCTATTCTTTCAAAAGAAAAAAATGGTTTAGCTGTGGTTGGTGAAAATAAAAATATTTTGGGAGTCACAACGGCTCAAGGAGTAATTAAAGTAATGGCTTCAGCAGGTTTAGATAAGAAAAAATAATAATTAATGAACCTTATAAATTTAAAAGCAAATCTTTCTTGGGTAATAGTAATTCTAATTACAATTAACTGTCTGATTTTTCAAAATCAATACTCATGGATAAAAGAATACCCTCAAGATTATATTTTACCTCTGTCACTTTGGATGAATTTAGGGATGGACTGGTTTGTAGAATGGTTTGGATGGATTTTCAAAAGTATCTCTTGGTTTTTAGAATGGCCTATAAAATTTGTTAGAAACCTTCTACATTTATTACCTTGGTCAGTAACAGTGTTTTTGTTTTGTTTGGTTTCTTATATCGCTTCAGGTTGGAGGCTAGTAATTTTTACTCTTTTAGCAACATTATATATGGTTGTAATAGGTTATTGGGTTGAAAGTATGAACTCTTTTTCATTGGTTGCAATATCTGTCCCGTTGGCTGTGTTAGTTGGCTTTTCAATTGGTACGTGGGGTTTTAATTCAGAAAGAGCTGAACGGTTTATAAAACCCTCACTAGATTTCCTACAAACTGTGCCAGCGTTTGCATACTTATTGCCTATTTTACTTTTGTTTGGTTTTGGAACAACTGTTGGTTTATTAGCTAGTTTAATTTATTCCTTTCCTCCTATGGTTAGAAATACAATATTAGGATTGAGGCAAGTTCCACAAGAAATCATCGAGTCAGGAATAATGTCTGGAGCATCAAAAAGACAACTTTTCTGGTTAGTAAGAGTTCCTACTGCTTGGAGACAAATATTACTTGGTGTAAACCAAACTACTATGGCCTCATTAAGTATGGTTATAATAGCTTCAATAATAGGCGGAACTGCTGATATTGGTTGGGAGGTATTAGTTTATTTAAGAAAAGCAGACTTTGGATCAAGTTTAGTCGCAGGAATAGTAATTGCACTTATTGCAATGATTTTAGATAGAATAACATCTGGACTAGCATCCAAATCAGGAACTTATAAGCCCAAAGAAAAATCCTTTTTTAAAAGGAATAGATATCTGTTTGTTGCAGTCTTTGGAAGTTTATTCTTATTAATGTTGTCTAATATTTTGCCCTTTTTAAATCAATGGCCTGAGGAATTTGCTATGAGTCCTGGCAAAACTATTAGCGAAGGTTTAGATTATTTTATAATAAATTTTGGTGATCAAGTAGACTACATTAAACAGTTAGCTTTTTTTTATTTAATGTTGCCTTCAAAAATAGGGCTCCAATATTCTGTGAGTCCTTATACATGGGGTTTTGAGTTAACTCCATTATTAACATATTCTTATTTTTCATTAATGATTATTATTTCAGTTTGGAGTTTTTTTCGATTGAGTGAAAGTTTTTCAATAGGAATAGTTTTATTTACTATTTTCTTTTATTTTGGTTTAACAAACATGCCTTGGTTCCCTTTGATTTTAATTTATGGCCTTATAGGTTACAAGCTTGGAGGTCTTAAATTATCAATTGGAACAATTTTAGGTTTGAGTTTTCTTGTTTTAAATGGAGTTATGCCTCAGGCATTAATTTCAATATATCTTTGTGGAATCGCAGTGTTAATTTCTTTTTTGATAGGAACATCTCTTGGAATTTGGGCTGCACACAATGATAGTGTCTCGTCTTTTATGAGGCCGATTAATGATACAATGCAGACTATGCCATCTTTTGTAATTTTAATACCATTTGTAATGATCTTTAAAATTGGAGAATTTACAGCATTATTAGCTATAATTGCATATGCGTTTGTTCCAGCAATGAGGTATGCAGAACACGGATTAAGAAATCTTCCTGAGAATGTAATTGAGGCAGCAAGAATGATTGGCTGTTCAAATAGTCAATTATTATGGAGAGTAAAAATTCCTCTAGCTCTTCCAGTCATTATGTTAGGATTAAACCAAACTATTATGTTTGGACTAGCCATGTTAGTAATAGCAGCTTTAGTTGGAACAACTGGGTTAGGACAACTCATATATATAGGTCTATCAAAAGCAAATTTCGGTTTAGGAATGATTGCTGGAGTGGGTATAGCAATTATTGCAATAACTGCTGACAGAATGACACAAGCTTGGAGTAGAAAACTTGAGAAAAGTGTAAGGTAAATAGTGATCAAAAAAGAAGTAGACTATATAATTTTAGGAGCTGGTTCTGCAGGATGTGTTTTGGCAAATAGGTTGTCTGAGGACGGTAAAAGCTCAGTAGCTGTTTTGGAGGCTGGACCAACAGATATAAATTTTCTTGAACCATATAATTCACTAATGATTCATATTCCAGCAGGCGTTTATAATGCTTTTAAAAACCCTTCTATTAATTGGAATTATGAGACAGAAAAAGAAAACCAATGTTTAGGAAGAAAATTTGAATTGCCTAGGGGCAAGGTGATTGGAGGATCTTCATCAATAAATTCAATGGTATATATGAGAGGTCATCCCTATGATTATGATAACTGGTCAAATAAATATGGTTTAAGTGAATGGTCTTTTGATCGGTGTTTGCCATATTTTAAAAGATGTGAAAATTCAGATAGAGGAGAAAATGAGTGGCGTGGAGGTAAAGGACCATTAGGCGTAACAAAAGGAAAGCTTCAAAACCCTCTATATGATGTTTTACTTCAAGCTGGAAATGAGTCGGGTCAAGGAACATCTGAGGATCTTAATGGATTTAAACCTCAAGGAATTGCAAGGTTTGATAGCACTACAAAAAATGGTTTTAGATCAAGCGCTGCAACAGCACATTTAAGGCCAGCTTTGAAAAGATCTAATATTATTCTTTACACTAGAGCACATGTAAATAAAATTATCGTTGAGAAAAATTGTGCTATTGGAGTAGAGTATAATCATAAAAATACTGATAAGGTACTAATAGCAAAAAAATCCGTCATTCTCTCTGCTGGAGCTATTAAATCCCCTCAAATACTAATGCTTTCAGGAATTGGTCCTGCAGATTACTTAAAATCTAAACAAATTGATGTTATTCTAAATCTTCCGGGGGTTGGAAAAAATCTTCAAGACCATATGAATATTATTATGGGTTTTGAATGTAAAAAAGACGTAACTCTTCATAGGCTAACTAGACCATACAATAAATTAGCGGTAGGTTTGAGATGGTTTTGGGATAGAGGTGGAATTGCAGCTTCAAACATATGGGAGATGGGTGGACAAATTTGTACAAATGATAATATTAAACAACCAAATGTACAATTTCATTTTGCCCCAATTTACAATGAGTATACTGGAAGAAAATTAGAGTTGTTTCAAGGTTTTCAATTTAATATTGATCAGCTTCGTCCTAAAAGTCGAGGAGAAATAAAACTTCATTCTAACAACCCATATGACAAACCGTCAGTATCTTTTAATTATTTATCTGACCCATTTGATCTTATGGAGCTCAAAGAAGCATATAAGTCTATTATGGATATAGTTATGCAGCCTTCCTTTAACTCATTTAGAGGTAATAGAATTTCTCCTTCTCCGGATGTTAAATCAGACTCAGAGATAGAAGCTTGGATCAGAAAATCAGCATCAACAGATTATCATCCAAGTGGAACTTGCAAGATGGGAAAAGATGAAAATGCTGTTGTTGACCAAAAATTTAAAGTTCATGGAATAGAAAATCTTCATGTTGTAGATGCTTCTATTATGCCTGAAATTATAAGTGCAAATTTAAATGCCCCTATACAGATGTTAGCAGAGAGAGCTTCTGATTTTATTTTAAATAAAAAGCCTCTTAAGCCGGAGAAGGCATCTTTTCACTTTCATAATTAAAGAAAATCATGATATATAGACTTTTTAATTTTAAAATTAATTAGTTAATAAATTGATAGACTTTTTTTTTGAAAATTCTTCCTTTTTAATATTTATCATTTTTACATTCGTTCTAGCTGGTTCAATTAAAGGTTGTCTTGGGATTGGTTTGCCTGCGGCAGCTATGTCTCTAATGACAATTAGAATTGACCCAATTGAAGCTATTTCTATTCTAACGATACCTATAATATTTACAAATATAGCTCAATATTTTAGATCTCAAAAAAGATTAGAAACAGCTATAGAATTAAAGTTTTTTGCAATTTTCTTAATTGTTACAGTTTTTGTAACATCTTTTTTCATTAAATCTTATCCTACTAATCTTCTGACAACGTCAATTGGAATTGCTATGGTGCTTTTTTCATTAAACACTCTTATTGGGTTTAAAATTAAGTTAAATGCGAGCTTATTTTGGCAATTTATTTTTGGTGTTATTTCTGGTATTCTTGGAGGGTTAAGCTCTATATGGGCTCCTCCTGTTGCAATGTACTTAATTGCTAGAGATTATCCAAAAGAAAGATTTATAGGCTCTACAGGTTTCTTATTTTTTGTTGGAAGCATTCCATTGACTGCAGGACTATTTCTAGCAGGAGTATTAAGTATGGATATTTTTTTTAAATCACTTATTGCTCTAGTTGCATCATTAATTGGCTTTAGAATAGGAGAAATAGTAAGATCCTATGTGTCAGAAAATATTTTTAGAAAAGCAGTTTTAGTATTTTTTCTCATAATGGGAATTAGACTGGTTATTATCTCAATTTATTAAGTTAACTTTTTTATCTTGCATTATCTAAACTTATTGAAATAATTTTTTCTAATTCATCTATCGATGCTTTTCTCGGGTTTGTGAGAGCGGCAGCGTCTTTTAATGATTTCTTAGCAAGTTCATTGACTCTATTATCTCCAACTTTAATTTCTTTTAGGCCCTTAGGTATTTCAAGCTCATCAAGAAGATTACAAATATTTGAATAAAATTCTTCAAAAGATCCATTTTTAGAATACATTGCAAAATGCATTCTGTTAATCTTATGGCTAATTTCTTTTTCGTTAAATTTAAGAATAGCAGGGAGAAGTATAGCATTAGTAAGTCCGTGTTGAGTATTATATACTGCTCCAACCATATGGCTAATAGCATGAACTAACCCTAAACCTTTTAGAAAAGAAATTCCAGCAAGACAAGATCCTATCAGCATAGCACCTCTTGATTCAACATTATTTGGATCTTTTACTACTTTAGGCAAGTGTTCACTGATTAAACTTAGAGCCTCTATAGCCATTCCATCTGCAACAGAGTATAAGCTATTTATACTATATGACTCAATAGCGTGAACTAAAGCATCAACACCAGTCCATGATGTTAAGTTTATTGGTAAATCAATGGTTAATTCAGGATCTAAAATAGCTGCAACTGGTTTATGATTAGGGTGCCAAACACATTGTTTCATTCCTAATTCAGAATTTGTAACCATAGCAGTACTTTCAGTTTCTGCACCAGTTCCAGATGTTGTTGGAATACAAATTATGGGTGGAAATTCATTTAGTTCTGATAGAGCAGGTTTGTCATTATCAAAATCCCATAATTTTAATTTTCTATTGACCAATAAACTTATTGCTTTCCCGCCATCCATACCTGATCCACCCCCTATAGCAATTATTGAGTCATGGTTGCCATTTTCATAAACTTCTTTACCATTTATAATCTCATAATCAATTGGGTTAGGACTAATTCCAGAAAAAAAATTATTTTTTACACCAAAATCATTTAAATTCTTGATAATTTCTTTTATGAAAGGTAATTCAGATGAATTTTTATCAGTTACAATTAATGGGCTTTTCAAATTATAATTTTTTAAAATGTCAGGGAGACTTTTTATTCGTCCCGGTCCGTATAAAATTGGAATTGGAAATCGCCAATCAACCGTTTCTTTAAAATTCATCTTAATCCACTATTTAAATATAATTTTACTGAAACTTATACCAATAATTAAAAAAAATAAAGTAAGACTAACCTGCATCACATACTTTCCCAATGGTTTCATCATGGTTTCTTTGTTTAAAATATATTTTCCCATTTAATGTAAATGCGTGTCCAGATTTACTTTCACCTGAAACACAATCATAAGGACCAACACTTACCCAGTCAAACTTATCATTTCCCAAATCTGTAAAAGCAATAAAAAATAATATTGGTAAAAGAATTAATTCTTCCATATTTTCTCCTTATTAATTTTGTTATTTGTAAAATTTATTTTTTATTTTATTTCTTCTAAAGTAGAATAAAGGCGAAACTTAAACTAAACTATGGCGATTATATGTTAACTGAATCAGCAAAATTAATTATAAGTTCTTCGACAAAAATTAGTATAATTATGTTATTTATACTTATAACTTCATCACTTAATGGTCAAAACTTAGTGGAAAATTTTGAAAATAATCCTGAAAAAAGATGGCAATTTTTTACTGATAGAGTAATGGGTGGACAATCTTCAGGTAAATTAGAATTTTGGAGAGATAATGAGAAGTCATTTGCCCGTATGATTGGAGATGTTTCAACAAAAAATAATGGTGGATTTATTCAATTTAGAGCTAAACTTGGAGAGCCACTTAACCCTATCACTCAAGGTATTAAAATAAATGTAAGGGGAAATGATCAGAAATATTTTATACATATTCGTACATCTGGAACCATGCTTCCTTGGCAGTATTATTCTCAATCATTCGATGTTAATGAAAATTGGAGTACTATAGATTTACCTTTCTCAGATTTCAAAGCTTCGGGTTCTTTCATGAGGAAAAAACTAAACCCTTCAGTTATAAAAACTTTAGGAATAGTAGCTTATGGAAGAGACCATCAAGCAGAAATTGAAGTAAGTGATATAATTTTTTATTAAAGATTATGGATATAAGAGAAAAAGTTAAAAGCGGTTCAACAATAATTTTAGATGGAGCAACAGGAACAGAAATATCAAGGTTAGGAGTTCCATCCGATCCAACTTTTGGAGGAGTTGCAAATATCAAATACCCAGAAATTGTTCAAAAAATCCATGAAAATTATATTGTATCAGGTTGTGATATTATAACTACAAATACTTTTGGAACCTGTAGGCATGTTTTAAATTCCCTTGGCCTTGGTGAAAAAACATATGAAATAAATAGTAAAGCTGTTGAAAATGCAAAAATTTCAAAATCAAAAATAAATTTAGATAAAGAAATTTATATTGCAGGAAGCATGACTAATTATTTTGCTTTAAAAGAAAATGAATATGTTCAAAACCCAAAATTTATTCCATCAATTGAGGAAGAAGAAAAAAACTATTTTGAAATGGCTAATATATTACTGGAAAATGGTGTTGATTTTATTATTTTAGAAATGCTTGCAGATATAAAGCATGCAGAACTTCTTTTAAAAGCAGCAATTTCTACTAATTTACCTGTATGGATAGGAATAAGTTGTTGTATTAATAAATTTGATAATACTGTGATTGGAAGAAATTTTAGTGTAGAAAAAAACCCTTCTTTAATTTCTGAAGATAAGAATATTTCGGAACCACCAAAACTTTTGCCAGAGAATGAAATAATACCTCTCGAAGAAATTATAGAGTCACTTAAAGTTATTGGAGGCGATGTATATGGAATCATGCATAGTTGGGTTGAAGATGCAAATATGGGACTCGAAGTTTTAAAAACTAAATGGGATGGCCCAATAATGATGTATCCAGAAATAGGAGAATTCAATACAAGCACCCATGAAACAAAAATAAAAATATCGCCAAATGAATTTCCTGAAATATGTTCAAATTGGACTAACAAAGGGGTTCAAATTATTGGTGGGTGTTGTGGTGTAAATAATTCTCATATTAAAAAATTAGTTGATTCGTTTATTGAAAAAAATTAATTTTTTATCTTGGTGAAATAGGAAAATAATTTTTTAAGTTTATTACTTTTTCAATAAAGGCACTTTTTGACAAAAGATTAGCTTCATTTCTAATTGATGAAATTATTTGAACTCCTACTGGAAGGTTATCTTTTGTAAAGCCACCTGGTATTGATATAGCAGGGCTACATGATAAAGTAATTGCTGAGGCAATTAACAGCCAGTCAATATATGTATCAAATTTTTGACCATCACACTCTTCCAAATATCTTTTCCCTACTGGATATGGAGTTGATATAGTTGATGGGCAAATTAAAAGATCATAATCATTAAAGAAATTTTGCATATTTTTAACAATTTCTAGTCTTAAATTTTCTGCCATTGCAATTTCTTCAGCTTTAAGATTTTTTCCTTTTTCAACATTCCAAATCACTTCAGGCTTAAGATGTTTTTTGTGGTTTTTATACAAATCCTTCATAGAAATGTAAAAATCGAGAGCTCTGAGTGTTTGGTAACAACTTGACGCATTTTGTAAGTTTGGATGATTCTCTTCAACAATTATACCTTCATATTCTAATTTTTTAATAAAATCTAATAAAACCTTTTTCACATCTGAGCTTACTGGTGTTATACCTAGATCTAAACTGTAAGCAATTTTTGTCGGTTTTTTTGGGTACAAAGATTTACTTAGAAAACTATAATTTTCTTTTTTTAAAGAGATAGGGTTGTTAAAACTTTCTCCAGTCATTGCATCTAGAAGCAGTCCTACATCAGCTACATTTCTTGCAATAGGTCCGTTAACAGTAAAATTACTATCAACTTTATTATATAAAGAGGAGGAGACTCTTCCTATTGATGGTCTCAAACCTACTGTTCCACAGAAACTTGATGGACTTCTTATACTGCCTGCATTATCAGTTCCATGAGCAACCCAAGACATTCCGGTAGCGACTGAAACAGCCGCCCCTCCAGACGAACCAGCGCTGGATAATTCTGTATTCCATGGATTTAATGTTGCTCCAAACAGTTCATTAAAAGTATTTCCACCTGTAGCTAGTTCTGCAGTATTTGATTTTGCAAATACTATACCTCCATTATTTTCAATTCTTTTAACTATTTCATCTGATTTTTTAGGAATAAAGTTTTTAAAAATATTTGACCCACTTGTGCACCTAACACCACTCACATCGGTTATATCTTTTATTGGAATGGGCAATCCCGATAAAACCCCCCTTTTATTCTGAGGTAACTGTAATAATTTTTTAGCTTTCTCGTAAGCTCTTTCAAAACATAAAATTGGGAGTGCATTAACCTTATAATCAATTTTAGATATTCTTTTTTCGAGAGTTTCGAGACAATCTAATGGAGTAATTTCTCCAGACTTGAGAAGTGATACAATTTCAACAGCATTTTTTTTTAATAATTCCATATTTAAAGTTTATTTTTTATTTTATTAGCTAATTTAATTGGATCTTTGTTATCAAACTTACAACAAATTCTATAGATTTCTAACATATCATTAGATAATAGTCCTTTGTTATAAAAATACATTGCAGCTGCATATCTTTCATAACCAGACTTTTTTTCACCTAAAGGAGTATTAATTAAATTAAAGTTTAAAAAATCATTTTTAGATATTAGTTTAGACTTTTTTAAAAAACTTTTTGTAATCATTAGAAAAATATTTTTAAGGAATTTCTTGTAAAATTTCATATTAAGTGGATAGTTTAATATTAAATTTAATTAAATTCTAATAATTAATATTTTATGGGAGG
>MDTB01005660.1_pt1 | contig 11097 bp, 9 predicted proteins | sample 811161 | NCBI WGS metagenome assembly MDTB01 (sample SAMN05326650, study PRJNA326480) | marine metagenome | isolation source: seawater | place: Mediterranean Sea | collected 2009
GAATCCCTTAATGATTACTCCTTCACAAATAGAGATTTGGCGTCCTGCATAATTAAACAAGCTTTTATAAATTACTCTGCGGATCAATCTCCCGATCCGCCCAGGAATCCATCTAACACAGAAACCTGTCCAGTCTTGGAACTCTTCAACAACCTGATTTATCATTTGGGGACTTGTTTTTCGACGAAAGGATTACCGCGGGGTTCCCCCTGACAATACTAAAGGGGGGGACATCTGTCGAAACCACGCTACCGGCGCCAACCACCGCACCCTCACCAATTGTTACCCCTTTTAGTATTATTACATTTATTCCAATGAAAACGTCATCTTCTATCACAACACCCTTGTCAAACTGATCACCAGGATAATGCCAACGTTCAGAAACAGGCCACAATGGATGGAAATCACTATCCATAATTTGACAATTTCCACCTACCATAACTCTATTTCCAATGCATATTTGCTGACTTCTTGCAACAATGTTGATCGAGTTGACACCAACAGAAGACCCAATTTTAATTGATGCTTTAGGAGACATCGTCACCAATTTGGATTGGTTGAAAACGTTCATTGTGTAGCGGATTGGACAGCTTACTTGACGGAACCCATCCCCAATACAAATTCTGCTTCCAGGGAACTTCCTAATTACCACACGGCCCCATATCTTGTGTCCAGTGTTTAACTCGATGTTGTTAACTAGACATTTGATTTTGAATACTGTCGTTGAAATTCTGCATTGGGCCTTGAAGCGGACTACATACACCGCATACACCAACAGATCTCGTACTGGATATTTTTTCAACCACTCAACGACTTTCATTTTTTGACTTGAAATCCCTTAGCACCGAAATACGCCAATAAACTTTTTTGATTGCCGGCTATTGTACCTTGCAGCTAGCCTTTTAGGAATTAAATCAAAATTTGCTATGAGTTCAGCATCGCAAAGCGCCTTTAACGTTTCGTATCCACCATTGCTGACATACAACGAATCCGAACGTTTAACTTTTGAAGTATAGACATCATCTATCAGCACCCAACCGTTAGCTCTTAACAACCGCCTCGAGTTTGCTATGTCAATCGCTACTATAGGGTAACCGTGGGCACCGTCTATCCAGATAAAATCATATCGCTCCTTCGTTTGTAATAGTTGGAGTGAATTCATCTCAAAAAAAGTAATCTTAGGCGATAAAGCTAATAGCCTGTTCCGATTTTTCACGAATTCCTCGCTTGAATTAGATCGATCGTACATATCGTCAAATCCATCTCTTTGGCCCAAATCAACGGTATGAACGTTTGCTTCAGGGAAAAGTTTACTCAAGAGGAGCGCAGTTCTGCCATCAAAAGTGCCAATTTCAAGAATGTTTAGCTTCTCTTTAGAGCGCAGCAAGGCAATCGACGCAAGCAGGATCAAATGTTCAGAAAACATTCCATCAGACTCACGATATTGAGTTTCAAATGCCTGCATCAGTTCTATGTTTAGTAACGCAAGTCCCTTTTGGCGATCCAAGCCAATATTCCGATATTTGCACTCAATTTGCTCATCGGACAAAGGTCCATCATTAAAATAGTTGTCACAGAACAATTTAACTTTGTAATTGATGTTACGAGCTAATCGCTTAAACATTTCAAGCCTCAATTTTTATTTCAAATCAAATAAGCGTTTTAACTCTAAGTCAGAAAAAGATGATCGTGAATTATATATATAGCTCGAGAATTCATCACTTTTTTTAGCGCTATCAATTACTATAGTCTTACTAATCCAAGCGATTAACTCGTTAGTTGACGCTAGAGAGCTAACCTCCGATGAGCCCTCGACCGGATTTACACCAAAGAGATCATCTGTAGCCAAGCAAACCGATGGAACTCGTCTATAGGCGGCTTCCGCTCCAACCGAAGAAGAGACAAAAACACAAGCTGCAGCACCCTCAAGTTCATCAAGAACGGCTGCACCATTAGAGAACATCAACCCTTTAGTACCGCTATCGTTGGAAATAGCAGCAAGTGACACGGAAGGATGAGGCCTAATAAGTGAGATAAACCCTGTTTTTAAAAAAATCTGTTCAGCAATTTTGATTAAAAACTTTGCTTCTCCAATACCTGAAGATGTTGGCATGAAAATATATTGATTTTTACGAGTTAACAGATGGTTATTTGAAAGGCGCAGTGCTGGACCTGCCCGCATATCGATGTCCTTTTCAGAAAAAAAAGCGACCAACTTCTCAAAAGTCAATTTTCCACACGACACAATTCGATCTGGCAAAATTGATTTTGGAGTGGCTGCACCAAGTACAGTGAGCGCCAGGTGGCGGGATGTAATCATGGCGTGATTATAGCCGACAGTATAGGTTAATGTCCCCTTTAACGAACCGCACAACAACTTCTCCCATGTTCTATTTTCAAACGGGAAGATAAGCACTGAAGAACGATTAGTTTTGAACGCTAATGAGTTGCCAAGCTCTTGGCCCAACAAATTGGTGTTCACAAGGCCGCCTTCTAATTCCTTAAAACGAAGATATTTTTTTAATTTTGCACATCCACAGTCGTCATAGTGGTTCGTAAGGAGCAGGCGTATTTGTTGCAAAAAAATTTTACAGTGTGATCTAAGTGGAATAACTCTTTCAATTGCTACCGAATGACCAAGATTTCTCAAAAAAACACTCTTACCCCCAGAAAAAACGATAAAAGAATACGACTCCGAAATACTTGGAAGATCGCCATAGTACTTATCTCTAAATTTCCCTGTTCCATCCCACAGGGATATGAAAACGTTTTTATTGATTGAAGAACGCTTGCCTAAAACGCCTCGAAGGGCGCCACGAACAAAAAGAAAAACTATTTTGATGAAAGCTCGGAGACACAACACCCGAAAATTACCGTGTTTGCTGAGAAACAACTTATGAATTCTTGATGGGTTGAGAACTTCAACATCACGTCCTTTAATTTTTTGGACAAACACAACAAGGAAATAAAATTCAATGTCATCCCAATTATCTATGCCCAATAAAACGCCTGAGGGAAACGAGTATCCCAGAGAGATTAAGCTGTTCTGTTCTGCAAAAAAGTCTTCTATGAACAATTTGAATTCTTGATGACAAATATTGTGTTTCGAATAGAAGTCATTTTGCGATGCAAAATTAGGAATGTGCTTTTGAAGCGCAAACTCTTCAAAATCCAATACAATAGGAATATCTACCAAAGGCATTTCCCTTTTCTTGTAACTCGTGTTGATTATTACAACATCTGGGGCTCTAGCCCTCACGTAAATAGTTCAATATTTTTTTCTTCACAGCGTTTGCGTGGTTTTCGCCAACTTGAAAATACTTGCAAAACCTACTATTGACCGAACTTCTCGAATTTTCGTCGAAAATGGCCCGTTTGAGGGTTGCTAGGGTATCTTTAACTTCTGTCAACACAAACCCTCCACCACATTTACAAACCAATGGCGTCGAATATCCCACATGGTCCCGTAAAATTTTTCGACCTGCGTTCGGGTACAACACATAAAGCGAAGGCACACCTTTAAAACCCAATTCGACAGCCAAAGAAGAGAAATGAGTTATACTTAATCGAGGTGAAAGAACTAAAACCTCTGTTAAATCAAGATCACTGACATCTTGAATACTTATCAAGTGCTTTTCAAACAATTGTGAATAAGCGCCTTTTCTGTACCCATAGTCTCTAGGGTGCGCACGAAACAATAATTCAACACCAAGAGTTTGCAACTTTGGTACTATATTTTGGAGTGATATGATCGCTGCGCTTGTTTCTGGCTGCCCGATCCACAAAACTCTCGGTGGTTTTTTTGAATCTGATATGGTAGTTGGCTGCAAATCATGATGGTCAAAGCGCATTGATGCTCCTGAAATCACGGTGGTAGGTTTATCGCCAAACTTTAAATCGGCCAAAGCAATTGCAGCAGCACTCTCCACAACCAATAAATCGGCACAACCGCCTTCAATTTTTTGGTAATTCCCTGGATAGTCTTCGACAGCTACAAGTGGCAATCCCGAAGAATTTGCCGCTCTACGAAACACTGCTTCAGCTTCAATACCTCTCGCACTGCGTGAGGTCCCGACTATCAATACATCGATATTTTTTGCCTCAAAAACAGCTCGCCAACTTTGGTTGGTTCTTTCGCCATCATTAGACAGCCAGACGAAGTCTGGCTCGCTTTTTAAAGCCTTCAAAGTTTGTTTTGGACCCAAATCTTCTGCGTATAGGCCGAAAATCAATTTTTAACCTCAGCTTTTTTTCGCAGCAGGCAAAACCATATGACTTTCCTGATGCTGACTTCTCTCAAATATTAGCATGCCTGGAATATAATAAGCGATTGAACTTATCCAGGCCCTTCAATATGCCGTCGCCTTTTTAACGCAAGTGAACAGATGCCGAAGGTTCAACAGCTAACGTTGTGCCCTATTCACTAACTGGACATCTTCACTGGAAAATATCTAATAGAAAATAAAACAGAAGCTACCATTAGAGTTCTAAAATTTCTTTTATTTTATGATGCAAGGCTTCTTTGCCCTGTATTAAGGGTGTTTCAGGCTGACCCAACTTCCAGTCAACGGTATCTGTAGGGTCATACCAAAAGGCTGCTTTGCCCATTTCTTTACCGATATAAACGGGCGAAGAATAAGGGGGAGAAATCACAATATCGTGATCGCCAATTAGATCGTATATATTACAATCATGTGGAACGAGGGTTATTACGCCGCTCTGAACGAAATCAGATATAATTGTCTGATACTGCGCTGAGTGTATGGCAATATTTTCTCTTTTATGTTTGATCGCGATGTCAACGGTGCGGTCAACTCGCCTCTTCACGAGATCAGCCACTTCCATGACATCTTCTATAAACCAAATCATGTTTTTTTCAGAATAAAAATTCCTTATCAAACCATGGTCTAGCTCAAATTGCTCATTAACTGGCGTAACGTCAAAAATTACAATTCTCAGAGCCCCATCGGTTTTACTTATCTTGTTAATGGAAGGCGAATGCCAAACTATGGACGATACCGCATTGATGTTTCGAGCAGAGCAACAGCTCTCTAGAAAACTCTTGAACCCCTCACTCCAAACCCAATGGATATCAACTTTCATGTAATTCAGTGGAGGAAAGATCACGGCAGCCTGCTCATCTTTGTAGCTGATTGGAAAACTATTTTGAGAATACCAAATCATATGACTGTCAAATTTTTTGTTCGGTAAGGCCCAAGACCATAGAGGTTGCGAACTTAAGTTTGAATTCGAAAAAGCAATGTTCTTAATAAGGCCCTGGCTGTCTAGGACAATGGCGGCCGATTGAAATGAAATGTCTTTGCTTAACAGTATTAATTCGGGATGTAGTGGAAGCCTCAAAAGAAATACTAAGGCGGCATAAAGGTGGTAACATATGGCGAAAAGATGTAACCGAAAATTCAATCCGGACCTTTTCAAAGCTTCAATTATAGGAAACCTACAATATACAACAGCGTGGGCGTCTATAGACCTAACTTTGCCAACAGATTGAACCATTAAAAAGTTAGAGCCATGTAAAAGGTTAATGGGTCCAAATCTGCAAAAATTCAGGAATCTTTCGTCACTCCCACCTGAATTAAGTGCCTCTCCCGGTACGCCGTACAACAAAATGATCTTACGTCTCTTCGGTGTAATTCGTAAGGAAATCAGAATGACGAGAAAAGCGTATGTCCAATAAATAAAAAACTCAAAGAGCTTTGAACAAAAAAAACCTACTGAAAGTCTCAGTTGGTTATCCGAATTTAAGCTGATTCCACGGCATTTGATTTCTTGGTTGTCAGTCGGCATATAGCCTTTTAGGCGATATTCCTCTAAATAAGCTCTAGGTAACCTAAAGCTCCAAAGTTCAGCTGCTCTCTGAAGCAACCTGCCGGCAATCTCTTCTTTTGAAAAACAGAGTAGTGCAGGGGATTTTTGTGTCAGAATTTTTGAAAGTTCCTCGAGCCGACGCGACAAAGCAGCCTGGCTATGCGACGTTGATAAACTCATATTTGATCCAGCAATGGGATATTAAAGGATTCTGCAGATGAAAAACTTAATGCTGATCCCTGATCGGTCAGTCTAGCCACGCGCATAACGGCGACTGTTTCTGCAAAACCCAGTAGTGGGTTAATAGATGCGTCATCTATTCTGTCTACAGTACTTCTTAGTAAGGCAACTCTTTTGGGGTTGAGAACGCGGACCATATGGCCACCATACGGACATTCTCTCAGGGTAATTGAAAAGTCCAAGCCTTCTAACATTGCAAAAAAAGGGTGTGCTGGTGGCAAATTTAAAGTTAATGATTTTGTGTCTGGAAGAATTGAAAAAAGTAAGACAGCTATTTCGTCGAATGTTAGGCCTTCTATCGGCAAACCAAGTTCATTTACTTCTCCTCCCCAATCATGAATGGCATATGCTTTGACTGTTTCGTTTTCCATCAACAAGCTCATGCGCATACCTAGATATTTGACTTTCTCAAAAATATAAAGCCATGCATCGTTATTTCGTTTGCAGTGGCCGATTAAGTTCTTATACGTTTCACCAAAGAGGAAGGCACATTCAAACAGATTGCTAATGCTTGCTGGCTTTACGGACAAATGTGAGCGCTGTCGACCCCGATGGAAAGCCTCGCTTATTTCCACTATAGCTTTGCTATATTGGGAAATTCCCCAAAAACCAAAGCGGGTATAGTAATGGTCAACTGCGCGACGCGCTATGACAACTGCTACGTCTCCACCAAGATTTATGGCCTTTTGGATCGCCGCATCCATCAGTAGGTTGGAATGTCCCCGCCCTCTAAACTTTTCATCAACAGATACGGTTGAGATAAAGAAGCTATTTAAAATACCGCTTGAGACTGGCATTTTGCATTCAATTAAAAAGGCGCTCGCAATGACAATTCCAGAACCATCACAAACAACAATAGTGGAGTTTTCACTAAAACCTGGGTGTTGATACAACAAAAAGGACTTAGAATCCTTGTTGGACGTCGTATCTGTGCCTAGGCGCGTGAAACTAGCGGTTGCCAAGTTTAATGCACACTTGGCTTCATATGAATTGCGCGCAGGACCAGCGTACATCTAATTTTTTTCTTTAATTTGCATTGATATAACATCCAAAAGGTCGACTATCATTGAGTAGGGCACGTCTTGATGTATCGGAATTGGCAAAACTTTTCGTAGTGACCTCACCTGATAACTATCAGTGGCTTCAATCATTCGCTCGCCAGTTATTATTCCAAACTGTTCAAGTAACTTATCGCAGTTTAGACTTTTGGGAATCTCTACAGGCAACACACAGGGAAGCCTGTCTGTTGCACACTCCAACCAATCAGGGGCTAAGGCCCTTATTTGGTTAAATTTTCTTTCCCTATCTTCAACTATCTTGTCCCAAAGATTGAGTTGGAGCATAACCTCTCCATTCTGCAAACAAGACGGCTTACCTCTTGACGCGTCTGCGCCTTGCCAGAGTCCATAGACAACGGACGAATTCTCTGCGAACAAACGCAAGGCCCATAAACCCCCGCTATAATTGTTGGCATCACGAATTTCACGAATAGCTCTAGCGTCTTTATCTGAACTGCACCAAAGCACCCCACCACCCAAAGTTCCAAGAATTTTAGGCAAAGACCAAATCTCAAACCTGCCCCCACCTTGAAACAGTTTCCCACCAGGCATCAACAGAGTGTCAGCACAGTCCTCAATATCGGTTTGAGACAATTGACAGTGCTGCTTAAAACCCCACTGTTGGAATACAACATTCAATTGGTTAGTTGAAGCAAGAGCACGAGGGGTAGCAACACGGGTAACAGCATCAAAGACACAATGGCTGGCATATGGGAAAACCCCAACATCAGAACCTCGTGACACTCCACTAATGAGTAGAGCGTGGAACAGAGCAGATCGACCCGAAGAAAATAGCACGGGAAAACCACCAACAAACATGGATTGCATTTTTTGTTCAACGACGGTGTTAGAAACGCAGCGTGGGGCATTAAACACTGCTCGCAGCCGATTGGACTTAGGCCACAAAAAATACCCGGCCGTCATCACGCGCCAACATGCGTTTGCTTACTATCAACGCACAACACCAAGTCCAAAGATACATGCGGCACACCACCAAAGGCTTTCTTGAAATAACTTAGCGAGAGTGCCTTTTGTGAAGGGCCCGGATTAGGAGACATTTTATACTCTTGGTCCCCCATCTCAAAATATCTAATCCCTTTTTTCTTTGCGTTTAGTATAGCCGCCCAGATAACGGCATGGCTAATTGGCTTATCAAATAGTTCGCGTCGAGACACGCCTACACCATAGTAGCAATGAGCCTTTGAATGTGGGAAAAGAGCCGCGCTGACCAGCGTTTTGTCAACTTTTGCAAATACACCAAAACATTCACCAGCCACGATCATTTCATACTGGCGCTCCCAAGATTTAAATGACCTCGTTTCACGACCAGCTACATCAATGTGTAGACTCATAAATTCCATAATATCTTTTTCCGTGATGGAAGAGCTCTCGAGCACTTTGATATCAAGATTTTTTTCACCCCAATTCACAGCCCATTTATTTGTCTTGGTTAGATCCTTGCGCAGGTCACTTTCCTGAAGCGACAAATCAATGATCTGACTGTAATTTGGACAGGCTGAAGCGCCTTTTTCTAACAGCAAAATGCCAAATGGGGACAAGCTGCCGCCATGTAAATTATCTCGAAACCGTAAAGTATAATTCTCATTTAATTGGTTTAGCTGCGCGTCTAATTCCTTCTTCAATACACGCTGCAAAGACTTAACATCTGTCAACGACAAGCTAGAGTTTTCCACGTATAAAATTGGCAATCCATAACATGACAACTCAGTATTTTGACTTTTTGAATTACTACTAAGCATCCTGATACCGCACAACGGCTCTGAATTTTGTAATACAACAAACGATAAATCCTTTGGTTTGTGCCACTTACAATATTCTTTATAGTACGACATGCCTGCAGGACCATACAGGCCGTCACGAATACCTTTACTGGCTAACAGCAAATTCCTCCAAACTCCGAGATAATCCTTGTCAGTTGATCGGACTATATCCATTGATCTTCATCTTTGTTAGGAGAGCAGACGACTTACTGAACAGAAAGCCGTTTAATTTCAAAAATCAAACCCAGTTTCGTGGGTCTAACATTTCGACGTTGTCGAAAGCAAAACTTGAAAAATCAATTTTTACTTCATGAGAAACCGCCGAGGCGCATTCAATTAGTTGTTCAGCTGTAACCACGCCAACAATTGCATGTTTAATTTCTGCAAACTCATTTAAAAAGCCCAACGCTGCTGCAACCTTTGGAATCCCCGCATAATCCAGAGTTTCAACGTAATTCTTATGCCAAGATCTCAATGGGTTGAAATATTGTGGTAATTCATCACTCTTCATTAATAATATTCCTTGTAAAAAGGCCGAGCGTGCATGAACTTCAATTCCTGCATCGTTCATTCTTTGCAAAGACCCGCTTTTAACTAGTCGTTGATCAAAAACATTTATTGGGACCTGAAATATATCTAAAGAGTAACGATCAAGCAGACTATCGATTTCGTCTTTTTCATAAACAGAAACCCCAATTTTTTTTACAAACCGCTCACGTTTAAGCTCCAGCAAGAGGTTGTAGATCTTTTCCCCACCTGGATTTAAAAGATCAGCTGCCTGATGGACCAATAAACCGTAAATCGCCTTTTGCCCTAGAAGCTCAAGTGAAGCTTCAAAAGTTTTCCGCACGTGAGTTGCTTCCAAGTGTCCTATGTGGGTGACGTCAAGTGGTAATGTCTTGGTAACAATTGAAAATTCATGTTCCAAATCAAGGCATTTACCAAGGTTTTTTTCTGAAATTCCATAGCCTGTGGCCGTGTCGATGATTTGGACACCATGATGCTTAGCAACATTTAACACTTTTTTTATCTCATTCAGCGGCACTAGCCCTGTTGAATTGCTCACTCCATACGAAAGCCCAAACTGTACTGCACCCAGACCAATACGCATCAAGTCAAGACCTCGTGGAGGCTATCGACAACGAAGGACTGTTGCTCCAAAGTTAAATCAAAAAACAGTGGGATCGTTAGTGCCTCGTTGTAGTAAGCCAAAGCGTTTGGAAAATCTGCCGGACAGAAGCCTAAATTTTGGTACCAAGGATGCATCGGTATAGGAATGTAATGTACCTGGGTTAGAATGCCTGACTTTCGAAGATTTGACATCACTTGATTTCGAGTTAACCCTAATTTTTCAAAATTTATTCTTACGGGATATATATGGTTTCCACTTGTAGACTTATCCTGATTTTGTGCAGGTTTCAAAAACGGGTTTTCAGCAAAAGCTTGGTCATAGAGGTTTGCTAGCTTGCGACGATGAGCTTGAAATTTAGTCAGTTTTTTCATCTGGGAAATTGCAAGACAACATTGGATATCGGTGATCCGATAATGAAAACCAAAATCTTGCATCTCGTAGTACCATGGGTTCACTTCATCATCTGTAAAAGCATATTCCGTCATAACAAACTCATCATCGAGCTTGTTAATTCCGTGGCTGCGCAAGCGTAAAAGTCTCCGGTAAATTTCTTTGTCGTTTGTTGTTATCATCCCCCCTTCGCCCGCAGCTATCGCCTTTACAGGATGGAACGAGAAAACTGTCATCAGTGAATTTGCACAACAACCAATTCGACGGCCGTCGGGATAAGATCCTCCCAATGCATGCGCAGCATCTTCGATGACCACAGCCCCAGCTTTATCTGCCAAGGCCTTGATAGCAGGCATATCACAGGGTAAGCCTGCAAAATGCACTGGAACAATTGCTCTAACTGAAGGCGTTGCATGAAGCGTTAATTCCAAAGCTTCTGGAGACATGTTTATAGTATCAGAAGCAACATCGGCGAAAGCTACTTTGCCACCCACATATAAACCCGCATTGGCTGAAGCAACAAAGGTGATTGGCGATGTGACTAGAGCATTATTTGGCCCAACACCCGCCGCCAGAGCTGCAAGGTGCAATGCTGCAGTGCCACTAGATACTGCAACTGCATAATTGACCCCAACATAATCAGCGACGACTTTTTCAAACGTTCCGA
>MDTB01195140.1_pt1 | contig 11096 bp, 8 predicted proteins | sample 811161 | NCBI WGS metagenome assembly MDTB01 (sample SAMN05326650, study PRJNA326480) | marine metagenome | isolation source: seawater | place: Mediterranean Sea | collected 2009
GCTGTTGTTGAAGATTCACCACCTGCAGCAGCTTCAGAAACCATATCAAAATAACCTGTACCAACTTCTCTTTGGTGACGAGTAGCTGTATAACCATCTTTTTCAGAACCAAATTCTGCTTGTTGAAGTTCTGAGTAAGCACCCATACCGCGATCCCTAAAGTTAGAGGCTAATTCAAACATTCCATAATTTAGAGAATGGAAGCCAGCTAATGTAACAAATTGATACTTAAAGCCTAATTTTCCAATTTCTTCACGGAAAGTTTCAATTGTATCTTTATCAAGATTAGCTTCCCAATTAAAACTAGGTGAACAGTTATAAGCCAGCATTTGATTTGGATGAGCAGCTTTAACTTGTTTTGCAAATTCGGCTGCTAACTCAAGGCTAGGTACAGATGTTTCCATCCAAATAAGATCAGCATGTGGAGCATAAGCGATGGCTCTTTTTACGCAATTATCAAAGCCTGACCCTTCTTTAAGTCTATAAAAACCCTCTGGAGTTCTATCATCTCTGTCAATGAACTCATGATCTCTCTCATCAACATCTGATGTAATTAGTTTTGCGCTCTCAGCATCTGTTCTTGCAACTATTATTGTTGGGACACCGCAAACATCAGCAGCAAGTCTTGCTGCATTTAAGTTTCTTATATGTTGTTTTGTAGGTATTAAAACTTTACCACCCATGTGACCACATTTCTTTTCAGAAGCAAGTTGATCCTCGTAGTGAACACCTGATGCACCAGCATCTATATAGGCTTTCATAATTTCGAAGCAATTTAAAGGTCCACCAAATCCAGCTTCTGCGTCAGCTATGATAGGTGCAAACCAATCTCTTTTTGCCCCGCCTTCTGACACTTCAATTTGATCGGCCCTTTGAAGAGTTTTATTTATTTTTTTTGCTAGCTCTGGACCTGAATTTGCAGGATATAAACTTTGATCAGGATATGTTGCGCCAGCTGTATTGTTATCAGCAGCTACTTGCCATCCAGATAAATAAATTGCTTTTAGACCAGCTCTAACCATTTGCATGGCTTGATTACCTGATAGTGCACCTAAGGAAGATACTTGATCTTCACTATGAAGCATTTTCCAAAGTTTATTAGAACCTCTTGTTGCAAGAGTATATTCTATTGGAAATGATCCTCTTAGTTTTTCAACATCTTCAACTGAATATGGTCTTTCAATACCATCAAATCTACCCTCAGGAGCAGAAGGAACTAAATCATAAAAACTTTTCGCCATTTTTTTCCCCTTTTATTTTGAAAACTTATTTATTTAAAGAAATTATTTCTTCATAAGCTGATAGTGTTAGGAATTCTTTACAGTCAGGAGATATAGACATTTTCTCAAATAATTCAATAGCTTTTTCATATTTTCCGTTTTTCCATAGATTTTCTCCTATAATTTCTTTTAGACTCTTAATTTCATCTTCAAGAATCGATTGAAACAATTCAATCGTAACAGTTCTTCCATCATTTAATGATGTTGAATGTTTTAGCCATTGCCAAATTTGTGCACGAGAAATTTCAGCAGTGGCAGCGTCTTCCATTAAATTATAAAGAGGTACTGCACCTCTACCACCTAACCATGCAGCAATATATTGAATACCAACTCTAATACACTCCCTCATACCATCCTCGGTTTTCTCACCTTTATGAACCTCTAAAAGATCCTCTTGTGTGATGTTTATGTTATCCAGTGATACATCAAGTTGATTCTCTCCTGACATAGAAGTGCTAAATACATCAAGCGCTGTTGGAACTAAACCAGGGTGAGCAACCCAGGTACCGTCATGCCCATTCTTAACTTCCCTTTCTTTATCCATTTTTACTTTTTTAAAAGCAGCATTATTTTTTTCATCATCATCTTTAACAGGTATTTGTGCTGCCATTCCTCCCATAGCAAAAGCACCTCTTTTGTGACATGTTTTTATTAATAAAAGTGAATATGCGTTCAAAAATGCATCACCCATTACAACCTGAGATCTATCGGGTAAAATATAATCTGGATTATTCCCTAATCTCTTAATGTAGCTAAAAATATAATCCCATCTTCCACAATTTAAACCTACAATATGATCTCTTAACTCATATAAGATTTCATCCATTTGAAAAGCTGCAGGAAGAGTTTCAATCAATACAGTTGCTTTGCAAGTACCGATAGGTATATTCAACATTTCTTGAGCTTTATTGAAAACATTATTCCAAAGCCTTGCCTCTAAATAACTCTCCATTTTAGGAAGATAAAAATAAGGCCCAGTATTTTTTTCAAAAATATTCTTATGATTATGAAAGAGGTAAACTGCATAATCAAAGATACCTCCAGATATTCTTTCTCCATCAATTTCTATATGCGCTTCTTCTAAATGCCAGCCCCTAGGTCTAACTATAAGGACTGATGGATTTGGATTAAGTTTATATTCTTTTCCAGATTTTGGATCCTTGAAGTCTATTTCATCATTCCATAGATCCATTAAATTGATTTGTCCTTGAATTATATTTTCCCATGTTGGTGACATAGAATCTTCGAAATCAGTCATAAAGGTTTTAGCATCAGAGTTGAGTGCATTTATAATCATTTTACGATCAACAGGACCCGTTATTTCGACTTGTCTATCAAGAAGATCGTTAGGTATTGAAGCAACTTTCCATTCGGACTCTCTTATAGATTTTGTTTCTTCTAAGAAATCAGGTAATGCTCCATTATCAAGATCAAATTGTTTTCTCAGTCTTTCTTGAAGAACGCCTAATCTCTCTATTTTAAACTCTCTTTCAAGTTCAGCAACAAACGCTAGGCATTCTTTGGTGAGTATTTTTTCAATTCCAGGATACTCTGGACCAAGGATTACTAAACCATCTGGTGTCTCTAAATTTAATACCATAAATTTTTTCCTTAATTTTTTAGATAAATGTTAATGGAAGGTATATCATAGAAAAATTATTTGGATAATGATATTTATTTGATTCTAAGATTTTTTTGAGGAGCATTTTTGATTTGGAAAAAAAGAAAAAAATTAAACCACAAAGACCTAGAGGTTTTGAAGATTTATCAGGGAATAGTTTAAACGAACTAATTCAATTGAGAGATTCTATTCAAGAAGTTTATGGACTTTATGGGTTTGAATCTCTCGAGACTGGAATCATTGAATATTCAGATGTAATAGGGTCTTTTTTACCTGATCAAGATCGACCTAATGAAGGTGTTTTTTCCTTTGAAGATGATGATAAAAGATGGGTTTCATTAAGGTATGATTTAACCTCTGGTTTAGCTAGGTATGTAGCTGAGAATTTTGATAGTTTACCTAAACCATATAGAAGATATCAATCTGGATGGGTTTTTAGAAATGAAAAACCTGGCCCAGGAAGATACAGGCAATTTTATCAAATTGATGCTGATACAATTGGAAGTGATAATGCTTTATCAGATGCAGAGATGTGTATGATGTTTTCTGATGCAATACAAAATACCGGTATTGAAGTAAGAAATTATGTAATACGCTTAAGCAATAGAAAAATTTTAGATGGGATTATTGATAGTCTTAATATTGAAGGAAATTCATCAGGCTCTGAAGTTAACTTATCAATTATGCGATCAATAGATAAGCTTGATAGATTGGGTTTATTGGGTGTTGAACAACTTCTGGGTGAGGGAAGAAAAGATGATTCAGGAGACTATACTAAGGGTGCAGGTTTGGAGAAATCAGATATTAAACAAATATTATCATTTTTAGAAAGTGGAATTGAATCAAAAAAACTATCAAGAGAAGCATGCCTTAAAAATCTATCAGGTCAATTTGGTACAAATGTAATTTTTAACGAAGCTATAGAAGAATTGAATGAAATTTCAGAGATAATCGATGCTGCTGGATATGATGAAAATAGAATTATAATTGATCCATCGGTTGTACGAGGATTGGGATATTATACTGGACCAGTTTATGAGGCTGACTTAACTTTTGATATGGAGACAGATCAAGGTATAGAGAAATTTGGATCAATAGGCGGGGGTGGCCGTTATGACGACTTAATCGCAAGATTAAAAGGAGTTCGGGTTCCTTCAACAGGTATCTCTATTGGCGTTAGTAGACTCAGTAGTGCTTTAAGATACTTAAATCAGTCAGAAGAAAATTCTGAGACTTTATCAGTTGTTGTTCTTGTAATGGATAAAGAAAAAAGATCTGAATATTATAAAATTGCATCTAATTTAAGAAATGAAGGTATTAGTTCAGAGTGCTATTCTGGGGACGGAGGAATGAAGGCTCAGTTAAGGTATGCCGATAAACGAAATGCAAGGCTTGCTATTATTATTGGGGATGATGAGTTTTCTTCCAAATCTGCAACAATTAAAGATTTATATATTGGAAAAGAGGTTTCTGATAAAATTTCTGATAATAAAGAGTGGAGAAGCGGAAAAGATTCTCAGCAAAATGTTCCAGTTAATGATCTTATTAAGTCGATAAAGTCAATTCTTTCAAAATAAATTCATATTATATGAATAATTATATTGATAATTAAATAAATTCATATTATATGAATAATTATGATTAAGGAAACTAATAAAATCATTGATTTATTGGGTGGAACAAGCGCATTAGCAAAGTTGCTAGATGTTAATCTTTCTGCTGTATCTAATTACAGAAAAAAAGGATTTCCAGATAGATTACATTATAAAATTGCAACTTTATGCAATGAAAGAGGCATTGCGATTGATAGTAAAATTTTTGGCGAATTTTCTAATACTTTACCAGCTATTGATACCAGACCTTTGGAGACTTTAAGTGAAGTTTCTATAAAAGTTATTGAAAGTTTAACTGGAGATGATTTTGAGTTAATTGATCCACCTGTTTTAGTTTCTGCAGATAAAGTCCTTGATAGATTGGGTGAGAATATTGCTGACAAGCTATATATATTTTCTGATCCAGCTGGCTCTAGACTCTGTTTGAGACCAGACCTTACGATACCAACATGTATCCATTATTTAAATAATGGTTTTAACGGTATCAAAAAAAATTATGCATACCATGGAAAGGTATTTCAGTTTCAAAATCCATCATCTAATGAGCCAAATGAATTTAGTCAGGCAGGTCTTGAGATTATTGGAGGTAACAGCTGTATTGAAAATGAAATAAAGGTTTTTTTTAGAACTTATAAATCTATTGAGCAGTCTGGAATTAGAAATTTAAATATTATTTTTGGAGATATTTCTTTGTTTTCGATTTTAATAGATGTTCTTGATATACCTGCTATATGGAAAGATCAGTTAAAAACTAAATTTTGGAATGATAAAAATTTCAAAATACTTTTAGAAGAGCTTACTGTTAAGAAAAGATTAAACAATCAGTTATTTCAAAAAATATCAAATTTAGATAATGATACTGCTGAAATTTTTGTTAGGGATACAATTGGATTATTAGAAAATCAATCACCTGTAGGAAGAAGTTTGAAAGAAATAACTCAAAGATTGATAAAAAAATCTCAAGAAATAAAAACTGACCCGCTTTCAAAATCTACTGCAAACCTTATAAAGGAATTTTTATCTATTTCTGATAAACCCCTGCAAGCCATTAAAAAACTAAAGTCTATTTCTAAAAATATTGATAGTAGATTAAATTCTCAAATTGATTCTATGTCAGAGAGAATTGAAATGATGCTTGAGTTAAAGGTTGATCTCAAAAATTCAATTTTGTCATTGGAAAAAGGAAGGATGGTTGAGTACTACACAGGATTTTTATTTGATTTTAATTCGGGTGATTTAAAAAATAACCTAAATATCGCAGGAGGAGGCAGATATGATGATTTGATCAATTCTGTAAGTAATATAGATAATATACCCGCTGTTGGCGCTGCTATTAACTTAGATCGACTTGAAAAAATAATTTCCTCGGAGAAATTAATATGAGCTCAATATTGATAGCACTACCTTCAAAAGGCAGACTCCATGAACAAATGAATAAATTTTTTGAATCCTCTGGAATAATTCTTAAAAGATCTGGAGGTCAGAGGACTTATTCGGGATTTATAAAAGGTATAGAGGGAATAGAAATTATTTATCTTTCTGCAACTGAGATTTCTAGTGAACTATTAAAGGGTAATATTCATATGGGTGTAACTGGGATTGACTTAATTGAAGAGGGTAAAACAAGTGCATCAAAAGATGTTATTCTGCTATCAAGATTGGGTTTTGGAAAAGCAAATGTTGTAATAGCCGTCCCAGATCACTGGATAGATGTAGAAAATATAAGAGATTTATCCGAAGTATCGTCAGAATTTCGATCTTACAATAATAGAAGAATGAGGGTTGCTACAAAATTTTCAAATATAACAAGAAATTTTTTCGTAAAAAACGGTATTAATAACTACAGACTTGTTGATAGCGCTGGAGCCACTGAAGGATCTCCTGCGGCTGGTACGTCTGAAATAATTGTTGATATAACAGAAACAGGTCAAACAATTGAGGCTAATAATTTAAAGGTCCTTGAAGATGGTATAATGCTCAAAAGTGAAATATGTATTTTCTCTAGTATAAATGATATTTGGAGGGATATTGATCTTAAACCTGTAGAGAGATTTTTAAGAATAATTTCCGCAAGATCTGAGGCACTAGGAAACGCTGAATTACTTTTCGACTATAACAAAGATGATAAAGATCTAGAAATCAATTTATTTAGAGGGTTTAATTCGAAATTTGTTAATGGCTCTCCAAATACTGGAGAGAGTGTTTCACTAATTACTCCAATCTCAATGGTACCATCTTGTACCTATTATTTAACAAGTAAGGGATATGGACCAGTAAGAACAACTCGACCTGATTTCATTTATAATCAAAATTCTCAATCATGGAATCTTTTAAAAGATACTATTGATTCAATATAAAAAAAGGCCATCTGGATAGATGGCCTTTCTAAATTTCAAATGAGTTTTTGGACTACATCATGCCGCCCATGCCGCCCATGCCGCCCATGCCGCCCATGCCGCCCATATCAGGCATTGCAGGTGCAGCTGCACCGGCAGGCTCAGGTTTATCAGCAATTTGAGCTTCACTAGTAATCACTAATCCAGCTATTGAAGAGGCATCGATCAAAGCTGTTTTAACAACTTTTGAGGGATCAACAATACCTGATTTGATAAGATCAACATATGCTTCATTCTGAGCATCAAAACCCCAATTAGGTTTTGTAGAACCTAGGACTTTTGAAACAACAATAGAACCTTCAACTCCAGCATTTTCAGCAATTTGCCTTATTGGCGATTCAATTGCACGTCTGACAATTTTAAGACCAGCATTTTCATCTTCATTTTTCATTTTAAGCTTATCAAGTGCTTTTGTTGCTAAAAGAAGAGCTGTACCTCCACCAGGAACAATACCTTGCTCAACTGCCGCTCTAGTTGCATTTAATGCATCATCAACTCTATCTTTTCTTTCTTTAACTTCAACTTCTGTGGCTCCACCAACTTTAATGACGGCAACACCACCAGCAAGTTTAGCAAGACGCTCTTGAAGTTTTTCTTTATCATAATCAGATGTTGTTTCTTCAATTTGTCTTCTTATTTGACTTACTCTTGCTTCGATATCTTTTTTCTTTCCTGAACCATCAACAATTGTTGTATCGTCTTTTGTGATAGAGACTCTTTTAGCAGTACCAAGCATATCTAAAGTTACATTTTCAAGTTTAATACCAAGATCTTCAGATATTACCTGTCCACCAGTTAAAATTGCTATATCCTCTAACATAGCTTTTCTTCGATCACCAAAACCAGGTGCTTTTACGGCTGCAACTTTCAATCCACCTCTTAATCTGTTAACAACAAGAGTGGCTAATGCTTCACCTTCAATATCTTCAGCAATTATTAATAAAGGCCTACTTGACTGAGCTACAGATTCTAGAATTGGTAGCATTGACTGAAGACTAGATAATTTAGACTCATGTAGAAGGATAAGTGGATCCTCTTGTTCTGCAATCATTTTATCCGCATTGGTTATGAAGTAAGGTGATAAATAACCCCTATCAAATTGCATACCTTCAACAACTTCAAGTTCTGAATCAAGGCTTTTAGCTTCTTCGACAGTAATAACGCCTTCATTACCTACTTTTTGCATTGCCTCAGCAATCATGTCACCAATTTCAGCTTCACCATTCGCTGATATAGTTCCTACTTGAGCAACTTCATCATTTGTTTTAACTTTTTTTGATCTTTTGTTTAAGTCTTCAAGAACTACTTGAACAGCTTGATCAATACCACGTTTAACATCCATGGGATTCATACCTGCAGCAACAAATTTTGTTCCTTCAGTTACAATACTTTGAGCTAATACGGTTGCAGTTGTGGTTCCATCGCCTGCTTCATCATTGGTTTTAGATGCTACCTCTTTAACCATCTGAGCACCCATGTTTTCGAATTTATCTTCTAATTCGATTTCTTTAGCGACAGTCACACCATCTTTAGTAATTCTAGGTGCGCCAAATGACTTATCAATAACTACATTACGACCTTTTGGGCCTAATGTAACTTTTACTGCGTTTGCTAAGATGTTCACTCCACTGAGCATTTTTGTTCTTGCATCTGCTCCAAAAATAACTTCTTTTGCCATAATTTTATTCCTCCAATTAATGACTAATGTTAACTAATAATTCCAAGAACATCTGACTCTTTCATAATCAGTAATTCTTTACCATCGACAGTCACTTCTGTTCCTGACCATTTTCCAAATAGTATTTTGTCTCCTGATTTAACATCAAGAGGGGTAACAGAACCGTCTTCAGCTTTTGTTCCTGATCCAACAGCAACAACTTTACCTTCTGATGGTTTTTCTTTTGCTGTATCCGGTATAATTATACCTCCAGCTGTTTTTTCATCTTCATCAATGCGTTCAACTAAAACACGGTCGTGTAAAGGACGAAATTTCATTTTTTTTCTCCACTTTAATTTAAAAAAAATAACTAAATCCTTGATCTATCCCTAAATAAGATCTCGGGTTCACCTTAGGTAGTTATCGTTTACCTCAGTGTCAAGTGCTTTAGCTAATTTTTTTCAATATTTATTGGGTTTTTTATAATTTTTTTATAAATTACTGATATATTTTGCTAAAAAAGTATAAAATTTGTCAAAAAATACTCATATTTTGTAAATTTTCTTCGTTTTTTTATTTTTTTTTAGAATTTTTGTAATTTTTTACATATTTAATTAATTTTTTACATATTTAATTAATAGACTATTATTTTTTTGATTGTTAAATAGAGATATGTTTACTCAATATTTACTTTTTCCAATTGGTATTTTGCTCTTAGCAATTGGCGGTGATAGATTAGTTATAGGATCAGTTGCTTTATCAAATAAACTAAAAGTTCCAGCTTTTATTACTGGAATTTTTATTGTTGGGTTTGGAACATCTTTACCTGAATTATTTGTTACAATTAGTGCTTTAAATAAAAATGAAACTGATATTGCTGTAGGAGCTATTATTGGTTCTAATATTATAAATATTCTTTTAATTTTAGGTTTATCTTTAGTTCTTACAAGAAAAAAGTCATTAGAAATAATATCCAGTAAAGATATTTTTGTAATGATTTTTTGTGCTTTCTTATTCTCTTATTTTTTACAGATCGGTCTCATAAGTAATATTTGGTCAATAGTTATGGTTATTTTATTACCGATTTATCTTTTTGTATCTTACAAGTTTTTTAATAGAGGCAATCAGTTTATCGACGATAGTTCAGAAAAAGGATCAGTAATTTTAAATCTTCTAATTGGATTTATTGCAATAATTTATGGTTCAGAAATTTTTATAGAAGGGTTAATTTATATTTCTGAAGTTTTAAATATTCCTGAAGCAATTATTGGTATTAGCCTTGCTGCAATAGGTACATCACTTCCAGAGTTAGCGGTAACAATTGCCTCTTTCGTAAGAGGAAAAGGTAGTGTTGCTATTGGAAATGTCGTAGGGTCAAATATATTTAATATTTTAGGTGTTTTAGGATTATCTGCATTAATTAATGGGCAAATTATTTTTTCAAAATCCTTTTCAGGTATTGATACAATTATTTTAATTCTTTCAAGTGTTTGGGTCTACATCTTATTGAGAAATGGATCCACTAATCCTAGATTATATGGATCCATCTCATTAATTGGGTATCTTAGTTATATGATTTTCTTATATTCCTAAGACTAAAAAGGCTCATATGGAAATACACTTACAGTTGCCCCTAAGTCAGGCGCCACTGAGTCAAATGCCGGAAAAGCTGAGTTTAAAAGTTTTTCAGGTGTCCATCCTTCAATATCAGCTATACTTTTTATTGGTCTAGGTTGACTAAATAAGGCAACTTCATTTCCCCTTACCGATAGAATCTGTCCTGAAAGTTTACAATTGGGAGCGGCCAAGGCTACTGCGGTTTGAGCCACTTGATCTGGGCGCATAGCATTCTTCATTCTTTCAACTCTTTGTTTTGATGCTTCATCTTTAATAGGAATAGTTGCTATCATTCTTGTCCATGCAAACGGAGCAATAACATTCGACCTTACATTTTTAATTTCATTTTCCATTGCAATTATTCTAGATAATCCATGTATGCCAAGTTTAGCTGCTGCGTAGTTAGCTTGTCCAATATTTCCAATAAGCCCCGTTGTTGATGTAAATAGTACAAAATTTCCTTCTTCTTTCTCTCTAAAGTAATTTATTGCTGACCTACAAACATTAAACGAACCTTTTAAATGAACAGATAAAACTGAGTCCCAATCTTCTTCATCCATTTTATGAAACATTTTATCTCTCAAAATTCCTGCAGGATTAATTATTGAGTGAAGCTCTCCATACTCATCAAGAGCTTGTTGAATCATATATTCTGTGCCTTTTTTATCAGTAACAGAGTCATTATTTGAAACTGCCTGACCACCGGAAGCAAGAATTTCTTTTTTTACTAGCTCTATGGGACCTTTATCGCCTTCATCACCTCCCGCCACAGAACCACCCAAATCATTTATGACAAGTTTTGCACCTTCCTTCGCAGCCAAAAGAGCAGTTTCTTTTCCAATTCCATTTGCCGCGCCGGTAATTAAAATAACTTTTCCGTCAAGAACACCCATATTTATAATCCTCCTAAAA
>MDTB01053837.1_pt1 | contig 11095 bp, 12 predicted proteins | sample 811161 | NCBI WGS metagenome assembly MDTB01 (sample SAMN05326650, study PRJNA326480) | marine metagenome | isolation source: seawater | place: Mediterranean Sea | collected 2009
AAAAGAATTAACTGGCGAACAAAGACAACAACTTCATCGTGCATCGTTGGATGTAGACAAGAAAACTGGTAAATTATATTATGGTGGAAATAGAAAAACCATCAAAAAACGCAAAACTAAGAAACGTAAATCCAAGAAATTCATCAAGAAAAAAAAGAAACGAGCAACACGAAAACGCACTCGCAAACACTAAATCTTTAATTAATATTTAATTTTATTACATTATATATTAATCTAATACCTTTTTTAAATTAAGCAATACTATATTATGAACCCAAAAACATAAATATTTGGGCATAAATTCATGTACAATTTCGCTATCTTTTTTATCATTATTTTTATAATTACTAAAATTCATACGCGTACTATCACATATTATTATCATCGATGGTAACTTGTTCTTTAACTTTAATTCTTTAATAAAAATTAAAAAATTATCTATCCTCTTTAAAATATAATCCATTTCATTATATAATTCTGTTTCCTTCTTTTCTGATTCATTTTCGTCTTTTAATGCATAACCTAAATCAAGTATAGTTCTATAATGAGATATAGCATCATTACCTCCATTACCATATGATGGACCCCCAAAACAAACAAAATAATCTAAGTCAATATTCAAAATATAATTATTAGATATATTATCTATTTTATTTTTAGCATATTTAATATTAGAAGTTGTAAATTGTACATCTAAATCAACACCATCTGTCATCTCCTTATCTACTTTTACTGTATATTTTGGACAAGTCCCTCCATAAAAATATGAATCATCTTCATTTAAAGCAATCTTTACATTTGAACTATTATATGGTTCAGTTACCCAATCAGGAGTTATCCAGAAAATACCATTATTTTTTTCGTATGGCAATAACATAGGAACAAGAACTCCTCCAATATCAGTTATTAAATCATGATAGTTATTAATTATATTTTTATCATTTTCTGGTTGTCTTTCAATATATTCTTTAAAAAAATTCTTATTATTTTTAATTGGGTTCATATCAGCATGTGTATCAACATGTACTATTGTACCTGGTAATGATTTAAATGTTTTATATACATATTCTACTGCATGATGGTGTTTTGATACTTGATAAATTGGTATTTTATTAACTTCAATATATTTATTATCATTCATGTATTTATAATAAAATGTAATTCTATCGTTTAATTCTTCCAATATTGGTATCTTAAATAAAAATGTATCTATATATCCTAATCGTTGGAAAATATAGTCTAACTTATTTAAATTTTTTTTTAAAAATTTATCTGATAACCTACCCCTTTCATGTATTTTTAATTCTGTTTTTCTAAGATAATTATCTATATCTAATATTTCACTTTCACATTTTGATAAATATTTATAATAATCATCATCATCGAGCCCATTTATATAATTAAATACTACCTTTTTATCATTATAAATCGTTCTATATAAATCATCCTTATTTATAAGTTTTAAAATATATGTATCATCAAAGTATAAATAAATTAATCTTAAAATTAATATTATTAATATACCAATAAGTATTATTTTCAACATAACTTATTAATATTTAATTAATTAATAAGTTAAACTAATTATTAAAATTCATTTAAAAACAGATTATATATTTAGTTATGGATTTATCAAATAACGAAGTGAACAACTCTGATAATTCTGATAACTATGATAACGCTGATAACTCTGATAATTCTGATGAAGAAGTAAGAAATGAAGTAATAAGTGTAAATCTTGAGGATAATTGGGAAAACAACACAAAGTTCATTACAGATACATTTAATAGATGTAAAGAAGATTTATATGATATTAATTGGTTAGATGATAAGTATGATAGACATAAATTTACAATTAGATCTGTTATTATTATTTTATTAACTATTTGCCTTTCAACTATGTTTCATAGCTTAAGATTAGAAAGTCATGAAAATAAGCTTCATAATATAAATAATGATTTTTCTCAATATAAAAAGATCTTAGATGAACATCATGAAAGTATTCATCAACTTTTAAAATTTAATTTTATAAAACAATCCGAAACATGTCAAGCTAAATTAAATACACCAACATATGTGCCTACTCCTAACCCCAAGTAAATTAAAATTGAAAATTCAAAACCAATTATTTAATATTTCTTTTACTATTTCTTCATCATATTTAGTATATTTAGATGAAAAAAATATTATCCCACTTAATACAATTGTGTAGGAAGATATTAGTATTTCTCCTATATATTTATGTGGTATCATATATATATATATAAAATTGATTTATTTTTATATATATATTATTATTTAAAACATGTCATCCCCGCTATTAATAGTTCAGGAAGTAATTCCTCGCAAATTACCGAATGAATTAGTATATATTATTTCATCATACTTGAGAAATGATATTGCTTATGAAGCAATAAAAAAATACTATTCCTATCTTTTCCGTAAAAGAGAATTGTATAATGATTTTATTTATGAAAATTACATAATACCTAATTGTTATTGTCACCTTAGGAGGAGGAAACATGAATGTGAGTATTGTTATTACTATGATTATTCAGATAGGTATACCCCTCAAGATTTTAAATGCTGTATTATGGATAATCCACAATATACAAAAATACATTATGGTAAAAATACACCACATACAGATTATAATGAAGACACTAGTTGTTCATATGATTATCATTATCAAAATAACGAAATTGACTGGTAACTAAATTGTAGGTATAAATGCCCAATCTAATTCATTACATATCTTTTTCCAAATATTATCTTGTTCTATTCTCTTTTCTCTATCTTTTAACATCGGAAAAAATGGAAGAAATTGATCTTGTCCAAGTAATTCACATAATTTATAAACTGTGTAATAGTAGTTTAAAAAATTAACTCTATCATCAGGACAATACTTAGCATAAGGCGATTGAATATCCATAAATAAATTACATAAAGTATCTTCTAACTCTGGTGTCATTACTGGAGGTTTTATTCCTATTATATCTTTAATAAATGGGATATGTTCATAATATTTATTATAACCCAATTTTTTTAGTATTTCTTTTGCTTTAGCATTTGATATACATGATGTTGTAATTCTTTCCTTTTTAATTTGATTTTTTATATCTTCAATTACTGTTTCTGGTATTTGGGTTGTTTCTTTTGCTTGAAATTGAGCTAATATTTCTCTAAAATGATTTATTCTTTTATACGCATAAAAACACACTTCTTTTGGAGGTTCCTTATATGATGGCTTTTCATTTTCTATTAAATATGGTTTATTTGTTGCGCATTTATTACATATTAAAATTCCTTCTTCCTCCATAGGTACTAATTCACCTTTATTACATTTTTCACATATACTTGTTTGTACTACAAAATTATTTACATCTATTAATTCTGAATTCATACGACTTAAATATGAGTTCACTATATTTTTTGTTGTATCATCTGTTTCAGAATTGTTACTAGAATCAATCTTAAAAAAACTATTTAATTTCTTACTTTTATTATCACTCTTACCTATATTTTTCTTATTTTCAAAATATTTAAATACATCTTTAGCATTTTCTAATAGATATTCCTTCTTTTTATTTTTTATATTTTTAAGTTTTAATTTTATTTCTTTTATTTTATCTGATATTTCTAATTTCTCATCTATTGAATTATAATTTTGGGACTTCAACAATTCTTTTAAATAATTTACTTTATTTAACAAAATAGGATATTCTTCATTCTCTTCTTTATGTATTTCATTTAATATATCATTATGTTTACCATCTAATGTAATCGAACTTCTAAAATCTACTTGAATCTTTTTTGTTGTTTTAGGTTTGAAATTAGGCATATTATAGTATATTTGTTACTTTTATATTTATTTTTGCATTAAAAATTTACAATACTTTTCTATAAAAAATATATGGATAATATCATTGACGAAGAAAAACTTGCTAAAATAGTCTTTATTTATAACGCATTAGATAGTGGATGGACAATTACAAAAACTAATGATAATTATATATTTAAAAAAAAACACGGAGACCAAAAAGAAGTATTTGAAGACGCTTACCTTAAAACATTCATAAAATCAAATACAAATATTCAAAAATTTCTTACCAAGTAATAATTTAATTAAATTAATTAAACTATTTCTACAAATTTTTTTATCTTTAGCTATATTATAATATGGGTGGTGGTCTCATGCAACTCGTAGCCTATGGCGCACAAGACGTATATCTTACTGGTAATCCTCAGATTACCTTCTGGAAAGTTACTTATCGTAGATACACAAACTTCTCGATGGAATCCATCGAGCAAACCTTTAACGGCCAAGCTGATTTCGGTCGTCGTGTAACATGTACTATCACTAGAAATGGTGATCTCGCTTACCGCACTTATCTTCAGGTCACTCTTCCTGAGATTGGCCAAACCGAAGCTAAATTTGCTCGCTGGTTAGATTTCCCTGGTGAGCAACTTATCGCTCAAGTTGAGGTTGAGATTGGTGGCCAACGTATTGACCGTCAATACGGTGACTGGATGCACATCTGGAACCAACTTACCATGACTTCCGAGCAACAACGCGGATACAACAAGATGATTGGTAATACCACTCAACTTACCTACATCACCGACCCTGACTTCGCTGCTGTCGACGGTCCATGTGGAGGTTCTGATGCCCCCGCACAAGTATGTGCTCCTCGCCAAGCACTTCCCGAGACAACTCTTTACGTACCATTCCAATTCTGGTACTGCCGCAACCCTGGTCTTGCCCTTCCTCTTATTGCCCTTCAATACCACGAGGTCAAGATCAACCTTGACATTCGCCCCATCGACGAATGCTTGTGGGCTGTTGATATGATTTCTAAGACAACTGGTTCTGCCCAATCCACAACTGCTTACAACCAATCCCTTGTAGCTGCTTCTCTTTATGTTGACTACATTTTCCTTGATACTGATGAGCGCCGCAGAATGGCCCAAAACCCTCATGAGTACCTCATCGAGCAACTCCAATTCACAGGTGATGAATCTGTCGGTTCTTCCTCCAACAAGATCCGTCTTAACTTCAACCACCCATGTAAGGAGCTTATCTGGGTTGTCCAACCTGATGCCAACGTTGATTACTGTGCTTCTCTTCAAGGAGGTAATCTTCTTTACAAGGCTCTTGGTGCCCAACCTTTCAACTACACCGATGCCATCGATGCTCTTCCTAATGCTCTTCATGCTTTCGGAGGTGAAGCTGCCATCACAGGTGCTACTGGTTTCATCAACGCTTCTGGTCTTTTCCAAGACCCTGGAGCTCATGATATCAAAGGAGCCAGCAACACCCCCTACGCCGACACCGCCAACGACGTTGCTGGTTACGGTGAATTTGGTGCCGCCGACAACACTGGTATGGTCTCTGGTGTCTCCGATGCTGGTTCTTTCGTCCTTGCCGAGAGCGCCCTTGACATGCACTGCTGGGGTCTTAACCCTGTAGTTGTTGCCAAGCTTCAACTTAACGGCCAAGACCGCTTCTCTGAGCGTGAGGGTACTTACTTCGACCAAGTACAACCTTTCCAGGCCCACACACGTGCCCCTGATACCGGTATCAACGTTTACTCCTTCGCCCTTCGCCCCGAGGAGCACCAACCATCCGGTAGCTGCAACTTCTCCAGAATTGACAACGCTACTCTTCAACTTGTCCTTTCTAACTCTACCGTCAGCGGTACCAACACCGCCAAGGTTCGTGTCTATGCCACTAACTACAACGTCCTCCGTGTCATGAGTGGTATGGGTGGTCTTGCCTACTCCAATTAAGCAATCGGTTTTGCTTACTAGATTTTAAATCTTAAATAAATAATATTATTAATTAATTAATATTATTTAATGTTATGGAACGTGATTTATCTAATATCAGTATTACAATAGAAGACCCACCTTTTTTTGATGGTTCATATTCTAAATTAAAATTAGGTATTATTGATGGTAAAGAGCTAGTTATCAAAATTTCCACACATAAAGATTATTTTTCTAATGAATTAAAAGTATTACTTGCTTTAAATGATTGTGAAAATACTCCTACACTTAGATATTTTGATAAATTTAATAAAATACTTGCTATGGATTATGCAGGCCTATCTCTTCCATATTATGTTAAACAAAATCCAGATTTTAATTTAATTAATTATGAAGAAGAATTGTGTAACATAATATGGACTTTACACTATAGACTATGGTATTATCATAATGATTTGAAACCAAAAAATGTTTGTATAGACAAAAATGGTAAATTAACATTAATTGATTTTGAAAAAAGTTCACGTCACGAAAGAGAATATAAATATATTTTTAGAGATCCTTCGCATATCAACTGGTCTGATTATTATAGACCTGATGAAAATGATGAAAATCATAAAAAAATAATTGAAATGTGCACCGAAAAATATAAAATCATTAAACGAAAAATATAGTAACAATAAATAATATTATTAATTAATTAATATTATTTATATATATGAACGGTGGAGATAAATTTACAAATCAAATGAAAATTGCAAAAATTATTATTAGTAAATATGAAAAAGACTACTTCAACAATATTGATATATTAACGCCTATGAATATTTTTAATTTTAGTGAAAATTACGAGAAACAACCACAAGATTTCAAAGAAAAAATTGAAGAAGAAAGAAAGAAAATAAATAATATTTGTTGCTCCGATACAGATAAAAATCCAAAAATTAGATTGTTATCTTTAAAATTTCTTATTCTTGAAGAAATTGAAATAGTTGATAAAACTATTACAAAAATTGAAAATTACTTTGATAAAGACAATAAATTTACAAAAAAAGAAGGAGTTGAAGAAGATCCTGATATGGAAGAATTATTTAAAATGGGAACTGTTGAGGGATTTTATGAATATAATAAAATCATCAGAAATAATTTATTTAAAAGTGCTAGTGAAAAATTAGATGAAAATAATATTACTGACGAAGATAAAGAGTTTATTAAAAAAGCTTTGATTGAACTAAAAAATCCAACAAAAACCGAAGAAAAAATTAAAAAACCCGAAGAAATTGCAAAAACTACTCCATTATCAATTATAACTGAAACACCAGAAGAAATTAAAGAAAAAGAAGAAAAACAAAAAGAAAATGATATTGTTAGTGACCCATTTGATGATGAAAAAGATGAAAAAGATGAAAAAGATGAAAAAGATGAAAAAGATGAAAAAAATAAAAGAGATTTAAAAATGAAAGAACATTTCAAAAAACCACCCAAAGGATTTAAAGGTACTCCTGAACAATTAAGAATACAAATACGAGGAAAAATTTCCCAACTAAGCAAAGGTAACAATAAAGAACGGTATAAAGATAAAATAAAAAAATACAACGATATATTAAACGAAATAGATAATATAAAAAATACATCTGAAATTGATAAAATTTTACCTGATATTAATAAATATATACAAAATCAACCAACCCTTTTATTTGGTAAAGATTCAGGTAAATTAAAGGGTGGTACATATGATAATATTAAAAAAATTAAAAAAACAAAAAAGAAAGGTGGGAAAAGAACCAAAAAACGAACATTTAAAAGTAAATTATTAATGGACGTTTAATATTTATTTAAAAAAAATTGAATTAAAAATATCTTCATATTTATATTTAAAATAAATATGGAGAACGAACAACAAGTTTATACAAAACCAGAGCTTACCAGAACTGATGCCTGTTTCGGAGATAGACGTATGACGCTAGATGAGCTTCATATTCCAAAACCTCAACTTAGAAGACATGAACCATCATTAAATATATTTGAATTTAATAACAACAATCACAATAGTAATGAACCCAGTACCCTTCGTCGCGAAAGACCATCCGATTACGGAATGTTTCCACAATATTTTGAAGACGATGTACTTAGTTGGTTTAATACAATTTCTAATCAAAAAAAAGCACATTATATTAAATATTTGACAGATAGTATTGTTTGTGAAGATATCAATCCTCATCATAAACAACCACCTATACTAGAAAGAACTCAAACTAGTATATTTTCTAATAACCCTTACTCACTTGAACCTGAACCTAGACCAAATATTCGTTTGGGGGCATCCGCACCTAGACCAAATATTCCGTCGGGGGTACCCGCACCTTCAAACTCCGCTTTTAACCAACCATTTATGACGTCAGTATCATCTTCAGTCGAAAACCGTTCTCATTCACCTGTGAATGTAGCTTCCTCTATATTACATTCTGATATGGATGATGAATATAGTGATGATGACTTTCATACTGACGACCCCCTAGAACAATCATTTCATCATCACGAATCAATTGAAATGGAAATTGCTGAAAATATAAATTAAAATTAAAATAAAGCTTTTAGATAGACAGATTTTATGTAAATTAATTAATTAACTTTTTTCTCCATATTTTGACTTATCAAAAAAAAATTGATTTCAATAGAATAAATTAATTATATTTAAATTAAAAATGAATTCTTTGATTAATCAAGAAATACAAGATGCAATTAACCGACATACCAAAAATATTTGTTGCACTCTCGGTAATAAATATAACTTTGATGTACAAGAAGCCGTTGCCTATATTACAAACGACAGTTTCAATATTCATAATGAAAAATATAATGAAAAAGTGGATGTTTTTACTACTTCTGATGATATTCTTCATCGGGGAATTATTGGTAATAATAATGACAACGACAACACCGAAAAGAAAAAGAGAGGAAGACCTAAAAAAATTGTTGATGAAGTAAAGGAAGAAAAGCCTAAGAAAAAGCGAGGAAGACCTAAAAAGGAAAATAAAATCACTATTGTTAATGATACGGATGATGAAGAAATAACACAATCTCCTAAACCATCTACTGAAGAACTTATTGCAGCATCAATTACTCCTAGTAATACACCTACAGCTAGTATGGAACTTGTTGAAGACGAAATTTCTGATTCTGACGAAATTAATGTAGATGAATGGTATTATAAAGGAGATAAATACCTAAAAGATGATAAAAATAATATATATTGCTCTGAAACACATAACAAAATCGGAAGATATTGTGTTAAGGACGATACAATTATTACTAGTTAGAAATGTTTTATTTTAAAATAAATTAATTAATTATTTTTTATGTAAGTCTCAAAATATGTAAATATAGTTTCTTCATATGTATTTCAAGTGTAGATAGTTTCTTTTTATTTTCAATTGTTTTATACATGGTTGTATAATTTTTTAAAATATAAGGCAACGCATCTCTAAAATATTTAACTACGTAATTAGGATACCTTTTATACTCACTACAAAATTCATTAAATGATGATGCTCCAATATATTCAACTGCATGAAATGTACCATATTTGAAAATCCCACATTTTTGAAAAGTCATTATATGTTTTAAAATTCCGTATAATTGTGATCTTGGTGTAGTTGTTGTAATATCATTATCTATTATAAATTTAATTTTTTTATAATAGATTGCCTTGAGAATCTTCATTCTTGTGTTTGGATCAACAAATGATAAAATGATATTTTGTAGTTCATATGGCAACGCTTTTGTATAATTATTATTATATATATCCCAATAATATCGATATTTTTCTACTTTTAATATTTCTTCATTTGTCAAATTCTCCTTTTTTTTTAGATTACTAATTTGTTTTAACATCTTTCGACATTTTCTTTCACTTGGAGTTACTTCATACATGTTGGTTTTATAAAAATACGTATTTATTTTTTTTTCAAATCAATTTTAATTGAATAACTGTGTCTTCATTAGGTAGTTTACATATTACACCTTTGGACATTTAAGTTCGCACAAAAATAATATAAATATTTATTATTTTATAATAATATAAATGGATTTTGTTTATGTACTTCTTTTTGGAGGCGAATGGGAAGATGCTGTAATATTTTTATCAAAAGAAGATGCTATAAAACAATCAATAAAATATCCAAAAAATAGAGTTGAAATTTTTAGTAAAACTAACACGGAGGGATATATTCCTACGTATGATCATTATTGTAATGGGACACTTATTCAAAACACAACTACTTCATAATAAAAATGACGAAGTATATTAAATTGTGCGAACTTAAATGTCCGAAGGTGTAAATTATTCAAATAATGCTTCTATAAATTTTTTATGTATTTCTGGTGAGCTTTTATGTGCTACTCTATGAGGTCCAAATCCAGGGTCAGAATTAACTTCTATTATAACTCCACCACTTGTATATGGTAACGATATATCTGGACTTACATAGTCAATTCCTAGATTCACACCACCTATTAATTTACAACAATTTTCAAACATCTCTATATTATTTGGGTCTACATCATTGATATTTACTGGCCTAGAAATAGCACCATTACTTAAATTTATAACAGCTGATAATTTTACTTTTTTTCCATTTGGAATAACAGAGTCTAAAGTATATCCTTGTTTTAAGAAGTGTTTCTTATCTATATTTTTTAATGTATGAAGATCAGAAGCACCCTTAGTTGACATTTTCCTTTCTCTATTATATTTTTTAATTAGTTCATGTAATGTTAAACTTCCATTTCCTTTTACTTCACCACTTATTTTCTCTACAATATCTATCACTTTATTTTTATGAACAAATATTCTATAATCTTTCCCTCTAGTATATTCTTCTACCATGCATTTATTATAATTATTCAATGTATTATTCCAATTTAAATTTTGCATCAAATTACTAACTTTATCATCTAATTCATCATAAGATTTTATATTAACAGATACATCTTTTCCTCCATAACCATATATTGGTTTTACAACAAACGGTGGGTTTAATTTTAAAAATATGTTAGTTAAATTATCATCAATTGATAATTTACTATCACATACATAAAAGGGAGGAGCTGGTATTCCATTATTACTTAAAAATTTAGATGTTAATGATTTATCTCCACAAAGTTTTATTATTTCATGACTATTACCTTTATTGCGTATAATAACTTCTTTATTATCTTTTTTTCTAATTAATTTCCAATTATAATAATCAATTTTATATCCGTTATCTTTTAACCATTTCCTCATCGAAGCACCATTAAATGAATGAGGCATCCCAATACCAGG
>MDTB01083746.1_pt1 | contig 11095 bp, 14 predicted proteins | sample 811161 | NCBI WGS metagenome assembly MDTB01 (sample SAMN05326650, study PRJNA326480) | marine metagenome | isolation source: seawater | place: Mediterranean Sea | collected 2009
CAACAACAAAAAAGCTCGATTATTAAAAATTTTAAATGTTGTCTTGTAATAAGCGAATCAACTTGGTTTTTTTTAAAAATCAAGAAGATAAAATCATTTATAGATGCGATATTTAGATTTTTTTGAAAATCTAGATTTCTACAAAAATTAAAATCCAATTGGACATCCTTATTTTTCATAAAAGAAATTATTGAGTAAGATTAAAAAAAATATATATTAATATAATGTCAATTTTAGGGTATTTTGTATATAGAATTCTTGGTGTTTACAGTTACTTAATCATAGCATATGTACTAATAAATATTTTTATTTCATTTAATATAATTAATGATAGTAATAGATTCATTAATATAATAATGGACTCTTTATATAAAATGATAGAACCATTATTAGTTCAGATCAGAAAAATTATTCCCATTTTTGGTAGTTTAGATTTGTCTCCAGTTGTTTTATTGATAATAGTAGATACAATTCAAAGATCAATAATGAAATATGGTATTTAGATATGGAAAATGAAAAGATAATCGATGGAAAAAAACTTGCTAGTGAGATCAGAAGTAAGCTAAAACTTTTAGGTGATGACTTTAAAAAAAAAACAGGTATTACTCCGGGATTAGCAGTTGTTCTCATTGGAGAACATCCGGCAAGTAAAGTTTATGTAAAAAATAAAATTAAACAAACTGAAGAGGTTGGTTTCAAATCTTTTGAACATAGACTTCCTATTGATACTACTGAAGAAGATTTATTAAATATAGTTGATTCTTTGAATAAAAACAGAGATGTGAATGGTATTCTTGTACAACTTCCTCTTCCAGATCATATTAATTCCGATAAAGTCCTCGATAAAATTTTACCCGAAAAAGATGTAGATGGTTTTCATGCAATGAATGTTGGAAAATTATGGTCTGGTTTAGATGCACTTGTGCCTTGCACACCTCTTGGTTGTAGTATAATGATCAAAAAGATTTATGACGATCTATCTGGAAAAAATGCTGTAATTGTTGGCAGATCAAACATAGTAGGAAAGCCAATGGCTTCTTTATTGTTAAAAATGAATGCAACTGTAACCATAGTTCATTCGAGAACAAAAAACATTGAAAGTATATGTAAAGAGGCTGATATATTGGTAGCTGCTGTAGGAGTTCCAGAAATGGTTAAAGGTTCATGGATCAAGAAAGACTGTGTAGTCATTGACGTTGGTATCAATAGAATGGAAATCGCCGGGAAAACTAAATTAGTGGGTGATGTTGACTTTAAAGAAGCCATTGATAAAGCATCTTTAATTACTCCTGTCCCAGGTGGAGTAGGCCCAATGACCATTGCTTGTCTTTTGGTAAATACTTTAAATGCAACACACTCCCAAAATAATATGCAACAACCAGACTTAGGATCTTTGCTTCAATAATTTAAGACGAAGGGCATTTAACTTGATAAACCCAAGAGCATCTTTTTGATTGTAGATTTCATCAGACTCAAATGTTGCCATTTCATTTGAATACAAACTATAATCAGATGACCGACTTAATACTTCAACATTACCTTTATATAATTTTAATAATACTTTTCCGTTAACAAACTCTTGACTCTTATCAATCAAAGATTGTAGCATCTCTCTTTCTGGAGAGAACCAAAAACCATTATAGATTAACTCAGCATACTTAGGCATTATCTCATCTTTTAAATGTGCAGCACCTTTATCCAAAGTTAAACTTTCAATTGCCCTTCTAGCTATAAGCAAGATTGTTCCTCCAGGCGTTTCATAAACACCCCTTGATTTCATCCCAATGAATCTATTTTCAACAATATCTATTCTACCTATTCCGTTAGAACCTCCAATTTTATTCAATTTCTTTAGTAAATTTGCTGGAGACAAAGTTTCATTGTCAATTTTAACTGGATCTCCATTCTTAAATTCAATCAAAATTTCTTTAGATTGATCTGGTGCATTCTCAGGGGATACCGATCTTGTAAACATACTTTCTTCTGAAGATTTTGAAGGATCTTCCAAAACTTTTCCCTCATAAGAAGTATGTAATAGATTTGCGTCCATTGAATAAGGTGGAGAGTCAAGTTTATCTTTAGGAACTTCAATATTATGTTTTTTTGCATATTCTAATAATGAATTTCTTGAATTTAATTCCCACTCCCTCCAAGGCGCTATAACATTTATTTTAGGATTATTCGCATAATACCCCAACTCAAATCTTATCTGATCATTTCCTTTTCCTGTGGCTCCATGCGAAACATATTTAGCTCCGACTTCTTCAGCAATTTCAATTTGTCTTTTTGCAATTAATGGCCGAGCTATTGAAGTTCCTAACAAATAATAACCCTCATAAAGTGTATTAGCTCGAAACATTGGGAACACATAGTCCCTTACAAAAACCTCTGTCAAATTTTCTACAAAAATTTGCTTACAACCAAGTAATTTTGCTTTTTCTTTTGCTTCTTCAACTTCAATTCCTTGACCAATATCAGCAGTAAAAGCTATAACTTCAAATTTATAGTTATCTTGAAGCCATTTAAGAATTATGGATGTATCTAATCCACCAGAAAATGCTAAAACTACTTTATCAATTTTTTCTATACTCACAATTTTAACGATCTAATTATTCTTCTTATTACATTCTTCATTAATCCTCTGATAAGCTTTGCTGAATCCTAGTAATGAATATGTGTCTGTAGTTATTGTTCCTCTTGAGGAGGTTCCAATAACTTTCATCTTTAATGAAGTCTTCATCGCATTTATGATCTTAAGGTCATCCCTAACACTAAAACTCCAAGCTCTAGAACCAGATGTAAACAGTTGTAACTTTAAATCACCTATCTGGATATCTGGATTACTTCCCGCTTTATAATTATAACCTGCCACAATGCTAAATTCATTCCATTTCTCTTGACCTGGTAAGTGCGTAACAATAGCAAATATATCACCTCTTTTTGTATAATTTCCCTCATGCTTCAATGGTTTTGAAACTACCATACAAGCCTTATTTTTTGCCTCTCCTTCTGAATAAGCTTTCCAGTCTTTGACACTTAAAAGTTGTTTTGAATGAACAGCATTGTAGTTTAGAAGACAAAAAAATAAATTGAATACAAAAATAATCCTGAAAATATATACTCTTTTATGACCCATGATTTTTTTTACACATATACCAACAAAATTGCAAGGGTTCATGAAATTACTAATAAAAAATGCAACAAATGAATCTAAAATATTCTCCAATATTCCTAATGATTGCATCCTGTTTTTTTTTTTCGTTACTAGGTGGTGTCATAAAATTTATTGGAAATTCAGTGCATCCATTTGAGCAAGCTTTTTTTAGAAACTTTTTTTGTATATTTTTCTTTGTTCCAATTTTACTATTTTCTCGCAAAAGGAAATCTATAAAATCTGAAAGAAAGAAATTTTTAGTCATTAGAAGTTTATTTGGAGGAATAACAATGTTACTTCTCTTTTGGTCTTATACTTTAATTCCTCTGTCTCAAGCTATGGTTATAAGCTTTACAACCCCACTTTTTATTTTCTTTGGAAGTATCTTTTTTTTTAAAGAAAAACCAACTCCAATGAGCCTTTTTGGATTAATTTTAGGTTTTTTAATAACTGTTATTATTATTAGACCTGATTCATCTTTTCAATTTGGAACATTAATAGCTCTACTCGCTGCGATCACTCATGCGATAGCAGGTCTTATGGTAAAAGACCTAACAAAAACGGAATCAATCTTTTCCATTATGACGTATATGATATTATTTATGACTCCAATAACATTTATTCCTGCGATTTTTGTTTGGGAATTACCAAATGATATCCAAATATGGTTATCTCTAGTTTCACTTGCTGTAATAGGTACACTTGGGAATTTTTGTTGGACTAAAGCAATTAGCATTTCTCAAATGACAAATATAATGCCTTTTGATTTTTCAAAACTTATTTTTGCTACTATTATAGGATTCTTTTTTTTTAATGAAGAAGTAAGCCCAATTACTTTCATCGGTGGTTTAGGGTTAATAGTTTGTAATATATTAATAGCAAAAAAGTAAAATTATGAAGGTTAATAGTTTTTCTTTGCAGATAATTAGTTCGTTTTTTTTCTCTGTGCTGGGAATGGAAATAAAAATATTAGGGGAAAAATTAATCACTGAAGACATAGTTTTTTATAGATGTTTATTTGGAACAGTAATCATTTTTTTTATAGTGATCTTTAAAGAAAAGGATTTAAAACTCCTCTATACAAAAAACATAAATATTCAATTTCTTAGAGCTTTATTTGGGACGATAGCTATGTACTTTGGTTATTCTGCTCTAAACTTAATTCCTCTAGCACAAGCAAGTACAATAAGTTTTACAAAAGTTTTTTTTGTGAGTATTTTGGCAACTCTATTCTTAAAAGAAATAATACGAAAAAATATTTTTATTTCATCTTTAGTAGGTTTTGTTGGTATTTTTATAATAATAAATCCGACAGAATTTAATAACTTATATGGGTCATCATTATCTATAATTTCGGCTTTTTTTGTTGCAGGAGGAATTATCTGTTCCTCAGTTTTAATAAAAACACATAGAGCTATAACAATTATCTTTTATCATTCAATTTTCTCAACATTTATATGTTTAGTTCTATTTAACACAAAGCTTGGTCTAATCAACTTTACTGACTTTCTTTTACTAACCTTGATAACAATCACAGCTTTAATAGGGCAGTTTTTTAATACAATGAGTTATAAATCAGGTGAAGCAAATGTTATCGTAATAGCAGGGTATACAAGAGTATTATTTTCTTTTTTATTAGGTTTCTTAGTACTAAATGAAAACCTTGATGTAAACTTCTTCATTGGGACAATTTTTATTTTATTTTCTGCATTCTTGGTGAAGAATTATCATAAAAAAAATCGTTAAGGGCAAGGATAAGGATCTTGTAGATGAATATTCTCAATCTCCTTGATAATTTCTTCACTTAGTTCTATTTCAACAGATTCTATATTCTCTTTTAACTGATCCATTGTTGTCGCACCAATTATATTACTAGTTACAAACGCTCTACTATTTACATAAGATAAAGACATTTGTGCTGGAGATAGACCATTTTGTTTCGCTAATTCATTGAATTTTGAAGCTACTTTGCGACCCTTTGGTTTAGTATAACGTGTAAACATATCACCAAAAAGAGTTAATCTTGCATCATTTGGTTTTTGTCCATCATCATATTTGCCAGTCAGCATTCCAAACCCCAAAGGAGAATAAGCTAAAAGTCCACATTTTTCCCTGATCGATGCTTCTGCAAGACCAACCTCGAAACTCCTATTTAACAAAGAATACGGGTTTTGGATAGAAACCACCCTTGGCAAATTGTATTGTTCTGCTAAAGAAATAAACTTCATTAATCCCCAAGGTGTTTCGTTAGAAAGTCCGATAAATCTAATTTTGCCACTCTTAACAATATTATTTAATGTTTCTAATTGTTCTTTAATACTAATTAAATCTAATTCTTCCTGATGTTCGTAACCGAGTTTTCCAAAAAAGTTAGATTTTCTATCCGGCCAATGTATTTGATAAAGGTCTATATAATCGGTCTGCAGCCTCTTCAAACTTCCTTCAACAGCATCCAAGATTTGTTCTTTATTCAATCTTGTCTCTTTACCTCTAAACCATTTCATCCCAGACCGGCCAACAACCTTTGATGCTAAGATTATTTTTTCTCTATTTTTCCTTTCCTTGAACCAATTTCCAATTATTTTTTCTGTTGATCCAAATGTTTCTTTTTTAGGGGGAACAGAATAAAGCTCAGCTGTATCAAAAAAATTAATTCCTTTATCCAAAGAAAAATCCATTTGTGCAAATGCCTCCTGCTCAGAGTTTTGTTCACCCCATGTCATTGTTCCTAAACATATAAGGCTCACATCGATCTCAGTGTTACCTAGCTTCTTATACTTCATATTCTATAAAAGAGTTGAAATTTAGTAGAATGTAACATATTTATACTATCAAAGTCAGTAATAATATTGTAAACTGACTTCAAAATAACATTTAGGAGATTTTTAATGGCTTTTGATTTTGAAAAAAATATTCGTTCTAATGTCAGAACAGAGACAGAAATTGATCTAGGGCTTAAAGCCTACATGAATAAAGTTTATTCTTTTATGGCAGTGGGACTTGCTCTAACTGGAACTATCGCTCACATGTTTTCGCAATTAGCATTCAATTTTGAAACAAACCAATACACACCTTTGGGTTCATCTATTTATGGTTCCCCTTTAGGTTTAATTATTGCTCTTGCACCCCTTGGGTTTATGCTGGCTATAAGCTTTGGAATTAATAAAATGAAAGAATCTACAGTGCAAATATTGTATTGGTCTTTTGCTGCAGTTATGGGCGTTTCTCTTGGTAGTATTTTCATACAGTACACGGGAGAATCTGTTGCGAGAGTTTTCTTCATAACTGCCGGTTCTTTTGGTGCGTTAAGTCTATATGGCTACACCACGAAAAAGGATCTTTCAGGATGGGGCTCATTTCTTTTTATGGGTTTAATAGGTATCATTATAGCGTCAATAGTTAATATATTCATGGCGAGCAGTGTCCTACAATTTGCTATTTCTGTTATTGGTGTTTTAGTTTTTGCTGGTTTAACAGCTTATGATACACAACAAATTAAAAATATGTATTTTGAAGGTGATGCAAATCAAGGAAAAAAAGCTATAATGGGTTCCTTGAGACTTTATCTGGACTTTATTAATTTATTTATAATGCTCATTCAACTCTTCGGGAACAGACGATAATAATTTTTTAGGTTGGTTAAACAAACTTAATCAACCTAAATTTATGAAGAAATTTTTTCTTTTTCTCTTCTGTTTGTTAATAGTTGCAAAGGAGTCTTACAGTAGAATATTACTCCCAGAAGATATATATTTTCATGTTTACAGAAACGGCACTAAAATTGGTTTCCATAAAATAAATTTTTCTCTTGAAACCAACGAAAATGAATTAAATAAAATAAGAGCCAATATAGAAATAAATTTCGATGTCAAGTTCCTAGGTTTTTCAGTATATAACTATAAACACTCCAATAACGAGATATGGGAAATAATACCTGATGAATTAGTAAGTGATGTTTGTAAAAAATGTACTAATCTAAGAGTACTATTATATCTTGACTCAGTAACAAATAAAAATGGATCAGAATTCTCTTGTAAAATTGAAAGAAACAAAAAGGAAAGTGTTAACTTACTATCAGCGATAGGGAGTCAAAATAGCGTACCATCATTTTCTCATATCTATACCTTTCCAACAAGCTATTGGAATTTTCAACTTGTAACAAGAGAATATAATAAAAAGTCACTGATAATTAATGAGACCGATCTTATAAAAAGAAAAATAGTTTTTAATTCTCAGGATTGTAGCAAAATTAATTTTACAATTCAAAATTTAGGTAAGGAAAAAATTTATAATAACTTACTAGAGACAGATAGATATAAATTAAAAGGCAAAGAATCTTCAGGTGAAGATGTTAATATCGATATTTGGTATGATAATAAAGAAAATTGGGTTAAAATGATTTTTGTAAAAGATGGAAGTGAAATCGAGTATTTCTTAGATAAATATCATGAAAAAAGATAAAGTAGCATGGGTGACGGGTGGAGGCACTGGAATTGGTGCTGAGTTAGTTAAAATACTGGTTGATAATGGTTGGAATGTATCAATAAGTGGGAGAAGAGAGGATAAATTACGTCAAATTAAGAAATATAATAAAGAAAAGATTTCTTTATTCAAACTTGATATTACATCAGAAATTTCCTGTAAAAATATTGCAATGAAAATAATGAAAAGATTCAATAAAATTGACTTAATTATTCTTAATGCTGCGGCTTATAACCCTGGGCATCTAAACTTTAATAACCTAAGAAAAATCAAAGATGTAATAGATACTAATTTAATGGGCCAAATGAATTGTATAAGTTCTATTTTACCATCTATGAAGAAAAGAAACTCAGGTCATATTGTCTTTGTATCATCACCAGCAGGATTTAAAGGTTTACCCAATGCAGGGATTTACGGAATAACAAAATCAGCATTAACATTCTTGGCAGAATCAATGTTCTTAGAACTCTTAAAAACAGAAATAAAAGTCCAAGTTATTCATCCTGGTTTTATAAAAACACCAATGACAGACAAGAATAACTTTCCGATGCCGTTCTTAATGACTTCACAGAAAGCAGCTAAAAGAATATATGAAAAATTATTCTCTTCCGATTTTGAAATTTATTTTCCGAAAAGATTAATAATTCCGATGAAAATATTGAGTATACTACCATACAGAATCTACTTTTTTATCATGAGTAAGATACTAAATAATGCAGTCAAATTACCTCCAAAATGAATAGAATAGTTCAAAAATATATAAAGTGTTATGAAAACATAAATCTTTCATCTGCAAAAGAAATCATGGAATACCTTGATGAAGACTTTTATTTTTCAGACCCTTTTAATAGTATTAAAGGTAAAGATGGGTTTAAAAGTCTTTTTGATGATATTTTAAAAAAAATTAAAAATCCAAAATTTAAAATAATTAATTTTTCTCAAAATAAATCAGTATTCTTCATCAAATGGTCATTTTCTGGGACTTACAAGAAAAAATTTTCTTTTAAGGGTGTTAGTGAAATTGAGATTAAAAATAATCTTATAATCAAACATATTGATTATTGGGATAGTGGGAAGAACTTTTATTGTGAAATACCTTTAATTGGTTTTTTGTTTAAAAAAATCCACAAATAAATTATTCAATTTTTAAGAATGTTATACTAACAATACCTAGATTTAATCCAAACTTGTTTACTTCAGCACGATTTAAAAGCACACCCTTTTCTTGAAGGAACATCCAATCGTCAAAACTCACTTTTATCTTTTTATCTTTTACTTTTAGTAATAATTCATATTTCCAATTAAGTGCGTTACCTTTTGACTCACCACTTGCTATACCTACAACATCGTCTGCTTTACCTCTATATTTATTATTTCCCAATATATCTATAGTCCATATTCTCTGGTCTCTCTCACCATCATCATATAGAAAATTCTCATCTAAAATGATCTGATCATCTTTTCTAGTGCCAATTATACTTACCTTAAATTGTCTCTTGAGATTTCCGAATCTATCATGAAATAATCCCCAAGCTTCAACTTTACCATCAAAGTAGTTTTCAAGAATTAGTTCAGGTTTATTGTTAACAAATTTATCTATATTCATTTCTTTTGCACAACCGCTGATTACAAACAGCAAGATAAGTATTATAAGTTTTTTCATAAATGTTACCTAAAAAAAAATTTGATTTAACCATAAAGATTTTCTCTGATTTTAGCCATCTCTTTTTTAGATAAGGAAAATTTTTTTAAATTATTCACAATTATCAGTTTTAATGTTATTGGCACACCTGCATACATAAAAACTAAAATGTATTTTGCATTTTCAGATGATGTTTTTTCCGCATTATAGTCAAAATAATCCAATATACTAAAGGCAACAAGCGTTGCAAGAGCAAATGTTAGTTTATTTATTAATATCATCATGGAAAATAATAACCCTGATATATCGCTTTTAAATTTTTTTTTATGATAATCTGTTACATCAGAAAGCATTGAGGGAGGAATTGCCAAGTCAGCCCCTAGACAGAAACCCGTCAAACAGGAAATAATCAAAAAATATATTATATTACCAGTTTCTAAGAAAAAAACAAAAACAAACACCAGGGAAGAAATGGTCATTGATAAACGCCATATATCTTTCTTTTCAATATACTTTATGAGAAGAACCCAAAATGCCATACCAAGTAAAGCCGATAAAAAATATAAAAATAAAATTAGCTCTTTTTCTTCTTCTGTTCCATTTAAAATTGAAGTAACAAAGAAAACAAATAACAGCATTGGAAAAGCGTTTGCAAGACAATTTAAGAACCATGGAATCAAAAGTTTAAATAGAGATTCATTTTCCCTGAGTTCAACTAAAAGGTTATTAAACTTTAAATCTTTTGATGTTTCACCTTTTGTTTCTCTAACAAACATCAAAAACATAGGTATTGTGATCGAGCCAGAGAAAAGAGCCAAATACAAAAGGAATAACTCTGATGCTATTGTAATGTCTTTAAATAATACTGGTAAAGAAACTGATGATAGTAATCCTAATATTACAAAAAATTCTCTACCCGCGCTCAACTTACTTCGTTTTTCATAATCAATTTCTAAATCATAACCTATGGAAAGATATGATACTTGAAACACGGTATAACCAAAATACAATAAAGAGATCCAAACAAATAGATAAATTGCATCAGGTATAACATCAGGTATGATTAATTTATAAAAGGCTATCCCAGATATAAATGTTCCAATTACTATCCAACTTTTTTTTGACAAAAAATTTTTATCACATACCCATCCCATTAAAGGATCAGAAAACATATCAATAATTTTTGCTAAAAATAGTACACTTCCTATTGTTGCAAAAGCAAGATTATAATCTGTCACATAAATTTGTGGCAACAAGATCATTATAGGAAATGTTGGAATAGCAAATGAAAAAGCAGGCGAGCAGTAAATTAACTTTGATAAAGATAGCTTTTTCAAAGATTATTCTTTTCCAATTAAAAATTGACCAACATTAATATTTCCTGACCTAAACCCACCTTCACAGTAACTTAAATAGTACTGCCATAATCTTTTAAAATCGGAATCAAACCCATTTTTTTTTATCTCATGCCAAGAATGTTCAAAGGATTTCTTCCAATGAGATAAGGTTTTCGCATAATGCTGACCAAAAAGGTTCTTATCAATCAATTTTAATCCTGTTCTATTTAAAGTATTTCTTAATGAATTTATTGAAGGTAGCATGCCTCCAGGAAATATATATGTCTGAATAAAATCCGGAAATTTTTTATATGTTTGAAAATAATCATCTTTGATCGTAATAGTTTGAATTCCAATTTTTCCACTTTTCTTTAAATTGTTTTTTAAAGTATCAAAATATAGTGACCAATACTTTTCTCCAACTGCCTCAAACATTTCTATAGAGACAATTTTGTCAAATTTACCTTTTAAGTCTCTGTA
>MDTB01024614.1_pt1 | contig 11094 bp, 7 predicted proteins | sample 811161 | NCBI WGS metagenome assembly MDTB01 (sample SAMN05326650, study PRJNA326480) | marine metagenome | isolation source: seawater | place: Mediterranean Sea | collected 2009
CGAATAAATTTTTTTTAGAAAATCTCTGGATTCATCAAAGTGATCTTCGATCAATATCTTTCGAAGAAAGATGATGAATCTAATTAAGGTTTTCTGGTTGGAATAGAATTTTTTATATAAAATTCTATCCCCAGAAAAATATACCCAGAAAATTTTTCTAAAGTTTCTTATAATGAAAAAAAATAATAATTTAGATTTACTTACAATTGTAATTGCGATTTTAATATGTTTATTTTTCATGTGTTATTATAAAAATGCTGAAGTTATTGAAAAAATGACATGTATTTTTAACAAAGATGATGAAAAAAGATTAGGGAATAGCTACTTATGGGATGAAGATTATCAAAAAAATTATATGTTTAAATTAAAAAAAGATATGATACCTCCTAATACTGAAATTGAAAAATTAAAAAAAATGTTAATGAGAAAATCAACATTTTCTGAAGATAGTAAAAGAATAAGAGAAATATTTAAAGAACCAAAAAAAGTAGTTCATTTTATTGAAGAAATGATAGATTTCCTATTAATTGATGATTCAAAAGATTATAAAGAAAAAATAGATACAAATACCCCGATGAATTTAATTATTCAATTACTTTTAATTTTAAGAATCAGAAAATTATTCCATTGCAGAAATTTACAAGGAACTATTGGTGATGATGCTCCATCGGTAAATGGTTTTGTTGCTGATTTATTAAGTTCTAATGTAATTAAATTATGTAGTCGTGATGAATTATTAAATTATTGTAGAAAATTTGATAATAATGTTAGAGTTGCTGAATTAGATGAAGACATTTTAACAAAAGAACTAGAAGCATTTAAAAAAGGTGAAAATTTAGCACTTGGATCAAGAAAGTTAATAGAAAATTTTAATAATTATGAAAGAAGTTTTGGATTATTTTCAATAGAGGAAAGTGTTAATAATTTTGGAAATGGATATTACAAAGATATTACACAGAATAGTTTATTGGTTAAATTAATTGAAAAGTTTGAAAAAAAATACAATAAAAAATATAAAAAATTGGAAATCGAAGATTTAAAAAAATTAATAATTTTATTTTTGGAAGATATTCACCCTGTTCTAAGTGAAATGAATAAATTAAATGCTGGTGACTTTAGATTATATGAATTTCAAATAAAGTTTAATCCAATGAGAGAATTGTTTTATAATCTTAAATTTCATTACAAGATTTTATCTATTTATAATTTAATTAATGATACAGTAGATAATAAAAAGGATAGAGCTGATGCCCTAAAATGTTGTTCAAATGGAAAAGGTCAATGTTTTAATTTTGGTAATGATGATGAACAAACTCCAATCATTTTTGGAACAAATGATTATGGCTTTAGAAAAGATACAAAATGTTATCCTGAAAGTAAATCTTCTGACCAAAAGAAACAAAATATGTTACTATCTGAGGTTTTAAAAGAAGAATCTGTTTGGGTTAGTTTAGATGATAATATTAAAAAATTATATTTGGTTTATCTTGAAGATTTAGTAAATTATATGGGAGATATTAAACCTTCTTTATCAGATAAGAATTCTTCAAAAACTGTTTTATATTTTATGAAAAAACTAAGTAAATTAGATGATGGTGATATAAGAAATATGTTTATTTCTAAGCTTAGATCTAATTTGAAACCTATTGTTTATGAAAATAATCAATTTATGTCAAAAGAAACAAAAAATATAATTAATTTAATTCAAGAAACAAGTGATTTCAATAAAATAGTTAGACTTATTAACGATACTGAAGCAGGAAAAGGATTAAATAAAAATTTTGATTTTGTTGCTTTAGAGAAAATCGAATTAATAAAATTTTCTGTAATAAAATTATTGGAGTTAAATAGTTTATTTATTCATGTTAAAGCTAATAAAGATTTGAAATTTGCATTTATGAAAATAATGTTAAATTTAAAAGAAAATAATTTAAATTATTATTCCTTATTAAAGAAGGTTGGTGTTCTTCCAAGAGATCATGGATTTTTCCTAGAAAAATTTTGTGATATTCTAAAAGGTTGTTCTTATTTCTGTGTACCAGAAAAAATTATGTTAAGTAAAAAACCAAGTGAAGTAATATCTCATAATATGGAAGCAATAAATACAAAAAATCCATTAGTTAAAAATATATTTCCTATTAAAAAAGATGATGTTTGTGATGTATTTAGACCAATTTTATATATTTTAAGAAGTCAAAAGAAAATTACTCCTAAAGAATACTTAAAATACAAAAAGTTAATTAGTAAAGAATGTATGAAAAGATATCAAATTTATGATCCTAATGAAAAGAAAATAGAACCAGCAACAAATGTAGAAGATGATTTAAATAAGATGATAACAACAGTAAATAATTTTATTGATGATAGAAATAAATATCATAAGATTAATAATAAACCTTTCTAAATCAAATTTCATCTAATTTGAAATAAATTTTTGAAAATATTTTTTAACACTTATTTTTGTAGCTTTATTAAAGCCACCTATATAATAGATGTCTTTAATTAAATCCATTCTATAGAATTCAAAGTCTGGAAAATCAACCCATAATGCGCCTGGATGTTTTTTTAGATAATCTTCTCTATATTTAGCTATTTCGTATATGTAAGCTGAATTCTCAGATTTATTATTTGGGACAAGTTTATTAATTTTTCCTGAAAAAGTAACTCTTTTGGAAGATGCTATATTTTTTTTATTTGATAAATCAGTTATTAATATTGATGCATGATTATTTATATTTATATTTTGAGTATGTTTTGAAATTTTTGATAAACAAAAATAAGGTATTCCAGTTTTAGTAACAGAAAATCCACATATTGATAAAAATGGATATAGTTCTATCTTATGTTTAGTATTTGATTTATCGATTGTTGATAAGGCAAGGTATCCTGTATTATCTTTCATCATGTCTATTACTTCATTTAATGAATTTTTATAAATATTCATTTTTATGTTATTTCTATATTGAATTCTATTTAATTTATTAAATTTATAAGGATTTAATGATTGTTTATACAATTGACTAGATTTCAAAGTAATAAAACAATAAACATTTTTTATAAAAAAAAGAATTATTAAAGCATTAAAGATTAGTAAAAATTGAAGCATTAAATTTTATGTAGTCTTTTATTTAAGTTTTTTAAGGAAAGGCTAAATGAGTTAAAAGTAAGTTTAATATTAATTAATAATGGAAATTGTCAATCTATTTATAATTATTTTAATATCTTTTTTTGTTAGCTTCTTGAAATCATATCAAGTTATATTCATATTTTTATTACTATGCATTTTTACTCATTATTTAAGAGAATATTGGAATGAACCTATTTTGGTAAATGCAAGAAGTTTTTGTAATAATCCGTTTGGAATTAATTCGAAAATTTCTATTTCTGATGGTTTATATTTTAAAATTCCTGTTAAATACTTTTGGAAAATATTAAATGAGTTAAATAATTCTTTTATTAGTGGAAGAAATATTTTGTTTGTAAAATCTAGTAAAAATTTAATGGAGACATTTGCCCCAAAGGAGATTTCAATGATGGCTCCTATTATTCCTTTAGGTATACCCAACAATACTATTCCTTATAATAATAAAATGCAATCCATACAAACTAGCAATGATATTGATTTAAATAAACAAAATAAAAAGAATGTTTTTATTAATGATAGTGATATGTTAAAATTTTTGGATAATTTAAAGAAAGATAATTAGATTCGTTTGGTCGATTTTTGTGACGAATCTAAATGATCTTACGGTATTGCAATGAAAGCTCAACCCGACCCAGAAAATTATTTAAATATTTGATCTAAATGATGCTTATTATTTTTTGCGTTTTCGTATCCATCATCAAACATTTTCTTTGCATTTACAATTTTTTTAATATCGAGACTATCATAATATCCTTTATATAAATCGCAAAGATCTAAAGACTCTTCTTCTATATTTTTAAATAAATTTGGATTTATAATTAATGATGGTATTTTTGTAGGTAGATATGGACTTTGATTAAAGAATAATGAAAAACCACCATCTAATGTAAATTTATTTCTATATATATAAACTGTTTTTCCACTTATTAATGGAATATGTGAACTTCCGATACAACAATCGATAGCATCTGATAATGAATCGAAATTACTGTAGACAATACTTTTAAATTTATAATTATCGACTATTGTTGATCCAATGTATATTCTATCTAAAAAGAAATCATTGTTGGAAAAATCTTTTAATATTTTATTTTTGATCATCAATTCAACCTCAAATATAGAATTAGCTTTATCAAATTCAATATCAAATATTGAATCAATTAATTTATGATCTTTATATTTATAGCTCATTATTAGACTATTCCAAGATCCAGCCGATGCTCCTGAAAATATATAGTTATCTAAACTATAACTTTCTTTTATAAATGTGCATATACCAAGTACATAAAATCCTTTCAATCCTCCAGGAGTTATTGTAATTAATTTTTTATTATCATTGAAAAAAATATTATGTCTATTTTCGATAAATTGATTAAAATTTAACATCATTTTGTCAAATGATTCTTTTGTATTAATTGTAATTTGATTTGTTTGGACTGAATTAATAAAGTTGATTTTATTTGTAAATGAATTCATCAAAGATGAATCATAAGATTCTACATCTTTATTCGAAATATATTCTTGAATCGATGGATTGGTATAGATCACTTTGTTAATTTTATTGGGTCTATTAATAAAGTTATTTGCTTTTGATAAATCTAATGAATATTTATTTAATTTATTAAAAATACCAGTAAATTTTAATGAATTACTTTTATCTATAATAAAAAGTGATCTTATTATAAATAAATAAGTTAAACTTAAAATTCTCATAATTATATTAGCAAATAAAAAAATTACTCATAAAAAAATTTTCTTGGGTATAGATTTTTTTTATAATTAAAAAAAATTGATAATAATTTAAAAAAATATCAGTCCTTTATAATTAATGAGTTTAGTCGAATATGAGGATATTAGAAATTTAATAAGGTTATATTTTAACCAGCCACAGGTCCTTTTTAGTCATTTATTTTTATCTTATAACCAGTTAGTTGAAGAGATTATTCCTTATACACTAATTAAAGAACCTAATTATTTCTACGAAAATGTAGAAAAAACAGATATATATTTACATGGGTTTAGGTGCAAGAATATAAGATTGAAGCCAGTTGTATTTGATAATAATCCAAATGAAGTTATGTTTCCAGATCAATCAAGAATGAATCATTTAAATTACTTTGCTAGTGTTTATGCTGATGTAGAGCAAGTAGTAGAGAAAACTAATATTTTAACTGGTGAAAGTACGGTAAAGGTTATTACGAAAAGTGCAGAAGATGATCCAGTTGCTATTGCTAGCATTCCTATTATGGTAAAGTCTAAATATTGTTCAACTGCAGTTAAAAAGGATTTACATAATGAATGTAAATATGATCCTGGAGGATATTTTCTTGTTAATGGGAAAGAAAAAGTAGTTATGTCTATTGAAAAAATGGTTGATAATAAACCTTTAGTTTTCACAAAAAAAGATTCTAGTTATCCAAGAGGGTTCTTTTTTACTTGTCAAATTAATTCAAAGTCTAATGATTGGTCCGATAATTTACAAATTTTAAATATTAAAGAAAAAAAGGATGGAACTTTTGTAATTAGTACATCTCAACTATCAGATATTAAAATTATAATATTGATCAGAGCTTTAGGTTTAGAAACAGATCAAGATATTATTTCAAACTTTTGTTATAGTTTAGATGATATCAACATGATAAATTTAATAAAACCTTCAATTGATAATTCGGTTGATGATGAGGGTAATCTGATCAGAACTAAAGATCAAGCAATAGATTATCTAATTACTAAACTTAGAAGAAATAAAAGATTTAGTCAATCTGATGAAGAGTTAGCAGTTAAGCAAAAAAAGATATTTTTGGAAAAGATTTTTAGGAAAGATTTATTACCTCATTTGGGAGAGGATATAAAATTAAAGATAAAATATATTAGCTTCATGTTTAACAAAATGTTTAGAGTTATGTTGGACAGAGAACCAAAAGATGATAGAGATGCATTACAAAATAAAAGAATTGAAACTCCTGGTGTTTTGCTTGGACAACTTTTTAGGCAAAATTGGAAAAAATTATTAAATGAAATTGGTAAAAATTTTAAAAAGAAGAATCAATCAGATGAAAATCCTGTATCAGTTATTAATCAAATTAAACCAAATGCAATTGAACAAGGAATAAAAACTGCTTTATCTACAGGTATTTGGGGAATGAATAAAACGAAAAAGGGTGTAGCACAAGCATTACAAAGATTATCTTGGTTTGGAGCTAATTCTTATTTAAGAAGAATTATGGCACCATCATTAGATAATACAACTCAAAATATTACAAAGATTAGACTTGTGAATAACCTTCAGGCACAGTTCATGTGCCCGACGGAGACTCCGGAAGGACAAAACATAGGTATTATAAAAAGTTTATCAATGTCTTCAACAATTACAATGCAAAATGGTAGTCAAGTAGAAATAGTAAAAGATATTATCAAAACTTTTGGAAGCTATGAATTGCCTACAAATATTGATCCTTTAGAATTAGAAATTTATAGTAAGGTCTTTATGAATGGTAATTGGATAGCTGTAACAAAAAAGCCTTATGAGTTGTATAAAATATTAAAGAAGAATAGAGAAAATAGTATCCTAGATAAATATACAACTATTTATTTGGATTTTACTAAAAAGGAAATCGCTATATTTTCAGATGGTGGTAGATTGATTAGACCTCTTTTTATAGTTGAAAATAATAAAATTAATATGGGTAAAGAAGTGATAGAGGAGGTTAAAAGACAAGTTCAAAATTTTAAAAGTAATTCAAAAGATAAGTCGGTTGATATTGATAAAGGAAAATCATGGAATAAATTAATGGATAAATACAAAAATTTAATTGAATATGAAGATATTGAGTCATCCAGTTATTTAATGATTGCAGAAACTCAAAATGATTTGATTAAGAATGGAGAAAATAAGGCAAGAGATTTGAAACATAAAGATATTAATGATGTTAATAGATATGGGGATTATAGATATGTTAATTATACACATTGTGATATTCATCCATGGTTGATGCTTGGTTATGTTGTTAGTAGTATTCCTTTCTCTAATCATAACTTTGGCTTGAAAAATATTATCTTTTTCTCTCAAGCAAAACAATCTATTGGTATTTATCTAACAAGTTATAAAGACAGAATGGATATTTCTCAGATTTTATATCATCCACAAGTACCTCTAGTAACAACTGAAGGTATGAGGATTAATAATACATTAGATTTACCTTTTGGTGAGAATGTAGTTATTGCTATTATGAGTTACATGGGATATAATCAAGAGGATTCTATAATTTTTAACAAGGCTTCTGTTGATAGAGGTATATTTTTATGCGATACTCTTAAGAAGGAGCATTCTGAAATTGTAAAAAATCCATCAACTTCTCAAGATGATATTTTTACTAAACCAGATTCTAATAAAGTAACTGGTATGCAACAAGGTAATTACGATAAATTAAATGAAAAAGGTTTTATTCCTGAGGAAACAGTAATTGAAAATCAAGATATTATTATTGGAAAGGTTTCACCTATTCAACCAACAGGCACTAACAATAAGGTTTACAAAGATAATTCAGTTCAATTTAAAAGCAATGTTGAAGGAGTTATTGACAGAGTTCATACTGGTGTTTATAATAATGATGGATATGAAATGTACAATCTGAGATTGAGAATGGAAAGAGTTCCTATCATCGGAGATAAATTTTCTAATCGTCATGGCCAAAAAGGTACGTTGGGTATCCTTCTACCAGAAAGAGATATGCCTTTTACTGAAAGTGGAATTGTTCCAGATTTAATTATGAACCCACACGGTATTCCTTCAAGAATGACACATGCCCAATTACTTGAATGTCTTGCATCTAAATATGGAGCAGAAACAGGTGAATTTATTGATGGAACTCCATTTAATAATTACGATGTTTCTAAATTACCAGAGATGTTAAAAAGTGTTGGATTTAATCCATACGGCACAGAAACAATGTATTGTGGTATTACTGGAAAGAAAATGAAGAGTGAAATTTTTATAGGGCCTACTTACTATATGAGATTGAAACATATGGTTCTTGATAAAGTGCATTCCAGAAGTATTGGTCCAAAACAAGCAATTACAAGACAACCATTAGAAGGGAGATCAAGAGATGGTGGTCTTAAGATTGGAGAAATGGAAAAAGATTCTATGATTGCTCATGGAGTAGGTCAATTTTTGAAAGAGAGATTAAATGAAGTATCGGATATAACAAAAGTCTATGTTTGTGATGATTGTGGTAGATTTGCATCAAAAGTCTTTGATAAAGATTATTATTATTGTGCTGGATGTGACAATTCTATAAGAATATCAGCAGTTTCAATGCCATATGCATGCAAATTATTATTCCAAGAAATTACAAGTGTCAATATTCAACCAAGAATTAGAACAAGACAAACAGTATTTGAAGCAAATGTTTAGAATTCATTAAAACTTAAGAAATTTTAAGCTTGATTCCATTCAACGAAGAACTTTACTACGAATCTGATCTTAGTATTCGTAGAAATCAGATTATCTTTCCATTCAACAAAGTTGAATATAAAGATCCAAAGGATTCGGATTGATCATCTTGCGGTATTGCAAAGCAAAACCGAAAGTTGTTTCGATCGAAGTGATCTCATCGAATCCTTTGGATTCGTATAAATCTTTTTACATAGTAAATGTGATCACAAAGATCAGTTGAATATAGTGAATCCTAAGTTTCTATTTATTTATTAAAAAAGTCAGCACGTAGAATCATTAAACGTAGACAAACAGATAGTAGTAGTATCAATGTATAGCATTGAATAGTTAAAAAATTTTGAAATAGATTAATATTAAAATCAATGTTAAAAGCATTATATTAGTATGACAATTGGTTATAAGTTTGTGTGGAATTATGATAATAATGAAAAGATAATAGCAATTGATAATAGTCGAATGGAAATAATATTTAATAAATTACCAATACTTAAGTATTTAATACATGGTCATGAAAATTTCAGAATTGATGATCTAACTGTTGTTGGTGAATTTATAATTGTCAAAATATTAGAAAATTATATTGATGATTATAAAGATTTTTTAAATCTAATTAATGAATTATTGGAATTAAGTGAAGTTACGAAAAGATCTGTTGAAACTTCTTTAATTCTAGGAGGTTCTAGCTTTTTAGAAAATGAATTTATAAAAAAAAATGATTTTGAAAAAATGATTGCGAAGAAAAATATTATTAGACCAGAGAATGATTTTGAAAAAATTTACGAATGGAAACAAGTTATTGCATGTAATTCTTTAGAATTTAAAAATTGCATAGAAAGACTAACTAATTTAGGATTTACTGCTATAAATCCTTATCCAAATAATTATTCACACAGAGATACCTTTGCTTTTCCATTTATCTTAATTTTTAGAAAAGAAATTGAGAAAATTGAAATTAAAACCTAAAAGAAGTAACCCTTAATTTATTATGAATGATTATCAATCTAAAAAGTTAATGGTTTTGGATACTGAATATGATAATAACCCAAAGAGATTATTGGCACTTGCTTACATAATTTATACTTGGGATGGTGAATGGAAAAAAGACAAGACTTTACAATATGTTAAACATAATAGTGACGTTTTTAGTGTTGATGAATCAGGAGCAGCTTTTGAAGTTCATCAGCTATCTAATGAATTTTTGGATGAAAATGGAATAAATATAAGAGATGTTTTAGAAAAATTTAATGAAAAGGCAGATGGTGTTGACATAATAATAGGACAGAATATTATGAATGCAGATATTCAAGCTATTAGAAAGGAGGCAATTGGTGAGAATTTATGGTTTGGTAAGATTGAAAATAAAATTAAAAAATCAAAAATATACGATACAAAAGTTTCATTCAAAAATAAAAATATAGACGAAAAATGTTCATTAAATAATATATATCAGTTTTTATTTCAAAAAGAAATGAAAAATCATCATAATGCTTTATATGATTGTAAAAATACTTTCAAATGTTTTGAAAAAATGATTGAACTTGGTTATGTATTTAATAATGAAGAAATTAAATTTGGTGAAGATATATTTTTAGAAATTACTAAAGAATTACCTAAATGTGATATTTGTGATGTAAAAATACCTGATGATAGCAACAGATATATATTTAAAAATAATGAATTTATAGAAGAAAATGATAAATTAACAATTGGTTATAAATATAAATTAATAGAAGCAAAAGATTCACAAGGTGAATCAATTTATAAAAAAGATAATCAATTATGTTCTAAATGTGTAAATTATTTAGAAATTTTAGTAACAAATAATAATGTTATGGTAGATTTAATAAAAATGAAATTATATGGTCATATTTTTGATAAATTTTTTAATAGAATAGGACCAGAAAAGATTGTCTATTTAAAATCATCGTATAAAGATAAAGATGAAATTAAGAGATTGGGAGGAAAATGGGATGGAATTAAAAAGTCATGGTTTTTTTCTTATACGCCAAAAACATCTAATAAAGTTGAAAAGTTTAGAAAATGGTTACCTGTAATCAACGAAGTTGATTAGAAACTTTATATTTAATTTTCTTTTTACACCATAGATTTAATAATTTCTAATTTTTGATAAATGAAATCAATTTTCGAAATTGCTCACAGGGGTTATTCTTTTAAAAATAAGGATAATACAACTGCATCTTTTTTATCTGCAAAAGAAAATAAGTTTGATATGATTGAGGTTGATATTCAAATTACAAAAGATAATAAAATAGTTATATATCATGATACCTACATATCAGAGAGTGGTAAATCCTCTAGACAAAATTTAAGTGCAACTGATCATCACTTTTTAATAGATTTAACTTTAGATGAAATAAAAAAAATAGATTCTGATATCATATCATTAGAAGAATTTTTTAATATTGTAAATCCAGATGAAAATTATATTTATTTAGATATTAAAGGTTCAAAAAAAATAGTTCCAATTTTA
>MDTB01038457.1_pt1 | contig 11094 bp, 10 predicted proteins | sample 811161 | NCBI WGS metagenome assembly MDTB01 (sample SAMN05326650, study PRJNA326480) | marine metagenome | isolation source: seawater | place: Mediterranean Sea | collected 2009
ACATTGCTATTTCCGCCATTGCGCTTTGAACTAAAGCTTCTTCCATTTTATTCCTCCTTAAATGTGAAGTAAGTATTTATTCTACACATTTATTATTAATATTTAAATTATGTTAAATTAAAGTAACATATATATTTATGAACTCTGATTTAATCATTCTCATCGTTCAGATAATAGCAGCACTTGGTGTAGTTATATCTGTTGTTTATTTAGGAGTCCAAATTCATCAACAAAATGAAATAACTAAAGCTCAGTTTGGTCATTCTTTGACACAACGACAATATGAGAGATACTTTGCCACAGCTAAAGATGGTGAGTTTGCAAACTTTTTATCGAAAGACTGGTCATCTGATGAACTTACAGACGCCGAAAACTGGAGATCAACAATGTTTATTATTATGTGCCTTGTTGATATTTTTGATGCTTATGAGAAAGTACATAAAGGCTTTGTTGATAAAAAACATTTAGACATTCGTATGAATGCACTAAAGTTTGGAACAATGAAAACAGACAAAGCTAGATCAGCTTGGGATTTCTGGAAGACTACAAGAGATCAGGAATTTATTGATTGGTTTGAATCAGAAATCTACGGTGAAGGTCAACTAGATGCTGATGAGTTACTTGAACAAACAAAAGGTGGATCATTTAAAGCAAGTATTCGATAGATAATCAATCTTTAACAAACCATATTATTAATTGGGGTGTTTTATCCATATATTCTTTGTAGTCAGATCTTTTCTTAAGGCTCCTATTATCCATCATAGGACAAGATATAAAAACAAATAAAGCTAACATAACAATTGGACAAGTTAATAACCATATAGAGGTAGAACCTGAAGCAAGTGCAAATATATATATACCAAACCAAAAAGACACTTCACCTAAATAATTTGGATGTCTTGAATATTTCCAAAGTCCATATTTCATAGTTTTACCCAAATTATTTTCATCTTTTCTAAAACCTCTCATTTGAGAATCTGCAATATGCTGAACTACAACAGCAAAAATTATTAATATAAAACCAACATAAACAAGGTTATTGAGATAATCTGAATTTAAAGCAACATAAATTGGGTATAGGCTTACATTTACGATTATTGTTGGAATCAGATGAATACCAAAAAAATCATTAACAAAGGCCAGAAACTTATTGGTATTTTTTAAATCTATATATCTAAAGTCTTCATGATCTAAATTTGTCCAATTAAGAAACCAGTTATAAGTTAATCTTAGGGACCAAAATAAAAACGCTGAAAGAACTAAACTCTGCTGCAAGTTAGATAAAGAAGAATGACTAGCAATATAAAAAACTATTGGAATTGGTGCAACATGCCAGAAGGGATCATAAATGCTTGAATTATGGTGTATTTTTGAAAATAAAAAAATAATTAAAGTAGCAGTTATATGCCAAACTAATATATGCAACCAACCATCAAGATCAAAACTTATAGTTACTAAATAAGCGAGATAGAAAGAAATTACATAATAGAAAAATACTAAGCTAAGACTACCTTTTTTGGATTTAATGAGATTCTGCAAAACTTTCTAAAGATAATCTAAGTTCTTTGTCATTTAAATGAAATAATGAGATTTCATCTTTCCAGTTTAGGTCTTTAAATTTCTCAATGCCCATTTCATACCAACCATCTTTTATATATTCAATATTTTGTTTAGTTTTGATGTGCATATAGATAAACCAATCTTGAAAATCATGCTCTTCTATCTGATTAAAAATTTCATCACATTTTTTATAATCTTTATTTAGATAATATGCTAAAAATAATTTTTTTAATGGCCTATCTGAATTACTATCCATAGCTGGAATTGGCTCTAATTTGTACATCTTTTCAAATATCTTGATTCCGCTTTCAACTTCTCCATTCCTAATAAGAGCATCTCCATATATCGATAATACAAACGGGTGATTTGGATTTCCATTGTATGCTTTACTTGCATAGATTTTGCTTTGTTGAAAATTTTGAAGTGTTAGATTGGCTTCACCTAAAATCCTATTTGTATTCCAGTCATTATCATTTAACTCATTTGCTTTACTTAAAGAGCCAAGGAATTCTTCCATATTCTCATCATTCCTCTCTCTAAAGCCTAGTGTCATTGCTTGACCAAGTGTGCATGCTTTCCAGGAATAGGGGAGTGCATTAGTATCATCAGCTTCGATTGCTGCATCCAACATTTTAATAGCCTCAGCATTTGCCTCTTTTTCAAATTTTTGATTTAGTGCTCTACCTTTAAGAGTATATTCATAAGAGGTCATATTCTCAGTAGGTTTTCTGTGTGCTCTTTTTAAACTTGTTATTTCAATTTCACCAACTATACATCTAATAATTTTTGTAACTATCTCATCTTGGATTTCAAAAATATCGGTATTTATTCGATCATATTTGTTGCTCCAAATAACTCTATCATCATTCATATCACTTAACTCAACTGATATACGCAACCTTTCATTTGAAGACCTTATAGAGCCTGATACGATAAAATCAAAACCCCATTCGTCTTTAAATGATTGAGATGTATAGTCTTTACCTCTAAATCCAAAACAGGTTTTTCTTGTAGCAACAGATATTTCTTTAATCATAGATAATTCAGTTATCAAATCTTCTACAATCCCATCAACTAGAAACTCACCATCATTATCGTTATTTAAGTTTTCAAAAGGTATTAAGCCTATTTTTGGTCTGTAATCATCAATTGTGGAATTATTTTCATCAAAGTTTTCTAAAGATTCTTTATCAATAGATTTCCTCTTACTTAAATAAGAAATTATTAAAACAATTGGAAATAAAATTAAAACACCAATAAAAAGAATTTGCATGAAAGATTCTTTAGTAACACCAAGCATTGTTTCAGTAGAAAGGTTATCTGTAACAATACTTGCTACTTGGATAAGGCCAAAGCTTGCAACAGCGTAAGCTGCAGATGTTTTAATAAGAATACTTCCTATATTCTTAAGCTTTATCTTTATGAAATGAAATGCGATCTTAAGTTTATTCATATTTATGTATTAATAAAAATAATTTAATAAAAATTATATAATCATATTAATGAAGTATCCAAGTATAACTGAACTTGTTTTGAGGGACGGTCAACAATCATTGATTGCTACAAGAATGAGACTTTCAGATATGATACCTATACTTTCAAAATTAGATAATGTTGGATTCTCATCACTAGAGATGTGGGGCGGTGCAACATATGATTGCTGTCTTCGTTTTTTAAATGAAGATCCTTGGGAAAGGCTAAGAGTTATTAAAAGCAATATTAAAAAAACAGATCTTCAAATGCTACTTCGTGGTAAAAATTTAGTTGGTTACAAGAAATATGATGACTCTGTTATAGATTTATTTATTAAAAAATCATCTGAAAATGGTATTGACATTTTTCGGATATTTGATGCATTAAATGATATTAATAATATTGTTTATTCAATAGAGTGCGTGAACAAATATGGCGCTAATTCTCAAGGAACTATTTCCTACACGACAAGCCCAGTTCACAATGAAAAATATTGGTTAAAGTTAGCTAAAGATATTGAATATGCTGGAGCTAAATCTCTTGGAATAAAAGATATGGCTGGATTATTAAAACCAAAAACTGCCTATAACTTAATAAAAAAGCTTAAGAAAAATTTAAACATTCCTATCCATCTTCATACTCATGCTACAACTGGATTATCTGATGCAACAAATTTTAAAGCATATGAGGCAGGAGTTGATAACATTGATACATCTATATCATCTTTTTCTAATTTATATGGCCATACTGCAACAGAAAGCCTTATATCAATGATTTATGAGTATGACGATAATCCATTTAATATGACTGAGTTGGCGGAAATATCAGATTATTTTCAAAAAATTCGAGTTAAATATAGTCAATATGAAGGTTCTATGAAAGGAGTTGATATACAAATGCTTACAAATCAGGTTCCTGGTGGCATGTTAAGTATTTTAGAGAAGCAGTTAGTCGACCTTAATAAATTAGATAAATTAGATGACTTAGTTAAGGAGATCCCCAAAATACGTAAAGATGTTGGATATATACCACTTGTTACACCGACATCTCAAATCATTGGAGCACAAGCACTTCTTAATGTTCTTGATAATGAAAGATATAAAAATCTTAATAAAGAATTTATAGATTTAGTTAATGGAAACTATGGGAAGATACCAGGAGAAGTTAACTCAGTATTGTTAAAAATTGTTGAAGCTAAATATTATGATAATAACGATGAAACTTTAACAGTTGAAAATGCAAGAGACGATTTTAAAGAATATTGTAATAAAAATAATTTAAAAATATTGTATAAAAATGATACAGATCTTTTAAATTTTATATTGTTTCCAAAAGAATCAATGGAGTTTTATAAAAAGTCATCCGTATTAAGTATGAATGATTTAATTAAACTGCAAGAGGGTTTTGGTTTTTACATGTCTGATTGATATCTTTTTTTTAATGAGGTATTTTAGGCTTCTATATTTTTATATTACTTTACAGATTGGAGGATCTTATGAGGAAAATATTTTTAATCTCTGCATTGTTTATTTCAGCTAATTTTATAGTCGCTGATGATCATGCAATGAAAATTGAAAGTGATGGAACAGTAGCTGAATTTAATTATTTTTCAGTCACTGATCCTGTTGCTTTTGTAAATTCACTTAATATGTTTGATAAATCTCAATGCGCCAAGAAGTGGCGTGAAGAATCAGATGTTAAAGTAAGCTTATGGGCACTAAGAGGCTCACCAAGTACTCACTTTATTCTCGTTGTTTATGATAATTATGATCAAATGGAAAAAGGAAGAGCAATTTTTACTTCTTGTCCTGAATCTGCAAGAATGCTTGCAAGTTTTCCAAAAACAACTGAAACAGATAGAACTTATAATTGGATTACTGAAAATGCGCTATCCGGAAGAGATTGGCAAACTAATAGTGTTTTTGCTAAGTTCAATTTTAAAGTTGAACGAGGTTCTGAAACAGGTTATGCATCAGCATGGAAAGATCTAATGGCTTCTAGTCTTGATTTGTTCGATGGGTCTTTTGGTTTGAATGCTGTTGCATATGGTAATAGGTATTCAACTCATATGGTATATATAGGTGCAGATTCTATGAGTGAGCTTTCCGAAGGCTTAGCTGCAGTTCGTTCAACAGATACATATAAAGATTTTGTTGAAGATACGAGTGATATTGTTTCTGGCGTTCATAGTCAAATGGTACAGTTCGTTAAAAACTTTGATGGTACATAAGATGAGATATTTATTTTTAAGCTTGTCAGTTCTATCGATCATGTCTTTTGCTGATGATCACTCCAAAGTTATAACTTTCCCCGGGTTAATATCTACTGAATCATTTAATTTAGATAATGATATGGTTATGCATGTTGAGAGAAGAAATTCTTGCAATCAAGATGGAACACCTAAACATTTTCATCCAGCTGCTGGAACGCTTGTGTATGTTCTTGATGGAACATCACAATCAAAATCATCAGGTAAATGGAAAGAATATAATAAAAATGAGTATTGGTTTGAAAGATCAGATTGGGTTCATGGTGGTGATGCGGATACACCATCATTACCAGAAGGTACGTGCCAGGAACTTTTAGTTATTAGAGTAGCTGAAGAGGGCAAAGAGCACACAGTATTTATTGATTAATAACATGAAATAAAAGCTCTCTTTAGTGAGAGCTTTTTACTATGGATTAATTATTGAGTCTGTGCCTAGACCACTTCCATATACAACTGCATTCAGCCATAAACGGTTAGTTCCTCTAGCTGAACCTCTAAAGTTAGGTTCACCTGAAAATAAAATTATTTGTCCTTTACCAACTTTTTCTCGTGTTAAATAAGCTGAATTGGCTATTCTCTGACTTGCTTCTGGCCAAACTAAGCCACTCATTCTTACATTCAGATCATATCCAGAGGGTATTTGTGACCAGTTAATAGTTTTTGTCTCCGAATTTTTATTTGGTATTAACTCACCAATTCTTAGCGCTGCCTGTGAATTTCCACCAGTCATAAGAATTGGATAATTACTATAAAGAACTGGCACTACATCATCAGCCCCAAATGTTAACCAATGTTCGTTATCCACTCTTGCAGAAACAATTGCACCAGATGGCATTAATGTTGATTGCCACTTATCTCTCATTTGGAGTTGCTCCTTCGAGTAATTCACATCTGATGATTCCCAAGGATAAGAAATTTCTGGGTTAACATCATTATTATTAGCATTTGAAATATCAATATTTTCTTTCATAGAATATATTTCTCTCATCAAATCAATGTTAAAGCTTTTGCTTTTATCAAATGTAGCATTTAAATTTTTAACAGATCCAAAGCTATCGTTTGAAATTATTGATCGTGTAGATCTATTGTTTGCAATTAGTGTCCCGCCTTGTTTGACCCAATCAATAAGCATATTTCTAGAATAATCATTTAAATTTGGATTTCCACTAGGAAGAATAATTGTATTGTATCTTCTTAAATCGCCATATCCAGTAAGTGATGAATCTAATTGACTATGTCGAATACCTAAATGATGATCAAGAGACCACCAACTAACTCCAACATCATATGAATTAAAACCAGAATGACTCATTATAGCTATTTGAGGTTTCTTTAGTAATTTAAAATGTCTGCCGCCCCAGTCAGGTAGTTCATTTGGTCCATAACCTGATTCAATTGAAACAATAGACAAATTTAAATTGCTAGACTCTAATTTAACGATTTCATGTAAATCATTAACAGTTGGGTTATCCATAGCTATAACAGCTACACTTCCTCTAGAAAGACTATGTCCAGATAAAGTTGAATCTTTATCTATTATTCTTACATTTATATTTTTCTCTAATAACCTTGCTGCAAAGGCAACAGATCTATCATCTTTACCATCTACTGCCCAAATTACAGCATCTTCATTAACCTCTATAATCTCTGCTTCAGGCGTCCAAACTTGTAAATTAGACTTAAGCTCTTGCGGAACTGTGACAGCTGGTAATCCAAACATCATCGTCAAATTAAATGCAGTAGTGTCATACATTATCGATGAACCATTTTTTATTCTTTTTTGTTTTTCTTCAATTAAAACTTCATCATCAATTTCTGCATCAAATTCAAGCATTGCTGATATTAGAGGAGCCTCTGGTTGATTGTTTGGAATAATCATACTGCCAGAAGGGATAATAAATTGGTCTTCAATTACACCGTTTTGTTTTAATGCTTTCAAAACAGTAATTGGTTTATCATTCTTAAAAATTTCGATATCTTGAGCTTTTAATTTTTCTGCGAGCACATTAAGCCTTCCATTATTTTTTGTCGCTAACACAACATAAGATCGATTGGCATATTTACCTTCATTAGAAATATTGTATTTTCTTCCATCCCAATAATCCTTATACATAGACTTTGAATTTTTTTTAAGAGTATTAAGGTTCACCATTGTGCTAATAAATTGATGATGAACTGACTCTTTATACGACTGAATAGTACCCTCAGGTCTTCTTACACCATCTTCAGCCATTCTTGATTGTTCATATAAGATTCCTAATGTGCCTCTAAAAGAAACATAAAATGAATATCCAGGATATAAGTCTTCATGCCATTCACCCGTATAAAAGCGCCAATTTCTTTTATCAAATTCACTTCCTTGATCTTGTGCAAATACATTTCCCCATTTCACAAGGTCATAATCTAAATTCTTATTAATAGGTTCTCTTGCTGGACCTGTCATAAAAGTATCTTGTGCTCCCATTTCATGAGCATCTACAAATATTTGTGGTTTCCATTCATTAATAAGTGCAACTCTTCCGAGAGTTTCTGGTTGAGTTAGATAAATCCAATCTCTATTCAAGTCATAAAAATAATGGTTAGTTCTACCATAAGGCCAATCACCAGTATGAATTAAAGACTGATCATCATAATTAGGAGCAGTTCCTCTATATTGTTCAAGGTTTTTGGCAAACCTCGCTCTACCATCTGGATTCATTAGTGGATCGATAATAATTATCATATCGTCAAGGAGTTTAAGAATATCTTCATCTTTACTGGCAATAAGATGATAGATAATTCCTAATGCAGCATCTGCCCCAGAGGTTTCATTTCCATGAATTGAGTAGGCCATCCATGCAATAGCAGGTAAGTCCTCAATCAAACTATTTGCTTTTCTATCATTAGTAACCCTGGCATTTGATAGTTCTGTTAACTTACCTTTAATTTCGTCAAGATTTTTCAAATTTGAAGGTGAAGAAATAAAGATTGCATGAAGAGGTCTATTTTCATGAGATCGTGCATATTCAATAACTTTTAATTTATCAGATTGATTTTTCCATGAATTTATTGCTGATGTGATTTGTTCAGGAGTAGCTACTCGATCTGCATAATTAAAATCTAAGAAGGTATTAGGATGATTTATAGTATCTTCATAATTATCATCAAGAATTATTTCATCGTATAGATCTTTTGATAATGAGGTTGGTTCCATTAGTGTAGAACCGTAAGTATTAAGAGTAAAAATGAGAGTAACTAGAATAAATTTATACATTTAATTTTCCCTTTAAGATTTTATTAATGTAAAGAAATAATATAATAAAAAAGTAAATTTATGGAGTTAATATGAAAAATTTAGTAATAGTTTCATTTCCAGCAAAAGCAGAAAATTTGGAAAAACTTAAAGAGTCAATGCGAGCTGCACTTCCAGATACTAGATCTTTTGATGGCTGTCTATCAGTTGATACTTATTTAGAAAAATCAACTAATACAATACATTTGATTGAAGATTGGGAATCGTTAGATCATCAAGCTAAATATTTAAATTGGAGAATTGAAACGGGTTTATTGGAAGCACTTGATCCTCTTCTCGAAGGGGGATCATCAGCTATAAATGTTGCGCTATGTGGGCCAAAATATAGTGATATTTAAAAAATGACTAAAGATTTTTGGGAAACAATAAGGAAAGAAGTTGAGTTAAGAATTGACGCAGAGCCTACCTTAAAAGATTATCTAGAAAATCTAGTCTTATCTAAATCGAACATAAAAGAGGCAGTTGCTGCAATACTAGCATCAAAACTTAATAATGATGCATTGTCGTCTAAAAATATCCAACTTATTATTTCTGAATGTTTTAATAAAACAAATGGGATTGATCAAAAGTTAATAAATGATATTTTATTTTTTAAAGAAAATGATCCGGCATGTAAATATTTATCAACACCATTATTATTTTATAAGGGTTTTCAAGGTGTTTCAGCATATAGATCAGCAAATATCTTATGGAATGATCACAGACACACAATGGCATTATTCATGCAAAACAGATCGTCTGAAGTCTTTGGTGTGGACATTCATCCAGCTGCGTCAATAGATGGATCAGTAATGATTGATCATGCAACCGGTGTAGTAATAGGGGAAACGGCTGTAATTAAAAAAAATGTTTCTATTTTTCAAGGTGTAACACTTGGTGGAAAGGGTTTTGAAGGTGGTGATAGACATCCAAAGGTAGACGAGGGTGTATCGATATTTGCTTCTAGTACAATTTTAGGAAATATAACACTTGGAAAAAATTCTATAGTTGCTGCAGGAAGTTTAGTTTTAGACGATGTAGATGCAAATACTACTGTTGCAGGAATTCCTGCAAAAAAACTAAACTGAATTATATAATTCTTCCTCATTAGTATTCATTTCAGCTCCAATATCCTCAAAAAGTATTGAACTCAAGTATCTTTCAGCTGTATCAGGAATCATACATAAAATATTTGAATATTTTTTAGCTACTTTTGCCACTTCCATGGCTATTGCAAAAGTTGATCCTCCAGAAACACCGGTTATTATTCCTTCTTTAGAAGCGAGTTCTTTAGCCCAAAATATTCCATCATCTCCAGAAACAGGAATATTTTGATCAAAATAATTATTATCGATAGTCTCCTGAAGAACAAAAGGAATAAAATCAGGAGTCCATCCTTGAATTGGATGAGGATTCCAAGCGTCATGAGTTGAGACTGGAGCATTTTCTGAATTTCTTTTTTGTGATATTTTGCTATTAATTAATTGAGCATTATCAGGCTCTGTGATAATTAATTTAGTATTTGGTGATTTTTCTTTTAATACCCTAGAAACACCACTAAATGTTCCTCCGGTTCCATAACCAGAAACCCAGTAATCTAATCCTATATCTTTAAAGTCGTTTAAGATTTCAATAGCTGTAGTCTTCTCATGAATATCAGCATTAGCTTTATTTTCAAATTGTTGTGCATAGAACCAATTATTTTTATCTGAAAGTTTTTTTGCAAGATCATAAGCAGCTGTTGTACCTTCAGGAGCAGGTGTTAATAATACTTTAGCTCCGAGAAATCTCATTAATTTTCTTCGTTCTATAGAAGTACTGTCAGGCATAGTTACAACGCATGGATAACCTTTTGTAGCACAAACCATTGCTAAACCAATTCCGGTATTTCCGCTAGTAGCCTCAACTACAGTTTGTCCAGGGGAGAGGTCTCCATCCTTTTCAGCGTTTTCAATAATACTTAGAGCTAACCTATCTTTTACAGATCCACCTGGATTAAAATATTCAGCTTTCACGAATATATTTATATCTTTAGGAGATAAATTTCTTATTTTTATTACTGGTGTATTTCCAATAGAATTTAAAAGGTTATTAAAAATCATTTTCGTATTATAAAATATTATTACAAGATTTATATATTGATTATTTGTATTTTTAACAAATATTGTTTTTATGAAAAAAAGTATGTAAATTATAATTATGTCTTTAAAAAGGACTCTTATAGTCTTACTGATATTTACTATAGCATCTTGCGGAAGTAACTCATCAAATAATACACCTCCCGAATTAATTGGCATAACATCCTTCTCAATATTTGAAAACACAACAGAAGTAACAACTATCACAGCTCTTGATGCTCAAGATGATCCAATTTCATATTATGTTTCAGGAATAGACTCTGGATTATTGACTATTGGTGAATCAACAGGAATTTTAGTTTTTAATAATGCTCCTGACTTTGAAAATCCTCAAGATTCAAATAATGATAATATTTATGAAATAGAAATTAGAGCATCAGATG
>MDTB01078190.1_pt1 | contig 11094 bp, 8 predicted proteins | sample 811161 | NCBI WGS metagenome assembly MDTB01 (sample SAMN05326650, study PRJNA326480) | marine metagenome | isolation source: seawater | place: Mediterranean Sea | collected 2009
ATCAAGCCCACCTGCATTAAATCCAACACCAGGGGTGTTGCGATCGTTGATTGAAAATTCGAATTCATCATCATCAACAAGAGGATCTGGATCGAAGTCGGGATTAAAACGATCGTTTTCCGATGAGCTATCCATAAATTCAGCACCAAAAAGCAGAGTGTGCTTGATGTTGCTGGTCTCGATTTCAGCGACAAGGTTGCCTGAAAGAACAAAGTTTTGGCGTTCTGTTGTGTCAACATAACCGTCAATTGTGACTAAATTTGGGTTTACTGTCTCATCGTATGCAGAAGCGTAGAAGTTTTGGTAAAGCTTATCATAGTCAGTATATGAGGCGGTAAAGATGCCCTTGATTGTATCGGAGAATGAATGCTGTAGCAACGCACGGTAAGAGATCGACTCAAACTCAGATTTATTTAAATCCGGATCTCCGAAAACGATACCATTGAGTTCAGAGGCAGGTTTACCATCATCACCTTGTGGGATTCCGCGATCGATGGAACGATCATAATCGATCGCCTCTAGGGAGACATCGAGAGTCGTTTGATCGCTGAGTTCAAACTTGAAGCTTGGGTTGACCCCGTAGCCGGAACCATTTGAGAAGTCACGGTGGTTCTCGAATGTATTTAAGTAAGCGTTCAGGCGGAAGGCGCTTGCTTCATTGATGGCAACATTCGTGTCGAACTGAACCTCTCTCGCTTCAAAAGAGTCAAGTGACAGGGAGTATGCATTAAAATCTTGACCGATTTCTGCCTTCTTAGTTACACGATTGATGACACCACCAGCACCACCACGTCCGAAGAGTAGGGCGTTGGGACCGCGTAGTATTTCGATCTGCTCAACATTGTAGAGTGGGCGGTAGTATTGAACATCGTCGCGCACACCATCGACAAAGAAGTCGGAGGTTGAGAGGCTGCCGCGAAAGACGACTGCATCGCGGTGGCCTTCACCCTGGTTCATATTAACACCAGGCGTGTAATCGACAATGTCACCGACGCTATCAAAGCCACGTAGTGAGATGTCGGCCGCACTCGTGATTGAGAGGCTCTGAGGCACATCAATGACAGGTGTTGGAGTTTTTAAAGCATTGACCTGATCGGAAAAGAGAAACTGGTCCGTGACCACGAATTCATCTAATTCGTAAACCTCGTTTTCAGCAGCAGCTGCCATATCTTGTGCCAGTGATGACACAGGATTGATTGTCAGGGAAAGAAGGCCACAGGCCATGAGTTTGATGGGCAGCATCTTTAGTTGTTTTGTGTATGCTTTCATTGTTTTTTTGGAGTCAAAATAACATCAGTAATGAGTCTCAATAGCTTTATGTGCTTGTCAAACTATTTATTGATATTGAGTATCATTAGCATGACTAATCTTAGCTATTACAACAACCGCAGAGGATAGTTTTCGAGTAACTAGCTCCTTAGTGATAACTAAATAGGGTATAGCTTCTCTTAGTTAGCTGATCGAGTAGTGAGATGGTCGCTCAATTGGAGGCACACCCCGCACGATACCCATAAAAAACGCTGACAGATGTCAGCGTTTTACAGAAATAGACTATTGTAAGCTTTTACCTAGGTTCCCATGGGTTGAGCACCTCGTCGGCAATTCGACGTGCTAGGCCGCGTGCGATGCGGGGCATGGCTTGGTATTCCGATTGAATGAAACCTTGTGTCTGGCTGTCTCCTTGAGTGGCGTATAGGTCTTCCACGTAAGCATTGGAAGATTTTTGGATCATGCGTTCTTGGAAGTAATATTCGCCCTTGTTTTGATTGAAGAGTGAGACTTCTGCGGAGAGAGTGAGGCTGAAATTCGCGGCCATTGTCGTGTCGAGACTCTGGCGCGCTGCAGCGCGGCGATTATATTCGGTCAGATTTACAATGAGAACCGCATCAGCGGCTTCACTACTGGTAACTAGCTTTGTGCGCCCATCATGGATGAATACGTCACGAATCTGCGAGCTGAGTAAAGCTTGCGCTTGGGGAGCGAAGCTATCATTCGTGACTGGTTTGATGTAAATCGACTTGAAGGGTAGCTCGACTGGGTTGCCAAGTTGGTAAGAATTGCAGCCGCAGGTGAAGGCCACTGTAAAGAACGTGAGTAATGCTAGTATGCGTTCTTGGAGTATGTTTTGGGGCATCTTCAATTATAGAAAGTTAGTTTCGTTGTTTAGAGAAGAAATTAGTCTGCTAGGAGGAACTTGCGAAGAATGCCGGCTCCAGTGATGGGTTGAACCCCTGCTTCAATGTCGGCGATACGGGCACGGGCTTCTTCGGCTGCCTCCGATTCAGGCGCGATCGTAATGGTTTCGTTATAGAAGACCAGCGCCGCGGTATTGTTTGAGCGATAATCATAGAAAAAGTCGCCGAGGTTGAGGCGACTCCGCGCAAGCAGGTCTTGCATTGTTGCGAGGTTGCTTTCGACTTCGCCTAGGTAGCTACTCCGAGGAAAGAGGATGAGGAAATCTTCATAGTAACTAATGGCTTGTCGTGTCGAGCCTTGATCGTATTCCACTCCATTGATTAGGTTGGAATAGGTCTGCGCAGTAGCATAATAGGCGTCCGATGCGAGCATGCTCTGAGGGTAATAGTTGATCAATCGATCAAGCGCATCGATGGCGTCTTCAGGTCTTTGTTCCCATTCAGAGACGATTGCGATATTCATGAGTGCGAGAGGTGCGTAGTCGCTGTAGGGTGCGTTGCGAACGATCTGTTCAAACTGACGAGCTGCTTCGCCGTATTGCTTGAAGCCAGGAATGAGCCAGAGGATACGGCCTCGGGCACCCTCCATAAGAGCAGTGGCACAATCAAATTGAGCGCTAAGCACTTGATTGAAATTTTGGTAGTTTGGATGCTCGAAAATAATCTCCTGTAAGTTAACGAAGGCTTTGGTCCATTGACCCTTGCCCATGAGAATTTGACTATTGAGGAAGCGAGCATCCCCACTGGCCACTGCCCCTGGGTATTTCTTAATAATTTTCTTCAAGATGCGCTCAGCCGAGCGAGTGTTACCTGCATCAAGTTTTGCCTTCGCAGTTTCGAGTAGGGCGGTCGCTTCAGACTCTTGCACGGCGTTCGCTATATTGAGATCGACGAGGTCTTCGTCTTCGCCGACGAACCATTCAAGCGGGTTGAACTGGGCATGCAGCGATGTGACTAGTAGTAGCCAGATAGCGAAAGTGGTAGCGGTCGTATGTTGCATAGTGATTTTTAGAAGATTACTGCCATTTGATCAATGAGGCACCCCAGGTCAAGCCCGCCCCAAAAGCGACGAGAAGGATCAGATCGCCAGACTGGATCCGGCCCTTCTGATAGGCCTCGTCAAGGGCGAGTCCGACGGAAGCGCCAGAGGTGTTGCCGAATCGATCGAGATTGTTGTGGAATTTTTCCATTGGCAGCTTCATTCGCTTTGCGAGGCTATCAATGATGCGCATGTTGGCTTGATGCGGGATAAGTAAATCGATTTGGTCCGACGTGAAGCTATATTGCTTTAGAATATCGCTGCTGACTTGTCCCATGACGCGGACGGCCTGCTTAAAGATTTCCTTGCCGTTCATTTTGATGAAATGTTGACGCGCGTCGATTGATTCGTGAGAGGAGGGAATCGTTGAACCGCCGGCAGGTTGATAAAGTAGGCTTGGATCGGAGCCATCGGAGCCAGTGATACTGCCTAAGACCCCGACGCCAGCGGTTTCGGAGGTTTCAATGATGATCGCGCTTGCCGCATCGCCGAAAAGCACGCAAGTCGTTCGGTCTTGGAAGTCTAAGATCGAACTCATCTTCTCCGCACCGATGATGAGCGCTTTCTTGTAGGCACCCGAACGCAGCATATTAGAGCCAGTGTTGAGCGCGTAAATGAAGCCTGAGCAGGCAGCCTGGATGTCAAATGCGGTGATGTTACCCAAGCCGAGCTTACTCTGGAGAATGCATGCGGTGGAAGGGAAGGGCATGTCGGGTGTCATCGTGGCCACGATAATGAGATCAATGTCACTACGGTCAATGCCTGCTGCTGAGATAGCCTTCTCGGCGGCGGCTACAGCCATGTCACTGGTTGTCTCGCCTTGGGCTGCGAAACAGCGTTCGCTGATGCCAGAGCGTGTACGAATCCATTCGTCTGAAGTGTCTACAATTTTGGACATGTCATCATTTGTTAGCACATTGGCAGGCGAGTAGGAACCAGTGCCGGTTATGATGACGGATTGAGTAGGCTGAGACATTGCGGGAAGTTGATTCTAGTTGAATGATCGATCTATCACTGCGCCCTAATCTAAGGGCAGTTTAGACTAAGTCATTAGCTTGATTGATATCAGAGCTGATTGAGTCAATCATATCATGCCTCACAATTTGGCGAGCAATGCGTAAAGCATTGGCAATCGCTATATAATTTGAAGAGCCGTGTGATTTCAAAACATTCCCTTTGAGGCCGAGCAGCGGGGCGCCTGCGTACTGGTCGGGGCTGAGTCGCACTTTCATGTCGTGGAAGGCTGATTTGGAGAGTGCTGCACCGATGATCCGCTTTGGATTACGCACGAGTTCTTCTTTCATGGTATTACCGACGAAGCCGAAGACCGCTTCGCTCGATTTCAGAACAACGTTACCGACGAAACCATCACAAACGATCACATCGACGTCTCCATCGAAAATCTGGAAGCCCTCAATTGGACCCACATAATTAATCACCTTTTTGTCGATCGCTTGCAGATAAACCCCCGATGCGTTAATAAGGCTATTTCCTTTGCCTTCTTCGGTGCCAATGGTGAGCAGAGAAACACGAGGGTTTTCAATGCCAAGGGCTGCTTTGGCGTAGTTTGAACCAAGCACCGCATTATGCATTAGATTGATCGAACTAGATTCTGGATTCGCTCCGACATCTATTAGGACAAAGGGCTTTTTTTTGCTGGGCACAATGATGCCTAGAGCAGGGCGATCGACGCCGTCTAATGGGCGCATGCGCAGTGTGCCACCAGCCATCAGGGCGCCCGTATTGCCGCAGCTGACGACTGCATCGGCTTTGCCAGCTCTAAGTAGCTCGATGGCTTGAGCCATTGATGAGTCTTTTTTCTTGCGCAGCGCTTGGATCGGCTTGTCCGTCATGCTCACCACCTCGCTTGCGTGGTGGACGTGGATCTTGTCCGGATCTATGCTGAACTTGCGAACCTTCAACAGGCGCTCCATTAAGCGCCCATTTCCCACGAGGGTAAAGTCGCAGTCGAGACCTAGCTCATCAGTCGCATACAATAGTCCACGTATGAATTCCGTGGGCCCAAGGTCACTTCCCATTGCGTCGACCGCGATGGTGCATTTACCGTCGGGTGCGACCATTGTAGTAAGTCAAATTAAAGTAGCAGAGGGCAGGATCAGATGGCTTAAGTAGAGTCTTTTAGACTTCTACGTCGAGCACTTGGCGGCCACGATACATACCATTTGCGGGATTTACGCGGTGAGGGCGGAAAAGAGTGCCGTCCTGTGTGTCTTTCGAGAGCTGTGGCAGTGCGAAAGTAGTCGCGCCACGGCGTTTGCGGCTCCGTTGCTTAGATTGTTTGCGTTTTGGCTGTCCCATGGGATTTGTTTTGTTAAATTAAAGTGTAGAAAGCGTGACTACTTTTAAATTTGCGGATTAAAGGCCACAGTTTGGCTCCGTCAAGCTCGCAATCATCATAAATTTTACCTTAGAGGCGCATGTTTAGCACAACCTCGACGAGTTGATTTATCCCGCGCTCTGCCTCGATAATCGATTGGGCAAGCATGTAGGCTGGGGTTGTCACCACACGATTAGTTCGGTCGACCACGATCGAGTCGACTGAGCACTCGACGTGATGAGCCCCTTTGGCCTCTATTGCAGCAACTGTGGTGGCATCGTTACCAATGGTCAATTTAACAGACTGCTCTCCGAGTGCACGCGCTGCGAGGATAGGAGCGATACACATAAAGCCCTGCGGTTTGCCTGCTGTATGAGTAGCTTGAATGAGATCGATTACAGCGGGATCAACATCATAATTGGCGCCGTCGAAGGCGTAACTGGACAAGTTTTTGGCCACCCCGAAGCCGCCCACGTAGATAAATGCGTCAAAATCGTCCGCCTTTACGTTGTCTAATGGCAGAATTTTCCCCCGCGAAATACGTGCCGCCTCGATCATTACGTTACGATCTTCCTCTTCTAGTTCATCGCCGCTCGAATGATCAATTACTTGCCTCTGGGTAATATCCGGCGCTAGGCAACTCACCTCTGCGCCAGCTTTTTCCAGAGCGAGTAGTGTTAGTACAGACTCCTGGATCTCGGCGCCATCGTAGACGCCGCAACCAGACAAAATAACAGCAACCTTTGTTTTCATGATCCAAGATAATAAATGCTCCTTGCTATCCTGCAATTTTAATAGAACGAAATATTTCTGAGGGGTTGCATCCAATACGATATTTTGTCCGTTTCTAAAAGCACATGCCACTTCCTTCGAAACCCGCACCTAGCTTTGACCGCAGCTTCCTCATTGAGTTGGGCGGGGGTATCGTCTTTCGGCAGGCTGAAAAGCTCTTTGAGTCCCACTTTGTTGAGTCAGCCGAGTGGGAGAGTCCCGTATTGACGGGGCTAGTCGACGGGGGTGACGGTATTTACACGCCAAAACTAAATCTTCGCTCCACTGTATTCGCTGTAAATACCTGCACCTGTGCTGACGGTCGTAAGCGTAAAGTCTGTGTGCATGCCCTCGCCGCCGCGCTCCATTATGAAGCCCTTAAAAACGAAGCGGCACATATTCCGACAGCAGGAGAGGTTTTACCCCCAAAATCAGAACCTGTTCCCAAGCCCGAAAAGCCAAAAGTCCCCCGTGTAAGCTCCATAAAACTCGGTGAAGATGGTCTCCCGCTACGCTTGCTTATTTTCCTGCCGCCCAACTTGCCAGAAGCCGCTGATCGTGGAGGTATTGTCCTTAAATTTGATGCCGCCACAGGCCGCGAGATCTTACCGCTGAACAAGCTCAACCCTCGCCAGAAATACAAAGTCGCTTCTAAGCAAGTCGCTGTGCTCAAACTCATCGAGTCGTGGTGTGGCGGTAAACTCGCCAGCCTTATCCAGCTTACAAGCGCACAAGTTCGCAAGCTCCTTGATGCCGTCGTAGGTGAGCCTATTGTGTATTGGGTTAAAAAGCCCAACGCTCCCATTGTTTGGCAAGATGGCCAACTGACAGGCGTCTACGAATACCTTGGCGAACTGGAGACCGAACACGCAAGTATCGAGCCAGAGCCAGTCACCTTTGACGCGAGTTCGGCAAAGCGTCTCGACGCCAATCCGAGTAAGCTCCACACCCCTACTGACATTAAATTGCGCGAAAAAGCGAAGCCAAATCTACGCGCGATCGCTGAGGCCAAGCGCCCCAAACTTTGGGAAACAAAAAAAGAAGATTACCCTATTGCGAGCGAGGCTGCCGCTTCAATGGAGGGTCACTCGACAAGTCACGTCGTCGTCGATGGGTCCACTCACTATATTGCCATACGTCTGCCGTCGGGGGATAATGACGCTGTCCGGTCCCTGCGCACTATTCTTAAGGCGGAGGGCTTTCTGCTCGAGCCTAGTAATCGCAAGTGGTGGTTGCGCGATCGCCACAAGACGCTCAATTTCCTCGCAGCTCACTGGAAGGCACTCAAGGACGAATGGGAGGCCGAGTTCACGGATAACTTTGATGCTAAACTCAAAGAAGTCGAAATCTCTGCCCTCCAAATCGAAGCCAAAGAAGACGCGGGTAAATTCGCCCTCGCTATTACCCTATGTGAGCAAACTGACGAAACGGATTTACGTCGTGCCCTTGCCAGTAGTAAAAACTACGTCGAGACCGAGAGAGGTGGGATCACCTTGCTCGACCGCAACTCAATTGAGCAACTGCACGAGATCGAGCGCGCCGTTAGCGGCCAAGCCGATCGCCCCTTTACTGCGACTTTCACAAAACGCCTCGACACGCGTGAGCTCTCTGATGTCGAAGACTTACTCGACGAACTCTGCGAAGGTTGGCAGCCACCTCAAGCTTGGCAGTCCCGCAGTCGAGCACTTAAAGAAGTCGGCGCCCTTGAACCCGCCCCGGTGCGCCCAGGATTTGACTCCATCTTGCGGACTTATCAACGGATTGGCACCGCATGGCTCTGGCACCTCTATCGCCATAAGCTCGGTGGCATCCTCGCTGACGAAATGGGGCTCGGCAAAACTCTTCAGGCGCTTGCTTTGATCGAGTGTATTCGAAACCAGGAGAGCCATTTGACAGTGGTAGGTCAGGAGCGGTATCCCGCACTCGTCGTCTGTCCAGCCAGCCTTGTGGAGAACTGGCAACGTGAGTCTGCCCGTTTCACCCCTAACTTAAAAACTCTTAAGCACCACGGTAGTAAGCGTGCTAAAGAGCCCAACGTACTTGAAGAGTATGACATTGTAATCACCTCCTACGGCACACTCCGCCAAGACGCTGAACTGCTTGGCTTAATGGACTGGTGTGTCGTGATCGGGGATGAAGCGCAGCATATTAAAAACCGTCGCAGCCAAAATGCTAAAACATTGATGAGTCTTCACGCTGGGGGCCGATTTCTTCTCACCGGCACGCCCGTCGAAAACTCCCTCGACGATCTTTTCTCACTCTTCAGTTTTCTTATGCCAGGCTATATAGATAAGCCCACTGGAAAGCTCAGCTTAGACGATAAAACATGGCACAATCAACGCCAGACTGAGCGTGCTGCTGCTTACATCCTCCGCCGCACGAAAACCGAAGTGGCGCCCGAATTGCCTGATAAGATTGAAAAAACTTTTTTCTGTGAACTTGGCAGTCAGCAACAACGCTTTTACCAAGAAACTCTGGAGAAAACTCGTCGTGATATTTTCAATTTAGAAATGTCTGGTGCGAACCGAGGTCGCGTTCAATTCGCCGCTTTTACCGAACTACTGCGCTTACGCCAAGCTTGTGTTGATCCACGCATTCTAGACGAAGATTTCCCTGCAAATGAAAGCGCTAAACTCGCCGCCTTCGACGAAGTTCTCGACGAGTGTCTAGACGCTGGTAGCCGTATTCTCGTCTTCTCCAGTTTCGTCACTGCACTCAAGCTACTCGCTCAACACTTAGAGAATAATGACCACAAGTTTTGCTACCTCGACGGAAGTACTAAAAACCGTTTAGCGATCTGTGATCAGTTTAACGAAGATGAAAGCATTCCGGTCTTCTTGATTTCACTCAAGGCTGGCGGCACGGGTCTCAACCTAACCGGAGCCGATACCGTTATTCACTACGATCCATGGTGGAATCCCGCTGCTGAAGCCCAAGCGACGGATCGTGCTCACCGTATCGGGCAATCAAAAGTCGTGACCAGTATCAAGCTAATCGCAGCCAATACCGTCGAAGAAAAGGTCTTAGAGCTTCAAGCCCGTAAAGCCGAAATCTTGAGAGAACTTTTTGAAGAGTCCGAAGCCGTGAATGCCAAAGTCAGTCTCGATGACATCAAACAGTTAATTAGCTAAAAGATAAGGGTTCTCAGAGCCTAGCCACAATAAACCGTGATTCGATCTTTTGCGGCCTCTAGTTCACTCTCTGTCATGAGTAGACAAGCCGTCGACCAGGCGTCTGCGCAAGCGGCTTCTTCGTGGATCACCCTTACCCGTGCGTGGGCGTAATGTGTGAATTTTGTCCGTCGCGGGGAGACGATGTGGCTACCTTGTATTTCGGTTCCAGACACACTTAATGCTTGGTTCTTAAGTTCTACAATGGGCATATCTCTTGAGCCCGTGAGCTCGATCTTCCATGTACTTTCTCCGAAGGCGAGCTGTGTGCTGGTCCCAGCGGAGGCGAGGCCACCTTTGATCCCTAAATCAAGGAGGAGTGGTGCGATACGGTCGAGCGCATAACCCTTTCCAATACCACCGAGGTCAATTTCACGACCAGCTTCGACGCAGTGGATGGCAGGTCGGTCTGGATCAACCATTAGTTGCCCTATGAGCTCAGGCGCGATGCCTTTTAATTTATTTTTTTCATGCTCAATTTGCCGCCCTAGTGTGATGTCGAAAAGACCATCGGTATCGATATAAATTTTTAGGGCGATACGCATACATTCGTAACAAGTCTCGCTAATAAAAAGGGACTGTCCGCTCTGCATGGAGTTAATTTGAGAGACGTCGCTTCCGGATATGTAGCGACTGAGGGCGTTTTCAATCTCATCGATTAATGCAAAGGCTTGATTTGCGGCATCGCGCGCGTGATCGGCCTGCGCATGAATAAGACGCAGGGTAAAGGTCGTCTTCATTGCCTCATGTGTGTAAGTATGTGCGTCGATCATGGCCGAGTTTCGATCCATTTTTTCCAGAGATCCTTACGTAGATAGAGAGTCATGGAGACATTAGCCCTTAGTCCTCGTGGAAAGGCGACATGGCTATCGCTAAGGAGGGCATTGGTAGTTTGAACGGAATCTTCTACGACAAAGACAAATGGAGCGTCTATCATATTTACTTCGGGTTGATCCCAATATCCGATGCTATTAAACATTCGTAGATACCACGGCAGTGGCCAGTAACCGTTGCCGACTACTGCGACAGTTTGGTCTTCGATTTCGGGAGTCATCTCAACAAGTTGCATAAGCCAAGCCTCCAAAGATACGAGATCGCGGCTTGTCGATACGTATGCGTAGGGTAATCGAGCATCATTCTCAAAACCTTGGTTAGCGGCGATGCTCTGCTGAGTTTGAAAAACAAGTGTCATCAGTATGAAACATCCTAGGCAGATTTGGGTGATACGATGGTAGGACCCAATCATACTGAGGCAGAAGCCTGAGAGCAGACAGACATGCACCCACGGTAAGAGCATCAACCAAGGAGTTTTATAATCGATGCTGCTATAGATCCCGACTTGTATGATGGAGGCTAAGGCAATTAGCACGATGGCGCTGCGTAGTTTGGGCCAGCGCACAGCGTAGATGCACGCCACGACCGATAAAACGAAGACCAAGCCTTCTGTCCACCATTGGCCTAGCAGGTGCTTAGGCCAGAGGAGTAAGCCCATATAGTAAGTGAGTGGTTTATCGTGTCCGAGTGTCGTTTCATAGACTAGGAAGGTGCGAAAAGCGTCGGTGATGCCATCTGGATAACGAA
>MDTB01124703.1_pt1 | contig 11094 bp, 9 predicted proteins | sample 811161 | NCBI WGS metagenome assembly MDTB01 (sample SAMN05326650, study PRJNA326480) | marine metagenome | isolation source: seawater | place: Mediterranean Sea | collected 2009
AAAGCAAAAAATGAAGGTTTAAACATTACATGTGACACTGCACCTCCATATTTCTCTCTAAATGAACTATCAATTGAAAATTATAGAACTTTTTCAAAACTTTCACCACCACTAAGAACTGAAAGTGATAGATTATCAATAGTAGAGGGTATCAAAGATGGTACAATTGATTCAATAGTTTCTGATCATACCCCTCAAGATCAAGATGCAAAAAGATTACCTTTCAATCAAGCTGAATATGGTTCCGTAGGTTTAGAAACCTTACTTCCTTTAACTTTAAGTCTTATAAAAAGTAATAAGTTGGATATTTGTAAGGTGTTTGCATTACTAACATCAAATCCAGCAAAAATTTTAGGACAAAAGACAGGTAGTATATGTAAAGGTAAAGAGGCGGATATAATTTTATTTGATCCATCAAAGCCTTGGAAAGTAAATCCTGAAAAATTTTTCAGCAAATCTAAGAACACTCCATTTGATGGAATGCTTATGGAAGGAAAAAATCTGCTTACATTTATAAGAGGAAGATTAGTTTACAATAATTATGACTAACTTTTTTGTTATTTTCCTGTGTTATATTATGGGATCAATCCCTTTTGGATTAATTTTATCTTATTTTTTTAAAAAAGAAGACCCTAGAATGATGGGATCGAAAAATATTGGAGCAACGAATATTTTAAGAGTTAATGGTTGGAAACTCGGATCATTAACTTTAATTTTAGATATTTTAAAAGCTTTTATTCCAGTTAAATTATGCTCAGTGTTTAAACCTGAGTTAATACCATTAGTATCTGTGTTAATTTTTTTTGGTCATCTTTTTCCAGTTTGGTTGAGGTTTAAAGGAGGAAAAGGTATAGCTGTCTTTATTGGAATTTTATTTGGTATCTCTAATACACTAGGTTTAATTTTTCTAATTTCCTGGTTATTTATTGCCCTAATATTTAAATATTCTTCATTAGCTGCAATTATTTCCTCAGTATTAGTATATTGTTTTGTTTTATTAAAAAATTATGATTCTCTTAACTTTTTAATTTTATTTTTAAACATAATGATTTTTTATAAACATAAAGATAATATTTCCAGAATTTTAAAGAATACAGAGTCGAAGATCAAATTTAAAAAATAATTTTTAATTTTGACAAATAATAAAGATCTCTATAAAACACAAAATATTTAGAATTATGAAATTAATTGTAGTTGAATCACCGTCTAAGGCAAAAACATTAAAGGGTTATTTAAGCTCAGAGTATGAAGTTATTGCTAGTGTTGGGCATTTCAGAGATTTACCAAAAAGTGGATTAAGTATAGACGAAAAAGATGATTTTAATGTTAAAAGATGGGAAATTGATACCGAAAAAATAAATCCTGTATTAAAACTTATAAAAAAAGCAAATGAAGTATTACTTGCACCTGACCCCGATAGAGAAGGTGAATTAATTGCTTGGCATCTTTTGGAAATATGTAAAGAAAAGAAATTATTAGAAGGGAAGAAATTTATAAGAATAGAATTTAATCAAATCAATAAAGACACTGTTTTGAATGCAATTAAAAATCCAAGAAATATAAATATTAATTTAGTAAATGCTGCAATTGCGAGAAGATTTTTAGATAGATTCTTTGGATATAAAATTTCACCAATTACTCAGAGAAGAACAATTTTTGGAAAGAGTGCTGGAAGGGTTCAATCACCAGCACTGAGAATTCTCGCAAACCGAGAAATGGAAATTGACAAGTTTAAACCTGAAGAGTTTTGGGAAATTATTATTTTTCTAAAAACAAAAAGTAATAAATTAATAAACTTTAAATTATCAAAAGAAAATAACGAAAAAATAAGTAAACTATCTATAAAAACTGAGAAAAAAGCCCTAGAAATAATTGAAAAAATTAAAAATGCCAATTATAAAATTGAAACTATTGAAAAAAAAGAGAAAAGAAGAAAACCTTACCCTCCTTTTTCAGGTTCTACTCTTCAACAAGACGCGTCGTCAAAACTTAATTTTGACCCAAAATTTACAAATCAGATAGCACAACAATTATATGACGGAAGTGCATATAAAGAACTAGGTGAAGGTCTAATAACTTACCCACGATCTGACTCAGTTTCACTTTCTGATAGTCTAATTAAAATCTGCAGAGAATTAATAACTAAAAGTTATTCCAAAGAGTATTTGCCTCATTCACCAAATATATTTAAAAAAAAAACAAAATTTGCACAAGAGGCTCATCAACCCATAACTCCAACTAATTTAAGTTTGACCCCAGATAAAATTAATGGAAAGTTAAATGATAATCAATTCAAATTATATAATCTGATCTGGAGAAGGACGGTTGCCTCGCAAATGAGTGCAAGTATAAACTTAGAAACTAGTATTAAAGTTAAATGCGGAAACTTTATTTTAGTTGCTTCAGGCACTATTCCTATTTTTGATGGATATAAAAAAGTATATAACTTTCTGGAAAGTGAAAATGTCGAAAAAAAAGATGAAATACCTAATATAAAAAAAGAAGATAATCTAAACTTAGGTAAAATTGAAAAAATGAAGCATTTTACTTCTCCGCCAAATAGATTCTCACAAGCCGGATTAATAAAAAAGCTTGAAGAATTAGGTATAGGAAGACCGTCAACATATGCTTCTATTATTGAAAAACTGAAAGAAAAAAATTATGTTAACATTAAAAATAAATCAATGATTCCTAATGCTAAAGGAAAAATATTATCAAAATTTTTAGAGAATTTTTTTAACGAATTTGTGGAATATGAATTTACTGCTGAATTAGAAAAAAAATTAGATCTAATTACAAAAAAAGAAGCAGATTGGAAAGAGGTTCTAAAAAACTTTCTTAATATTTTGAATAAAACTGTAGGTAATGTTGAAAAGAAGAGCATTACTAATGTAATAGACTTAATAACAGAAAAAAGTGAAGAATTACTATCAGAAAGGAAATGTCCAAAGTGTAAAGATGGAGATTTAACAATAAAATTTGCATTCACAGGTCCTTTTATTGGTTGTTCGAAATATAGTAAGGAAGAAAATGGTTGTAAATTTAGTAATAGTCTTGATGATCAAGAGTCAAACAACCAATTAATTGATGGAGAGAAAGTATTAGGTATTCATCCAGAATTTCAAAAAGAAATTAAAATTAAAAGAGGAAGATATGGTTTATATTTAGAAACTGAAATATCAAATAATAAAATTAAAAGAACGGCAATACCAAAAAATTTTTCTATACCCGATCTAGGTTTAAATAAAGCTGTTGATTTATTAAGACTTCCAAGAGAAATTGGAGTACATCCAGATACTAATCTTCCAATAATTGCCTCTATTGGGCCATTTGGACCATACATAAAACATGACTCTAAAACATCACCTGTTTACGTAAATTTAAAGGATGATGATGTTCTTTTTATTGGTCTTAACAGAGCTATAGAACTAATAATAAAAAAAGAAGAACTTAATAAAGGTATTGAAATTGGAATAAATCCAAAAAGCAATGAAAAGATTCTTTTAAAAAAAGGAAAGTTTGGTTACTTTTTTGAAGTTGAAAACGAGAGTAATCAAAAAAATAGAGTCAGTATTCCAAGGAAAATCTCAGTTGAAAATATGTCATTAAATGAAGCCATAGAAATTATAAATGCTAAGAAAACACAAAAGAAAACAAAGAAAAAAGTTAATAAAACAAAATAACCATGACCTTGATTTCATAATCAATAGTGAAATAAAGAAAAGTGTTTTAAGAACAAAATTTCCTAAAGAAATTGAAAATAACTTGTATCTTCTTAAAGAAAAAGAAAGTAATTCTCACATTGATCTTACACATATCCCATTTGTTACAATTGATGGAAAAGAAAGTAGAGATTTTGATGATGCTGTCTATGCAAATAATACAGACAATTATACTGAAATAATGGTTGCTGTCGCTGATGTTTCATATTACGTAAAGGAAAATGATACAATTGATATAGAAGCAAAAAAAAGGGGTAACTCGTTTTATCTTCCAAATAAAGTAATTCCAATGCTTCCTGAATTGTTATCAAATGAATTATGTTCGTTAATACCTAACAAAAATCGACTATGCATAATAGTTAAAGTAAAGGTGAATAAAAAAGGTAAAATAATATCCTCATCAATAATAAGAGGTAAAATTAGATCTGTAGCAAGGTTGACCTATGATGAAGTAGAAGATTATCTAGAAAAAAAAAAAAAAAATTATGCTGAAATTCTAAAAAATCTAAATGAAGCATATAATATTTTAAAAATTGATAGTGAAAAAAGAGGAAAACTAGATTTAGATTTAGAAGAATTTAAGATTCAGTATAAAAAAAAGAAAGAAGACTTTTTCTTTATCAAAAAGATAAGTCTTAAATCAGAAAAAATCATAGAGGAGTTCATGATTTTAGCTAATAAAATAGTTGCAGAATATTTTATTGATAAAAAAATAAAATCTCTGTATAGAAATCATGACAAACCAAGTGATGAAAAGTTGTTTAAATTAAAAAGATTTCTAGACACTATTAAAGTTAAATTTGAATTTTCTAAAAATTTAAAAAATAATGAACTTTCGAAACTTATTAAATCAAGTAAAAACAATAGTTACAATCCTGTAAAAGAAATGATTTTGAGATCACAGTCCAAAGCAACTTATCACTATAAAAACATTGGACATTTTGGTCTTGCATTAAAAAATTATACCCATTTTACTTCACCCATTAGAAGATACTCTGATTTAATAATACACAGGAATCTCTCAAAAAACCTTTTTAAAGAGGACATAGATTATAATTTTAATATCTCAGACTCATTATGTTCACATTTATTAGATCAGGAGAAAAAAGGTGAATTACTTGAAAGAACAATATTAGAGAAAGCATGTTGTCTCTATCTTGAAAAGTTAAAAAAAAATACTTTTACAGGATATGTTGATGGGCTCACTGAATTTGGTCTTTTTATAAAAGCATATGAACTTCCGTTTTCCGGTTTAGTCCATTTAAAAGATCTAACAGACGATTTTTATGAATTTGATACAGAAAAACTTTGTATTATCGGTCGTAATAATGCTAAATTATTCAAAATTGGGCTTAAAGTAACTTTCAAGATAAAAAAAGTTAATATCAATAAGGGTCAAATTGCTTTAAACAGAGTAAATATTGTAGAAAATAAAGATGATTAAAAAACAAAAAAAATTTACTTTGATTCAAAGAGGTTTTAAAAAAAAATGTCCTGTTTGTGGTAAATCTTCATTATATTCAAGTTATATAAAATTAGTTAGCAAATGTGTTGCTTGCCAAACTGATTTTACTTGTTATCAAACAGATGATGGACCAGCATATTGTACAATATTTATTGTTGGTCATGTCATAATACCGATGCTTGTTGTTTCAGAAGGTATGAGTTCGCCGCCTCCAATACTTTTTCAATTTATTTTTTGGCCTTTGTTAACAATTGTTACAAGTATCTGGTTATTACCAAGAGTAAAAGGGGCATTTTTAGCATTCCAAATCAGTGTAAAAGATACATCAACTTGACAGATATTTTTTTTTGTTTATAAAAATATAATGGCGAAATCTAACACAATACAAATAAAATTAGTAAGTTCTGCAAAAACAGGATTTTTTTATGTTAAAAATAAGAATCCCAAGCAGATGACCGAAAAATTAGAGTTAAAAAAATATGATCCTAAAGTGAGAAAACATGTTATTTTTAAGGAACAAAAAATAAAATAATCTTACCCACATTTGTCCTTGTTTATGATTACCTTTTTTAATTTTATATTAAGAGAATATTCAGGATAGTCATATCGAAAAAACGAAACCACTCCCTGTTTGTTTATATTTGCAGTTAATTCCATTTCAGGTGTCTGCTTTTTGTCTTTATAATACGCCATCCTAATGCTCCAAAATTTATTATCAATTTCTTTCGGAAATAATTTTTTATTTTCCATAAAAGATTTTTCATTTATAAAAGTCGATACATTCAAAAAGTTATTTGGGATAGTGCCCTCATAAACTCTTTTAGAAAAAATTTTTTGTTCCATTCCAAGTTTTTTAATAATTAACTTAAGATGTTCATGAGGAAAAAATACATCTTTTGGTAAAATTAACTTTTTTTTTTGAGGAGTTAGAAGATCTATAATCACATTATCATTTTTTTTTGCAGAACCACTAAATTGTTCAATTATCATATTATCTTGTTTAACTTGAAGAGCAAAGTTCATTCTTGACGAATCGTGATCCTCATTTAATGAGTAATTAATATCACTAACAGTTCCTACCCCAGATGAATTTACGAAACTAATATACATTCTTTGATTAGATGACCATGAATTACAATCATTAAACCAATCAAGCAAAAGTTCTCCATTTGCGCTTTTAACATATGGTTGTCCAAAAGTATTTTTTATTTCTCTATCATTATCTAAATTTATTTCATAAATACTTTGATAAGAAACGAGTCTATTTGTTTTACTAAATAACTCATTGTAACTAAATAATACTAAAAAAAATATATAACCTATAAACTTGTCTCTTTTACTCATTTTTTATCTTTTTTTAAAATTATATTTAAATCATTTAAGTTTTTTTCACTTACAACACTTGGAGCACCTAACATAAGATCTTCTGCTTGCTGATTTAAAGGAAATGAAACAACCTCTCTTAAATTTTTTTCTTCAGCAAGTAACATTACTATTCTATCAATTCCCGGAGCAGCACCACCATGAGGCGGGGCACCGAATTTAAAAGCTTCATAGATAGCACCAAACTTATCTATAATATCATTTTCATTATAACCTGCAATTTCAAAAGCTTTTAGCATTATTTCAGGTTTATGATTTCTGATTGCACCTGAAGACAACTCTATGCCATTGCAAACAATATCAAATTGCCATGCAATAACATCAAGTGGTTTTTCATTTAATAAAGCTCTCATTCCTCCTTGAGGCATTGAGAAGGGGTTATGGCTAAAGTCAATTTTTTGTGTTTCAGAGTTTAATTCGTACATGGGATAATCAACAATCCAACAAAATTTAAAACAATTTTTTTTTCTCATACCCATTTCATCACATAATTTTTCTCTAGTTAAGCCTGAAAAAGTTTGAGCATTCTTCTTTTTATTAGAAATAAAAAAAATACATTCACCATTTTTCAATTGAGACTTTAAAATTATTGAATCAAGGTTTTCCTTTTTTAAATTATTTGCAATTGGTCCCTTTGCACAATTATCTTCAAAAATAATATAACCCAGACCTTTCTGACCATTAGAGCGTGACCATTCATTCATCTTATCAAACCATGCTCTAGATTTCGAAGAACAATCTGGCACTTTTATTCCTTTAACAATCATACCAAGTTCAATATTTTTCTCAAAAATTTTAAACCCAGAACCTAAAAAAAATTCTGTAAAATCATTAATTATCAATGGATTTCTTAAATCAGGTTTGTCTGTACCATATAATTCCATAGAATCAGAGTATCGGATTACGTCAAATGGGGTAGAACTAATAATCTTATTATTTGAAAACTCTGAAAAAACTTCAAATAATACCGGTTCGATGGTACTAAATATATCATCTTGAGTAACAAAAGACATTTCAAAATCTAACTGATAAAATTCTCCTGGTGATCTATCTGCTCTTGCGTCCTCATCTCTAAAACATGGTGCTATTTGAAAATATTTATCAAACCCACCAACCATTAATAACTGCTTAAATATCTGTGGAGCCTGAGGAAGTGCATAAAATTTTCCCTTATGCAGCCTACTTGGAACCAAAAAATCTCTAGCACCTTCTGGTGAGGAACATGACAAAATGGGTGTTTGAATTTCATTAAAACCTAAATTAGTCATCTTATTTCTAAAGGCATTAATAACTCTTGATCTCAAAATAATATTATCATGAATCTTTTTTTTTCTTAGATCTAAAAATCGGTATTTTAATCTAATATCTTCGGGTGTATCATCATTAACTGAAATTTGGAAAGGTATCAAATTTGAAGAATTTAAAATCTCAATTTCATCTATTTTAATTTCTACATGTCCGGTAGAAATATTTTTATTAATAGTTTCTTTTGACCTTTCTATTACTTCACCCTTAATTTTCAAAACACTTTCCAATTTAATTGAATCAACTTCTGCAAATTGTTTATGATCACTGTCAATAACACATTGCGTTATTCCATAATGATCACGCAAATCTAAGAATAAGAGACTACCATGGTCTCTTTTTTTATTTAACCAACCTGAAATTATAACTTCATTATTTATTTCTTTTTGTGAAATTTCTGAACAATTGTGAGTTCTATATAAATTCATAATCTTTTTTGCTTAATAACATTTTAAATGATATTTTTTGGTTGTGTTAGTTCATAATAATTGCCAATTAAAACAATTTTATCGAGAATGTCAAAAAGATAAATATATTGCTGTTGATACAGAATTCTATTGGACAAATACTTATCGTGCAATTCCTTGCTTAATACAAATTGCTAATTCAAAAAGAACTATATTAATAGATCTAATTTCACTTAAAATTAATATTAATTATGTAAGAAAAATATTACTTGGTACAAAAGCACTAAAAATATTTCACTCTGCAAGACAAGATTTAGAAATAATATATAGTCTATTAAATGAAATACCTAAAAATATCTTTGATACTCAAATTGGTTCTTTAATAATTGGTTATAAACAAACTCCAAGTCTTCAAACACTGTGTGCGGAATTAATTGACAAAAAAATAGAGAAAATTAATCAAAGTATTGATTGGAGAATTCGACCTTTATCGTTAGAACAAATCAACTATAGCATTAATGATGTCAAATATTTGATACCTCTTTATAAGAATATTCTTTCTAAAATTACAAAACTGAAAAGAATTGATTGGTTTAGAGATCATAATAAAAAGTTAATAAATATCACAAACTATAATCAGAAAGAAAAATCTGCTTGGAAAAAAATAAAATTCAAACCTAAGTTTGAAAATGAAATGTTGCTTCTTAAAAAATTTTCAGAAATAAGAGAGAGAATTGCAAGTAGAAATAATATTCCTCCAAAACATTTATTGAGTGATTCAAATTTAAAAGAAATTTGTAAATTTAAAAAAAGTAAATTTCATATAATTAAATTAATAAAAAATAAAAAGATTGTTGAAAAAATATTAGTTATTAGACATAAACATTTTAAAACATTTCTTAAACCAGTAAAAAAATTAAATGAATCTGAATTACAAAAATTAAAAATAGCAAAAGAACTATTAATTAAAAAGTCTGATCTTTATAATATTCATCCTTCACTAATTGCAAATAAATCAGAACTAGAGACCATTATTAAAGGTAATGAAAACAAATTAATTCAAGGTTGGAGACTAAGAGTTTTTGGTAAAGATTTTATTGATAAAATATCTTAATTAATTTCATCTAAAACTTCTTTCAGAAATTTTTTTGAAACTTTTGAATGTTTTTCAAGTGATTTGTTATCAATAATTTCACTTAATTTGATTGCGGAAGTATAAGTTCTTTCAATTCTTTTCAAAATAAAGTCTAAATTTTTATTATCTATTTTAATTTGTCTTTGATTAAGTTTGGTTAACAAAATATCTTTAACTAGTTTATCATCAGGTTCTTTCACTTCAATTACTAAACAAGAATTTAACCTTGATAAAAAATCATCTAATTTACAAATTAATTTCTTTGGTGGTTTTGATGATGTTATCAGTAAGAAACCATTATTATTCGAAATTATATTTAGAATATTTAATATTTTTTCTTCGTTTTGCAAAGAATCATTTAATAAAATTTCAAGATCATCGATTGTCCATGAAGTAATTTTTTCGAATTTTGAGTGGTTTTCAATAAAACTCTTATTTTCTAAAAAGGATCTATCAATTTTTTGAGCATTTGTTTTTTTCTTCCAGAAATTTAATATAAGTGATTTTCCACAATTTTTTGGACCGTAAATGTATAAAATTCTATTACTCCAATTTGGCCACAAATTAACGGTTTTAAATGCAAAGAAATTTTTCTCTGAAATACAGATTGGTATACTTACACTATCAATAAATTGAAATTTTATGATTTCTTGTTTCAAAACTTATTCTAACCTAATCAATCTGAAATTATCGGACCCTAAATCAATTATTTTAAAATTTATCGATCTTAATGCTAACTTTAATTTGTCAATAGAACCAAATGTTAACAAATTATATTTTACTTGATCTTTTGATAAAGAAATGGGAATTAAGTCTTCAATAAACGGATTTTCTTTTATTATTTTTTGAATTTTAATCGAGTTTTCAAGACTCTCAAATTCTAGACTAACTTGAAATTTATTTAATGTTTTTTTATTCATTAAACCCACAGTAATTTGTTTTTTCCACCAATAATTAAGTTCGCTTAAACAAAAGTTTGCTATTAAATCTATTTCTGATTTTTTTGAGAAATTTTGAACTAATCTGGGATTCGTAATATTAAATTCTTCAAAAATACCGCCTATAAATTTTTTAATTTTCACCTCAGAAATAAACGTTTCTCTCTGATAATCAAATCTTTCCTCAAAAAAAATAATTAAAGCACTATTTTTTTTATACTTACGCAGTATTTCTAAAACAGATTCTTTATTTTCCTCCAATAAATCTGAAATTGAAACTTTTAATTTATTTGCAATTGAAAGTTCAGGAAATTGTAGTTTAATCAATTTATCATTCCTATATATTTTTTTTAATCTATGGTACCAATTATTATTTTTTTCCCACAGAAAATAAGTATTTAGATTAAAATAAACAGGAATAACAAGATACTCCTCTGATACCGTTTCACTATATTTCAATCCCAATTTGTCGAATATCTTAGTTACTTTGATAGTATCAAAATTTACATCTATAGACGCTGTATACTCTCCATCAAAATATTTTTCATTTGTAACTGAAAAATGCTCAACCAAATTAGAAAAATCAATATCTTTAATCTCAAATTTTTTTTTATTATCTTCAATAAGTGTTATATTACTTATCAGTTTCATGAATGCGTTTTCAAAAGCAATAGATTTAGATATTTCTTTCGCCTCATTAATGTTTTTTCCTTTTATATTCACTTCATTTTTTTGAATA
>MDTB01191306.1_pt1 | contig 11094 bp, 9 predicted proteins | sample 811161 | NCBI WGS metagenome assembly MDTB01 (sample SAMN05326650, study PRJNA326480) | marine metagenome | isolation source: seawater | place: Mediterranean Sea | collected 2009
TACCAAGCTCTAGATATTAACCATGAAATCATTCCAGTATTAAATAAAATAGATTTACGAGCTTCAGATTTAGAAAAAACAAATAAACAAATTGAAGATGTAATTGGTATAGATACTGAAAATGCTGTTCCATGTTCTGGAAAAACAGGTGAGGGAATAGAAAAAATTTTAGAACAAATTATAAATAAATTACCTAGTCCAAAAGGTAATCCAAATAAAGAATTAAAGTGTTTGTTGGTTGATAGTTGGTATGACACCTATTTAGGGGTAGTTATCTTAGTAAGAGTTATTAATGGAAAAATAATTAAAAATATGAAAATTAAAATGCTTTCAACTGATCAAGAGTATATAGTTGAAAAAGTCGGAGTTTTTACTCCAAAAGCAAAAGATATAAATGAATTAAATACAGGTGAGATTGGTTTTATTACTACTGGGATAAAAGTTTTGTCTGAAACAAAGGTTGGCGACACAATATGTGATGCTTCAAAACCTAATATTGAAGCCTTACCTGGATTTAAACCGAGCAAACCAGTGGTATTCTGTGGACTTTTTCCTGTTGATAGCTCTGAATATCAAAAATTAAAGGATGGATTAGCTAAATTACAATTAAACGATGCAAGTTTTTCATTTGAGGCCGAGTCTTCATCAGCTTTAGGGCTTGGTTTTAGATGTGGGTTTTTAGGATTGCTTCATTTAGAAATAATAACTGAAAGATTAGAAAGAGAGTTTGATGTAAATTTACTCACAACAACACCAGGAGTTGTTTATAAGATAAATCTAAACAATGGTGACGTAATTGATCTACAAAATCCATCTACTCTTCCTGATCCAACATTAATTAAATTAATTGAAGAACCGTGGATAAAGGCAACTGTGATAACTCCTGATGAATATTTGGGCTCAATAATTAAATTATGCCAGGACAAAAGGGGAATTCAAACAAATTTAACTTATTCTGGAAACAGAGCAGTTTTAAACTATGAATTACCTTTGAATGAGGTTGTATTTGATTTTAACGATAGAATAAAATCTATGACAAGTGGATATGCAAGCTTTGATTATGAGATAATAGGTCATAGAGAAGGAGATCTAGTTAAACTTGGAATATTAGTTAATGGTGAACCAGTAGATGCCCTGGCTATGATGATACATAAAGATTTTGCTCAAAGAACAGGCAGAGAAGTTTGTGAAAAACTTAAAGATTTAATTCCAAGGCATAACTTTATGATACCAGTTCAAGCAGCAATAGGTGGAAAAATTATTGCCAGAGAGACGATTAAAGGTTTTAAAAAAGACGTTCTTACAAAAATTCATGGAGGTGGGGCAACTGATCGAAAAAGAAAATTATTGGAAAAACAAAAAAAAGGTAAAGCAAGGTCAAAACAATTTGGTAGAGTCGAAATTCCTCAAGAAGCTTTTATCGGTGTTTTGAAAATTAATAAGGAAAAATAGATGAAAATATATGACTGTTTTTCATATTGGGATGAGGATTTACTGTTAGAATTAAGACTTAACATTTTAGATAAATATGTTGATTATTTTGTTATTGTTGAAGGTAACAAAACTTGGCAGAATAATTCAAAAAAGCTTAAATTTAATTTAGAAAAATTTAGCCTATTTAAAGATAAGATTATTTATGTCCCTGTAGAGAATATGCCGGACGGAAATAATCCTTATTTAAGAGAAAATTTTCAAAGAAACGCTATTTCCGAAGGACTCAAAGAAGCAATGGATGATGATTTAATTATTATCTCAGATTTAGACGAAATTCCAAATCCAAAACAAATAAAATTTTTTAAAAAAGATATGCATTATGCTGTATTTAAGCAATTTCATTTTTATTACAAAATAAATTTACAAAGTCAAAAAAATCCATTTTGGTATGGGAGTAGAATATGTGTAAAAAAATTCTTAAAATCACCTCAATGGTTGAGAAACTTGAAATTCAAAAAAAGACCATTCTGGAGAATAGATAAATTGAGACTTAATAATATAATTGAAGAAGGTGGATGGCATTTTTGTAATTTAAAAAGACCAAAGGAACTTTTATATAAATATAAAAATTTATGTGAAACTAATGATCCTTACGTGTTTAAAGAAAAAATAGATGATAAATTTCTCAAATTAAATGAAATAGAAAAAAGAATTGAAAAAGGATTAGACATTATAGGAAGGGATGAAAAATATTTACCAATTAAACTTGATGATAAATTTCCAGAATACATTTTGAAAAAAAAAAATGAACTAGATGAGTGGATTATAGATTAAAAAAATTTTACCTTCTCTATTATGTTTTTATGAAAACAGGCTAAATTTTCCTCAATTTTAAATATATAATAATTATTGATCTTAAGTATCTCTAAAGTCTTTTTAAGTATTTCATTTTCGCTATGAATATATTCAAAAAAAATTGTTGGTCTAATTTTTGAAGTTAATAAAAAATCTAATACTATCTTAGCATCATATCCCTCCGTATCGATTATTAAAAAATCAAAATTATTGATAGAATATTTATTAAGCAGTTCATTTGTAGAAATTGAATTAACTTTTTCCTCGGTAACATGTTTTTTTTTTATTCCATGCATGATTAAATGTTTTTTATTAAAAGATGTAATTCCTGCTACATGATTATCATATTGATTTAATTTATTTTCTTTTACTTTAAAAAGTTTATTAATTTCACTGTTTACAGAAATTGCTGAATTTTCGAAAAATAGATTATCTTGGTTTTTATGATATTCTTTAAGTTGTTTAAAGCTTGTCAGTATTGGTTCTACAAAAATTACTTTTGGAAAATATTTTTTTATAAATTTTCCTAAAAAATCAAATCTTTGACCATCATTTGATCCTATTTGTATAATAGTTTTTATTTCATTATTTATGAATAGGTTTTCAACAATTTTTTCTATTTTAGTGGAGGTATAATTAGATAGTAATCTGTTATTTTTTATTAAATTCTTATTTACTAATTTAAAACCTAAAATTCCAATTATTTTTTTTAAGAATTTATAATGCATAATTTGATTATATAATTTAATATTCATTATAATAACCTAAAGTATAAATTATTTAAAAAAAATTTTTAATAAATGAAAAAAATAGTAATCACAGGTGGAACAGGAAGATTTGGTAGAGTTTTAAAAAGTTATAAAACTAATCATAAACTAATTTTCCCAACCAGAAATGAACTAGATATCCTAAATATAAAAAAGATTAGAAAATATCTGAATAAAAAAAAACCCGATATTTTGATTCATCTAGCTGCTTTATCGCGCCCAATGAATATCCATGAGACAAATATTTCTAAAAGTATCGACTTAAATATTATTGGTACAGCAAATATAACAAAAGTGTGTAATCAAAAAAAAATTAAAATAATTTATTTTTCAACAAATTATGTTTATCCAGGAAAAAAGGGAAATTATAAGGAGTCAGATCCTATTTTCCCGGTAAATAACTATGCGTGGTCTAAACTGGGGGGGGAAGCATCAGTTCAATTATATAAAAATTCTTTAATATTAAGAGTCTGTATGACTGAAAAACCATTTATTCATCCTAAAGCGTTCGCTAACGTAAAAACTAATTTTATTTTCCATGAGGAAATTGTGCCATTGTTGTTTAAGCTACTTAATAAGAGAGGAATAGTAAATTTGGGAGGTAAATCTCAAAGTATTTTTAATTTTGCAAAAAAAAATAAGGTGGATGTGAAAAAGACCTATCTAAAAAAAAAAAATAAAATCGGAATTCCAATAAATTCTTCGATGAATTTAACTAAATTAAGAAATATACTTAAAAAAAATTAATTAAAGTTATATATTAAATGAACAATTTAGATATTTATTGTGTTACAAATGAAATAATACCACTATTGGATAAAACTAATTATAAAATTGGATGGGTTGGAAAAAAAAATCCACCATCAAAATATCTGAGATGTAACACTGGAAATAATATTTTTTATAAAGAAAAGCACTATTCTGAGCTTACTTTTCAATATTGGTTTTGGAAAAATAAATTTAATATTAATAGTGAAAAATGGGTAGGTTTTTGTCAAAAAAGAAGATTTTGGTGCAATGAAAATTTAAGTAATGAGAGAATAGATAAAAACAATTTTTATAAATATACATTAACTGAAATTAGTGAAAGTGAAAAAAATTTAGAGGCCATAATTTGTAGATCAATTTCAGTGAATAAAGTGAAGAAAATTAAGATGATAAAAAGGGGTTTTAGATCTCTTTTGAAAGATCCAGAAATCTTCTTTAATCAAAACAAACAAACTCTCAAATTTCATTTTGATATGCATCATGGATATGGAAATTTGAGTAAAGCCATAGAATTAATAAATGATGAAGATAGATCTGATTTCTTCAATTTTGTAAATTCATCAACCTCATATAACCCACATATAATGTTTATTGCTAAACCTAAAATTTTGGACAGATGGTTTGAAGTTTTGTTTAAATGGTTATTCGATTGTGAAAAGATTTTTAATTTTGAAAAACTTTATGGATATGACACTCAAAGATTATTTGCATATTTGGCTGAGAGATATTTGTCTTTTTGGTTCAAAAAACACACAAATTATATAGAAAAACCATGGATTTTCGTTGATCAATAAAAGAGTTATTAATTATCCAACAAAAATGTATATATCATTGAAAATTAAGATATGAAAAAATTACTTGTTATATCTCCCCACCCTGACGATGAAGTTTTAGGTGCAGGAGGTCTTCTAGTTAAAGCAAAAAAAAACGGTTTTAAGACAAAAGTATTAACTTTAAGCACAAATTTTCCAGAGCCTATTACTAAAGAAAGATTGGAAATAAGTCTTAAAGAATCAACTAAAGCACATAGAATTTTAAAAGTCGATAAGAGTGTATACTTTAATATTCCTACATTAACTTTTTCAAGACAAAATATACCAAATTTGACTTCTAGAATTTCCAAAGAAATTTCAAATTTTAAACCAGATATTGTTATAATCCCATTCCCCGATCGTCATCAGGATCATAAAATTGTTTTTGATTTAAGTATGACAGTAACAAGACCAAAAGGTGTTTCTAAGAATATAAAGATAGTGGCATGCATGGAAATACCATCAGCAACATATTATAGTGCACCTTCTGTTGAGCCAAATTTTTACCCAAATTGGAATATAGATATATCAGGTACAATTAAACAAAAAGCTAAAGCTTTGACTGAATATCGATCTACTTTGTCAAAGACTGAGAGTGCAAGATCTACAAAATCAATTTACTCTTTAGCTTCATTTAGAGGATCACAGGTTAATTTGAATTATGCAGAATCATTTTATATAGTTCGAATGCAAAGTAAAAAAAATATACTGTAAATATTGAAAATTAAACATCAAATAAACCTTTGCTCATTTGCAAGCCCTGACTTAAAAAGAAGTGCTTCAAGAGTAATCAAGCAAGCAAAGAAAATAAAATTGTATAAAAAAATTAAAGTTTTTTCTAGAGAAGATCTAAACTTAAGTGAAAAAAAATTTTTAACAAAACTTCTATCAGAGGGAAAAACTAGAGGTTATGGCTATTGGTTTTGGAAGCCACTAATTATTAAAAAATTTCTTTTATCCCTTAAAAATAATGAAATATTGAACTATATTGATGTCGGTTCACATATTAATTTAAATGGATTTAAAAGACTGAACTATTATATTCACTTAGTAAAAAAATCAAAAAAGGGTGTTTTAGTTTTCCAGTATCATAAATTAAAAAAAAAAAAATTTCAGTTTCCAAAAAGATTAGAATATATGTGGACAAAAAGTGACCTACTTAATTATTTTGGAGTTTTAAATAATAAAAAAATAACACATTCCCCTCAAATTGAGTCAGGATGTATTTTTTTAAAAAAAAATAAATTCACTTTAAAATTATTAGACGAATGGGCAGAGGTTTATAAGAAAAATTTTAGTTTAGCTGATGACTCCAAATCTGAATTAAAAAATTTTGATGGATTCTTAGAAAACAGGCATGATCAAAGTATTTTTTCTTTAATTTGCAAAAAAAATAAAGTTAAAACTTTGTCAGCTTACGAGATAGATTGGGCATACCTTAAAAAAAAGAGAACTTGGGAACACAATAAAAACTGCCCAATATTACTTAAAAGAGATCTTGAGTATAATTTGCTAAGACGATTTATTAATAGACAAAAAAGAACCTATAGAAGATTTAAAAAAAAATTAGATTTTAATTAGGAGAGATGGCCGAGTGGTTTAAGGCGCACGCTTGGAAAGTGTGTGTACCCTTACAGGTACCGTGGGTTCGAATCCCACTCTCTCCGCCATATATGTTATATTCAGATAAAGTGATATATACTTAAGAGGATTAAGAATATAAATGCCAAAACTCTCAAAAATTTATAAAAAATTTAGACTAAACTTCTTATTTAGAATATTTAAAATTTTGAATAACAAAAATTTTAGAGTTAATGTATTAATCATTGGTGGTCAGCGTTGTGCATCTACCTCAATCATTAATTTTTTATCTAATTCAAATCAAATAGTAACACCAAAAAATAATGAACAATTGTTTTTTTTTTCGGACAAATTTGACTCAAGTGAAGATTATAAAAAATATCATCTAAATTTTATTCATAATTATTTTAAAAAGTTTAATTTTAAAAAAAAACTTTTTGCAGAAAAAACACCGGAGTATTGTTTAAAATCTAATTATTTAGAAAATATTTACAAATATAACAATAATATAAAAATAATATTTATTTTCAGGGAGCCATATTCTAGAATTCAGTCTGCATATGAGTTGTACCAAAAACAAGGTTACTTAAATACACTTAATAAATTTCTTATTGATAACAATCAGAAGTATAATATCCAAGAGTTTTCATTATATTCTAAAATTTTTAAAAGAATATTTAATATCTTTAAAATAGAAAATGTTTTGATAATTGATTTTAAAAAAATAAACGACGATATTACAAAAAAAGAAATTTCAAAATTTTTAAATATAGATTTAACAAACATAGAAGTTCCAAAATCAAACTCCTTTAAAACTAGCAAGACAAATGAAAATTATATTTCAGAAATTAAAAATTTTTATAACCAAGATTTAGATAATGACTACCAATATTTCTTGAAACTTTTCAAAGAATATAAAGAAAAATTTATGAAAAAAAGACATCCCAAGAATTAAGATTTTTCAATTCTCTCTAATTATAAAAATTTATTATTTCTCTTGTAGTAAATATAAATATTTAATAATAATTTTTTTAGAAATTATATGTTTAAATTTCTTTTTACACCTTAAATAACATTGATTTTATAGGGCTAATTTTACCTTTTTAAAAAAATTTAAAAATTATAAATAAGCAATTTTTGTCAAAAAGTGATATAAATATTTTTTCCAAAAAAACTAAAAATGGCAAATAAAAATACATATCAAGCAGACTCAATTAAGGTTCTAAAAGGCCTTGAGGCAGTTAGAAAAAGACCAGGTATGTACATTGGAGACACGGATGATGGTACAGGTTTACATCATATGGTTTACGAGGTAGTAGACAATTCTATAGATGAAGCTCTAGGTGGGTTTTGTAAAAATATCAATGTCAAAATTAATGCAGATGGGACTATTACGGTTAAAGATGATGGTCGAGGTATACCAATAGATACTCATAAGGAAGAAAAAAAATCTGCTGCAGAAGTTATAATGACCCAATTGCATGCTGGTGGAAAATTTGATCATGACTCATATAAAGTTTCGGGTGGTTTACATGGTGTGGGTGTTTCAGTAGTAAATGCTTTATCAGAAAAATTAAAACTTGAAATTGATAGAGATGGTAAAAAATATTTTATAGAATTTAGGAACGGTGAAGCAAAATCCCCTTTAAAATTAATAGGGAAATCAAAAAGCACAGGAACACAAATAACATTTTTACCATCAAAAGAAATATTTTCATCTATAAATTTTTCACCCAACATACTTATGAAAAGAATGAGGGAATTAGCATTTTTAAATAAGGGTATTAAGATCATCTTCACAGATGGAAGTCAAAGTAAAGAAAAGATTTATGAATTTCAATATGAAGGGGGCGTGCTCCAATTTGTAGATTATCTCGATGAAAAAAGAGAAAAATTGAAAAATAAAAATGGCAATGATTTATTTAAAAAACCAATTTATATTGAGGGTATAAAAAAAAATATAGAAATAGAATGTTCCTTAAAATGGAATGGGACTTATTCTGAAGATATTTATCCTTATACTAATAACATTCATCAAAAGGATGGAGGGACACATTTATTAGGTTTTAGAAGTGCTTTAACAAGAGTAATTAATAAATATGCAAATGAGCATAATTTGTTAAAAAAAAATAAACTATCAATATCAGGCGATGATGTTAAAGAGGGTTTGACCTGCGTATTATCTACTAAAATACCCGATCCTAAGTTTTCATCTCAAACTAAAGATAAATTAGTTTCCTCCGAGGTAAGAATGATAGTAGAGACTTTGATTAATGAAAAGTTATCAATATGGTTTGATCAAAATCCTTCAGTAGCAAAAATAATTTTAGCTAAAATTATCCAAGCAGCTTTAGCCAGAGATGTTGCCAGAAAAGCCAGAGAAAATGTTAGAAGAAAAGGTGCTTTAGAATTAAGTGGCCTTCCAGGAAAATTAGCAGATTGTCAAATCGGCAAGCAGGAAGGAACCGAATTATTCATAGTTGAGGGAGACTCTGCTGGTGGTTCAGCTAAACAAGGAAGAAACAGATCTAACCAAGCTGTTTTGCCGTTAAGAGGAAAAATTCTAAATACTTATGTTGAAGATTTTGAGTTAAAAAAAAATATTAATGGAAATAAGAATGGTTCTGATCAAAGAACTAAAGCGTTATCAAAGATGATTTCTTCAAATGAAATTTTAACTTTAATAAATGCACTCGGACTTGATCCCAAGGCACAAGAAATAGATTTAAAAGATTTAAGGTATGGTAAAATAATTATTATGACAGATGCTGATGTTGATGGATCACATATAAGAGCTTTATTATTAACTTTTTTTAATAATAAACCATTTAATAAACTAATTGAAGAGGGCCACATATATTTAGCACAACCACCGTTATTTAAAATTAATAAGGGTTCTAAAGGAATTTATATTAAAGATGAAAAAGAGTTGGAAAATTATATTTTAATGAATAATAAAGATCTTAAAAAAATAAAAAAAGGAACAAAGGAATTTGATAAAGAAATTGAAAAAGAGAAATCAAAACTAAATATCCAAAGATTTAAAGGACTAGGAGAGATGAACCCTGATGAATTATGGAACACAACTTTAGATCCAGAAACAAGAAGTTTATTAAAAGTTCAATATTCAAAAGATTTGAAAAAAGATCAAAATTTAATTCATAAATTAATGGGAAATGATGTTGCATTAAGAAGAGAATTTATAATTACAAATGCAATAAATGCTCAAAATTTAGATATCTAAATTATGAAGTTTTTTGAAACTTCTAAACAGAATACTTTTAATAAATCCACTTATATAACTTTGAGATGGATAGGTATCATAGGTCAATTCATATCTGTAAATTTAGTTTTTTTTTATTTTAATTTTAGTTTTAATTTTATTTTATCTAATACAGTTATCTTGGTTGGGGTTTTAAGTAATCTTTATTTAATTTTTCTTTACGAGAAATCTCAATTGACAGATAGATCAGCATTCATTTTTTTAATAATTGATATAGCTCAATTAGCAGTATTGATATACTTAACTGGTGGTGTGGTTAATCCATTCATAATATTTTTGATAATCCCTAGTGTTTTCGCATCCTCAACATTAGGTCTAAGAACTAATATTTTTCTTGCACTAGTTACGATAATAGTAATTATTTTTCTTACTTTTTATTCAGAAGATTTACCTGGACCTTTAAGCGATCATTTTCATGTAAGTCCGTATTATTTTTTTTCTATTCCGTTATCATTAATAATCGCTTTAGTATTCTTAAACTATTTTGCTATTATTTTTGGCGCTGAGTCAAGACTAAGAAAAGAGGCTCTAAACAAAATGGAAGAAGTGATGGCAAAAGAGCATAAAATGCTTTCTTTAGGGGGGCAAGCTGCTGCTGCTGCTCACTCTTTAGGAACACCTTTATCAACTATAAAAATTATTTCTCAAGAACTTTTGAAACAATTAAAAAATAATAAAGATGTGATCCAAGATATTGAATTATTATCTAGTCAAGTAGAAAGATGTAACCAGATTTTAAAAAAACTATCTTTAAACCCAAATCAAGAGGATGATTTTATTGATGAGGATATTAGTATTCGAGATTATCTAAAAGAAATTATCTCTTCATTTAAAGAAACTAGTAATAAAGATTTCATTTTTAATTTTGACCAAGACTCTAATAATAAAAAAATTACTAAATCCGTAGAAATTATTTATGGATTAAGAAATTTCATTGGTAATGCAAATAAATTTTCTAAAAAAAAAGTATTTATCAATTTGAGAAGTGATAATCAAATTACAGAAATTAATATAGAAGATGATGGAAAAGGATATTCCAACGATATATTGTCAAAAATAGGGGAGCCCTATTTAAGATCATCTAAGTTACGTAGCAAGAGGGCTGGTCTTGGTTTAGGAATATTCATTGGGAAAACTTTACTCGAAAAGAACTTTGCTACTCTTTTATGCAGAAATTCTCAAACTAGAAGTGGTGCTGAAGTTATTATAAAATGGAAGAATGAGGATTTATTAAAAATTTAATTTAATTTGCCTCTTTTATCAAATAATGAACTTAGTTGAGATATCATTACGTCACCAAGATCGTTTACGTCTGTGATTTTAATTGCGCGATTATAATATCTTGAAACATCATGACCAATTCCGATTGCTAAAATTTCTATATCTGTTTTGTCTTCAATATATTTAACCATCCTCTTAAGGTGTTTTTCTAAAAAATCACCAGAGTTCACCGATAAGGTTGAGTCATCAACTGGTGCGCCATCAGATATTACCATAAGTATTTTTCTCTCTTCTTTCCTTTTTTTTAATCTGTTAAATGCCCAAGAAATAGCTTCTCCATCAATATTTTCTTTTAATAGACCTTCCTTTAACA
>MDTB01068713.1_pt1 | contig 11093 bp, 8 predicted proteins | sample 811161 | NCBI WGS metagenome assembly MDTB01 (sample SAMN05326650, study PRJNA326480) | marine metagenome | isolation source: seawater | place: Mediterranean Sea | collected 2009
AGCAGTGTGAATAACAATACCAGCTGGATTGACCGAATATGGCGTTTCTTCCACAATGTTTCCATCGATATCCATTTTAACAAGGTTGGATGCACAGATTTCACTGTAGTGCAGACCATATGGATTTATCAGGAAGTGATTGTCATCGCCGGGTAATTTAACGGTTATGTGGTTAAAGATAAGTTCGGTCCATCCCAAATAATCAAAGATCCTATAACATGCGGCAAGTTGAATACGTATTTCTCTTTCTCCTTCAGACATTTAATCTCACTCCTCAAGTCTGGTTAAATATTAACCGAGTGCAAATTCTTGCCATACCCGACATTATTGAGTTATATCCTACTATTTTAAACGGACAGCAAACAATCGAAAATCCCATGATACCCTCCAATAAGCTATATTTTAAAAGCTAAATGCTATCAGAGTAATCACAATCGATGGTTATGGCATGTTCAAATATCCTCTCTCGTTCCCAGATTGCTTCTTAAAGGTTAGATGTTGATGCAATTGAATATGGATTCATAGATAGCAGTTTGAGGGACTTTATCTTGCGCGCCATTGAATTGGCCATGTAAAGGGACGGTTATTTTGTGCACTAACTGCCCGGTATAAATATTGAGCAAGTAGTTGTCTTTATATTGCACTTTCTGCAGGTAACCGGGAGAGTGGCTAAAAGTGATAACGCTGTTGGCTCGTTCTAACGAAAGGCCAGTCAGAGAACCAAGTCTTAAGGTGTCCTCATCCGGGTCAATTGATAGATAAATTTGCTTTGGTAGCTCAGCAAATACGTCAGGTTTTCCGTGTAAAACCCTCTGTTTTTGCAGACGACACTCGAGTTTTACTCTCTTTCCGGGCGCAATTAACGACTGATGGGTTTGTGCCGAGATTACAGCCGAGGGTTGATTTTCATCAGCGCTTTCTCTGGAGATGTGAATTGGAGGTAAACTGCTGTCATAAATATGAACTTGTAATGATTTTATTATTGAGGTTAAGGCTAAGCCAATTATTACTAAAATCGGGGCCACAAAAGCTATATTCACTAAATAGTTCTTTCGCTTCTTTGTCGATTCTTCTGGTTCCATAGCGTATGCAAAAATAAGTTCTAATTGCGCGATAAATTATATTTTACCCAATTTGATGGAACGCTATCGCAACTGACGGATTTTAGCGTTTGATTTTTTGTGCAATTATTCTGACGGAGTTTTAAATCTTGGCAAGATCTAACCCAAGTGGTTGGTTGATATTTACTGGTTCTGATTAATCGGCAGAGCAGTTTTATATTTAACTTGCTTTAGAGCAAAGCTTGATCTGATATTCGATACACCGGCTATTTTTGACAATTTGTCTACAATGAATGCCTCGAGCGTCGCGATATCAGCTACCACCACCCGTATCAGGTAATCGCTATCGCCTGTCATAAGGTAGCATTCCATGACTTCTTGGTGATTTTTCATCTCAGACTCGAAGTGTTCTGTTGATGAGAAGATCTGGCGTTCGAGCGCCACATGAATGAACACGCTGATGGGCAAACCAACAGCGCTAGGTGTTACCAGCGCTACATAGCTGTTAATGATGTCCTCTGTTTCTAGGATGCGAACACGGCTGAGGCAGGGTGAGGGCGTCAATCCGACGCGTTCCGCCAGTTCCGAATTCGTGATCTTAGCTGACTCTTGGAGAACCGAGATTATCCTTAAATCTGTGGAATCAAGCGACTTTTTAGGCATATTATGCTGTATTTATCTTAATCACAGTATTTTTATGCCTATAAATATGCCATTAAAAAGATCAATAAGCAACATATTTTGTGGTATTTAGATTAATATTTTAAAAATTCACTCACTCGAGAAGTTGCCTAATAATGTTTGAAATTGGCCAACAAAAAAATAGTTATAAGGATGATGATCCCATCGAAACCAAGGAGTGGCTGGATTCTTTGAATGCTGTTTTGGCGTCAAGTGGTGTAGAACGAGCACAATACTTATTGCGCGTGCTGGGCCAAGCTGCTCAAAATAAAGGCATAGCTTCGTTGGAGCAGCCTTATTCAGCCTACAGAAATTCCATCGACGTGGAGCAACAAGGTGCTTATCCTGGTAATCTCGAACTCGAAGAGCGTCTGACCGGGATTATGCGCTGGAATGCATTGGCTATGGTAATGCGTGCAAACAGAGCATATGGCGGGCTTGGCGGTCATATTGCAAGCTACGCATCAGCTGCTGAGATATTTGAGGTCGGTTTCCATCATTTCTTTAAGGCGTCTTCCCCTGGAGAGCCTGGAGATTTGGTATATTTTCAGCCTCACTCCGCCCCTGGTATCTATGCTCGGGCTTTTCTTGAAGGTCGATTAAGTCAAGCTATGATAGCTAATTACCGCCAGGAGGTCGGAGGTGACGGCTTGTGTTCCTATCCACATCCTCAATTAATGCCCGAGTTTTGGCAGTTTCCCACGGGTTCAATGGGTATAGGGCCGCTGGGAGCCGTTTATCAGGCAAGATTCATGCGCTACCTGAGTAACCGTGGGCTAGCGGATATGACTGATCGGCATGTCTGGGGGGTATTTGGTGATGGGGAGATGGACGAGCCAGAATCGCTAGCGGGATTAACGTTGGCAGCTCGAGAACAACTCGATAATGTTACTTTTATTATTAACTGTAACCTCCAACGTTTAGATGGACCAGTTCGGGGTAATGGTCAAATTATTCAGGAGCTCGAGAGTCTGTTTGTTGGTGCTGGATGGCACGTGATAAAGGTTCTTTGGGGTTCTGAATGGGATAGTTTATTTGCGCGCGATAAAGAAATGGCGTTACTGCGCCGATTTGCGGAGACCGTGGATGGCCAGTATCAGGATTTAGGATCAAAAGATGGGGACTATAACCGAATAAAATTCTTTGATAGCGATCCAGAGACCAGAGCACTCGTGAAGCATATGACTGATTCTGAAATTAATTCTCTTAAGCGGGGAGGGCATGATTTCCGGAAGCTCCATGCGGCCTTTGCAGCGGCGAAAATGAAGACGGGCAAACCTACGGTTATTTTAGCGAAAACCAAAAAAGGCTTTGGTATGGGAAAAGCCGGAGAGAGCCGAATGGTGTCCCATCAAGCGAAAAAGCTTGACTTGGACAGTTTGCGAGAATTTCGAGACCGTTTCCAACTCCCGCTGGAGGATGCGGACCTTGAGTCGTTAAATTTTTACAAACCAGCGGAAAGCAGCGATGAAATGCGTTACCTGCACGAGCGCCGAGCCGCCCTCGGGGGATATATTCCAACCCGGATTTCTAAAGCGCCCGCAGAGCAAAAAATCCAAGTACCTCCGCGCAGCAGCTATGCGCATTTCGTGGATCAACCAGGTGGTAAATTGATGTCTACGACTATGGCAGCTGTTCGAATGATGGGCTCGCTATTGAAAGACAAAAATCTAGGTCCCAGCATCGTTCCGATAGTCGCGGATGAGGCCCGCACATTTGGCATGGATGCTTTATTCCGTCCAATCGGGATTTATTCGCCGAAAGGGCAGTTATACCAACCTGAAGATTCTGGTTCAATAACTTCATATAAAGAGACGGCGACGGGGCAATTGCTGCAGGAAGGCATCAATGAAGCTGGAGCGATGTCGTCTTGGACAGCTGCTGCGACGGCTTATTCGGCCCATGAAAAACCAATGCTACCGTTTTATATTTTCTATTCGATGTTTGGCTTCCAAAGAGTCGGAGATCTTATCTGGGCCGCAGCTGACCAGCGTGCTCGCGGATTTTTGTTTGGAGCTACTGCAGGCCGGACGACGCTGTCAGGTGAAGGTCTTCAGCATCAAGACGGCACTAGCCAACTGATCGCAAGCACGGTTCCTAATTGCTTGGCATATGATCCCGCGTATGCATATGAACTGGCAATTATATTATCAAGTGGAATGAATCGGATGCTGGATCGTGATGACGACGTTTTTTATTACATAACAATTATGAATGAAAACTATGCACAGCCAGATATGCCCGAAGATTGCGAAGAGGGGGTAGTCAAGGGCCTCTATAAGCTTAGTGATAGTGATGTTAGTGAAAATAGAAAAAAAGTAAGGCTGCTTGGATCGGGAGCGATTCTTAATGAGGTGATCAAGGCTGCCGCGTTTCTGTCTGAACGCCATCACATCGCTTGCGAGGTATATAGTGTGACTAGCTATTCAGAATTGGTCAGGGATGCGCGTGAGACTGCACGGAAAAATCGATTATCTGGATCCAGTCAACATAACAATAGCTATATCCAAGCGCAATTAGGAGGGCTATGTCCAGTAATTGCTGTCACTGATTATGTCCGGGGCCTCCCGGAGATGATCTCACCCTATCTTGATTGTCCATTTGTGTCACTTGGAACTGACGGCTTTGGTCGAAGCGATAGACGAGATGTTCTGCGAGAGTTTTTTGAGGTTGACTACAAGAGCATTGTGCTGGCGGCCACTGACACATTGATGCGGCAAAGCCTGATAACGTTAGACGTGCATCGGAATGCCTTGGACGAGCTCTGCGTTGACCGGGATGCGAGACCACCTTGGGCCCTCTAAGATAAAACAATAGCCCAACGGATCTAAACAAATCGACTGATTGATGGAGAGTCTTTTAAATTGGTTCGATCAAATCGATTCTTAAGCCTGCGGGTGTGTAAATTGACCAGTAGATGCCTTCCCCGGCAAGCGTATTAAGATGACCTCGACTTATTACTTTGCACGGAAATGCCCGTCCAGAGTTTATAATGTCTCCTGAGTTTGTGCTGATGAAGCAGACAGAATGTAGCCCACAATTCTGTAAAGTTCCGCGATTGAAAAGGCTTTTGCCTTTGACACCGTGGTATTTAACTAGTTCCAGTTGAGCGCTTCGCTGATCTTGTGCCCCCAGATACTGACGTCCAAACCGGCTCCCGGTCGGAGACCAATCATCCGCTCGATTTCCTCGCCATTGAAGAAGTTATTCGATAACATCTCAAATTGATAAATCTATTGATAAATTTTTTTCCAGGTCAATGTGCTAAACTACACTAATAATTGGTCCAATTTGACCAAATCCTTTCTTGTTAAACGTGTTGGTTTCATTCACCAATTCCAACTGGACCAAGGTAATATCATCGCGGATATGAAAATGCATGTCTCTAAAGCAAGTTCCATCATCTGCAGTGATCTCGCTCGGACAGGCGTTCCGGCTAAAATACCCGTGGGACTTCATTTCCTCCCCTTTGGAAAGAACGTTCGTTACATAAATGTCGATATTTTTAGTACACTCATCAAACAATGCCGCCTCTGCCCTGACAGATGGTCCCGCGTCCACAGTTTTCACGACCAGGATCCGGCCATCTGAACTGTCAGCATATGCCAACAACACCTGTTCCATAACAGAAAGGGCAGGAATGTCCCATTGTTTTGCAAGTTGGTCGTCTTGACCTGTTCGTGAGGCGACTATCTCATACCCTATGATGTCGACCCAAAGATGAACCGCTCTCTCAAGATCGGCCACGCCAGTGGTCAGTGTTTGCCATTTTTCTAACATGGGTAATAGCATAAATTGATTTAGAAGATCTTTCTGTAGAATTCTAAATAATCGTCTCAGATTTTAATGACAGCATGCAGATCCGACTTGATTTATTATGTAAAAAAAATGGCTTAGTGACTTTTAGTTTCTTGTTTAGATGTCGATATCCTAAACAAGCAGTTCAAAAATCAAATTATGCTTATTTAAAGATGCCCGAAAATGGAATCTGGGATGGCGAAAATAACAGCTCTTATATTTCCTATCGCTTTGCTCTTTGCATGCAGCGACTCAGTGGACGATCCCATTGTGCCACCGAGAAATTGGGAGAGCTCTGACTATGTGCATAAAACGAATAACACTGAGATGTCATATTTATATTGCCCAGTATATGATCGTAAATTTGACACTTTTAAGACGCATCTTATGGAGATCGAAAACCTTACCCCTGCAAATATTGGTAAGTGGAGTTTTGTTGCCGTTACAAATGAAATGAATAGCCGTCATCTTACCGCTCATGATTTGTGGGATGTGACTCCTGTCTTTGCCAGCACCGGAAACTACTATGCCGGACTCCTCGAGTCTTCAGACACAGATTCATACACTGGTTGGGCTTACCTGGAGCGATCAAAATTTTGCGGCATTGACCTTTTGGCTCGTATTGACATAAATAGGAATTCACTGGACTTAAGAGTTACTACGGAAGTGGTACGCGATATTAGTCGCGCAGACAGTGACGATCGTGACCAACATCACCCTCACTTTACCTGCGATGATATAGAGTGGCACTTCCGAGCCATTGGTAACGATGTTAACGCTGCGACCACCTGTAAAATAGTGCCTGATAAAGCCTCGTTTGACCAAGAGAAAAAATTGAGCCAGGCTGATTCCATGGCGCGTGCGGATCTGAGCTTAAGAATGAGTCAGAGGCAGGCAATCAAGATGTCCTCAGAAGCAGGGTCAAGCGCGGACGAGATTTCTCAGTCGGCCAAGACCCGCATCTAGTTCTGTCTGGATTTCTTTTGAGCTTCAAACTTCGGTTTTAGTTCTGTTTTATCTTCGACTTCCTGTCAAATTGCAGCGCTGAAAGGCGCTGGTATAACGGGCTTTTTGAGAGAAGTTGTTCATGTGTGCCCTCATCAAGCTTTTGCCCATTGTCAACGAGCACTATTCTGTCTGCATGCATAACAGTCGCCAATCTATGGGCGATGATTAGCGTGGTTCGACCTTCCATCAGCTTGGTAAGTGCCTTTGTAATTCCATGTTCACTTTCTGCGTCCAAAGATGAGGTCGCTTCGTCAAGCAATAGGATATCTGGATCTTTCAGAAAGACTCGAGCGATTGCAATTCGTTGACACTGCCCACCCGACAGAGCGCCGCCTTGTTCGCCTATATCTGTCTTATAGCCATTTGGTAGTGCAGTAATAAATTCATGGGCTTGGGCAGCTTTGGCAGCTTTTTCGATCGCTTCTTGACTTGCCGAGGGGAGGCCATAGGATATGTTATGCTCCACGGTTCCGCTAAAAATTGTTAACTGTTGACGAACTACGCCGATTCGTTGGCGTAGATATTCAAGTTTGAAATCCTTCAGGCCTATCCCTCCAAGGGTTATCTTGCCAGAAGTTGGATCATAAAAGCGCTGTATTAAGTCAAAGAGCGTGGATTTTCCCGCACCAGACGGTCCGACCACTGCAACGACTTGACCTGGTTCAATAATTAGAGAAAAGTTATTCACTGCCGGTGTTGAAGGGGATGAATCGTAATTAAACGTGACTTCTCGGAAGGTCAGTCTAGCCTTGCTTAAATTTATATCTGAGTTTTGGTTTTGTGCACCTGACTTAATCATATTCTCTGCGTGCAAAAGTTCGACCAAGCGATCGGCTGCACCGGCGGCTCGCTGCAGATCTCCGAATACTTCAGAGAGTGTCGCCACGGTCATCGCTATAAGTGCTGCATAAAATAAAAAGGCGCCCATATCGCCGGCGCTCATAGATCCATCGATGACTGCACCACCTCCAATCCAGATCAAAGCTGATAGTGCTGCAAACATCGCGAGGATCACTACGCCGTTTAAAAGTGAGCGATGCCTTATGCGCCCCAGAGCAATTTCAAAGGCACGCTCTACCTCACGACTGAACGCAGTTTTTTCATGGGTTTCTCTGGTATAGCTCTGGACAACCTTTATTTCACGAATAATTTCTCCCGCATAATTACCCACATCCGCCAGAGAGTCTTGACTCCTTCTTGACAGAGTTCGAACCCTGCGGCCCAAAATCAGAACTGGAACTAAAAGCGATGGGACAGCAACAAGAACAATTAAAGCAAGTTTAGCATCAGTAATAATCAGCATGATGAGCGCGCCGATGAAAGTGACTGTGCTCCTCAAAGCCAACGACAAACCGCTACCGATTATGGACTGAAGTAATGTCGTATCGGTTGTTAATCTCGCTACTATACCCCCGCTGACATGGGTTTCGAAAAATGCGGCATGCAAACCGACCAAATGCTCAAAGACAGTCTTGCGAATATCGGCGCAAACGCGTTCACCCAACCAAGAGATCATATAGAACCGTGTGTAGGTCGCTAGTGCCATGACCACAGCCAGGCCGCAGCAGACACCTATGGCGCCCGTTAAATAATCAAGAGATTGTGCCACTAGGCCCTCATCGATAAGGTGTTTGAGCCCCTGTCCCATTCCGATAGTGCATGCCGAGGTGACGAGCAATGCAGCGAGGAAGATTGTAATCTGAGTTTTGTAAGGTTGAAGAAAGCCGGAGAGCTCCTTCAGCACTGGGTAGGGCGATTGAGAAGATCGTTTCATTTTATCCGACTAATTGCAGCTTGGAGCTCTATTTGCTTGGTAATTTAAACATTAGTAGCGGTAGGTTAGTTCAATGGCCATAATTCCGTGTGGCGACGCAGTCGACAACAGTTGCTAAAAGTCCACGTTATCAATTACGCTGATTATAGGTTATTGGTCTGACAAATGTATAAGATAGTGTTGCGAGATGAAAAAAACTGCCAAATATGTAGTTTGCCATGGATTTGCGTCACTTACCCTCGGGTTGTCGGCGGGTTGCACCCAATTGGCCCCAGTTTCGGGATTGCAAGTGGATCAGACTTATCCGAACAGACTTGATTATCAAATGGTGCACACACAAAAACAGTTTAGCGATAGATATTGTTGTTCAGGCAACGGCAACACGATTAGGGCAGACAAGCATTACTTTTTCGGTCCAAGTCAATTGAATCCCCAGTAGGACTGAAAAAAGCTTTATTAATACTCATCAAGAAGCGATGCATTAATCGCTTGCGATATTTCCCTATTAAGCTCCCAGTTTGGCTGTTGAACCATAATGGCGACAGCAATGCCGGTCTTTGGCTCAGCCCAAGCCAAGACGCCTAAAACTCCCGCCCAATATATTGCGCCTCTGCTCATCGGTACGGCAGCCATCTCTGAATCCAGGACTATTGACACCGTATACCCAAACCCTAGGCCTGACGATTTGCCTTTTGAGTTTTTATTCCAGAGATCGCCTGCATGATTTGTTGACATCAATTTTAAAGAATTTTCATCAAGGATTTTGCGGCCTCTAAAAGTTCCTCCATTAGCTAGCATCTGTTCGAAATGAAGCAGGTCTTTTGCTGTGGAAGCTAGTCCAATCGAAGCTGAGAAATAAGAGGTGTCAGTTTTATTCCATCCGCCTTTGTCATTGGGGATGTGTAGCAGACGCGAATAATCGTTTGGAGGGATGTTCCAGTGAGTGTCATTCATATCTAAAGGATCAAAAATGTTCTCAATTACAAATTGGTCAAAACGTTGGCCTGAGGCGATTTCGATAATTCTTCCTACCACATCCAATCCGACGGTTCCGCTGTACATCCATCGGCTTCCTGGCTGAAAATCCAGCGACCCGGAGGCGACTTCATTAATGAAAGAAGCGAGCGTTTTTTCCGAGAGAAGAACCGCGCCATTTTCACTCAGCAGTTCTCGGTTCCAATCAGAGATCGCAGTCCCGAGCCCCATGGCGGCTAAGCCGGCTGTATGTGTCATAAGATCATGAATTGTTATTGGACGGTGCGCGGGAACGAGCCTATGATCCGGGACATGCAAAATAAATCCATCTGTAAATCTGTACCAAACTGAGTCAAACATGCGAGTGAAAAAGCCTGCATCATTATGTGTTGGCGATGCCCAAACATAAGCTGGGCTCAAGTCTCTATTTTCTGGCTCTGCAAGAACAGCCACCGTTACACCATCAAAAGCCGGAATATACTTTCGCACTTCATCAAATGGTTTGATCAAGCCTCTTTCGATGGCAATCATTGCGGCCACCCCAAGAATGGGTTTGGTGGCTGAGGCAAGATGGAAGAGAGCATCAGGATTTATGGGTGTTTTAGTGTTGAGGTCAGAAAATCCTCGCGCCTCCAGAAAGACAGTTTTCTCATGACGACTAACTGCTACGACTGCCCCCTGAACAGATTCATTGTCCACGTGTCTCTGGATTATTTCGTTCAGCTTAGACAACTTCTCACTGGACATTCCGACTAGTTCAGGTTGTGTAAAAGCAGAGCCATTTATATCGACTGGTTGCGACAAAGAAACGGGGCTGAACACCGCAAAGATCCAAATCATAAGAAATATTTGTATCCCCTCTTCCATACTATTCCTTTTGACGAATCAGCATTGGCGTGATTGCAATAGTTTGGGCCAAGTGACAGATTTAAGTTACGTTGATTTTATTTAGTTTAGGCGCACTAACAAAATCTAACACAGAGATTTGATTTTTGTCACATCGAAGGAGTGTTAATTCGTTTTTTTCACCCAAAACTAAATTAGACAAACTATTGTTAGAGCAATCAAGCTCCTTTAAGAGTATCGCATTTGAGAGATCAAGCTCGCTAAGTGAGTTGCCAGAGCAGTGAAATTTAACCAACGATCTGCAATCCGCCAGGTCGATATGCATCAGTAGATTATTTCTGCAATCTAATTCGGTGAGCATAGACATTTCATTGAGTTCCAATTCTGAAATAAGATTCCCCCAGCAAACGAGTTGCCTCAAATTCGGAAGCTCGGATACCTTGAGGTGACGCAAGTTGTTTTTGGAGCACCATAGATATTCCAGTTTCGGTGTGGCTGACAAGTCGAGGCTGCTGATTTGGTTATGGTCACAAAAAAGCGCTCTGAGATTAGGGGTATGGCTTAAATCTAGGGTATCTAGCTGATTACGCTCACAGACTAGCTCCTCAAGATTTGGATAGGAGGATAAGTCAAGCTCGCTGAGTCCTTCGTCGGATATGTCAAGTTTTTCAGCGCTCAAGTACATGCACGAAAATCTTCATTGGTTGATTACCATATCTTCTCTGATTCGGTAATTTTAGATGACGAAACTTCTTCACATTAATGACAAATTTATTGTCTTCGAAACGTCTTTGGGGAGATCCTTTGTGGGTTGTTGAACCATTATTACGACCGCTAGGCCAGTTTTTGGCTCGTTCCAGGAAATCGTGCCGGCAGTGAATAACTTTTCTCTAATTATTGAACCAGGTCAAGTCGTTGCAGTGGTCGGACCGTCTGGTGCGGGAAAATCC
>MDTB01054458.1_pt1 | contig 11092 bp, 9 predicted proteins | sample 811161 | NCBI WGS metagenome assembly MDTB01 (sample SAMN05326650, study PRJNA326480) | marine metagenome | isolation source: seawater | place: Mediterranean Sea | collected 2009
ACCGGTAGAAGGAATCCCCGCGGCAGGTTTAATCGAATTTCACGCTTGATCGCGTCTGCGTTCTCTTCTAGTTTGTGTATCTTCTGAACGCTGTCACTCACGCCATTCCAGTCCTCATCGAGGACCTGACGCATAAAGACCATCAGTTCGCTGACGCATGCCGCAGAGACCTTCATGTGCTCCTGCATTGAAGCGAAGGGGGATCGACCAAAGAGTTTAGGGAAAATGCTGACGGGCATGATGACGACCACTCTGAATGCACGGAATTATAGGATAGAAATCCAGCCATTGGGTATTTTTCGATGGTTGTCACGCCCTTAGAGCGCCACTTTTGGGTGTCAGTCCGCGAAATTAAACAGACCTGAAAGATCCCTTAAAGGAATCTTAATGTAATCTTAATTGCCCCCCCCCCTCTGGTCTTCGCGACGCAATCCCGATCGGGATATGTTATAACGGCGCGATTCTAGTTTTCGGACTCACAACCATTCGATGTTTCCCGTTCAACGTCATCATCGCTTCGCCGATCGTCTCGCTATCGTGTTTTCGGGAACATGCCTGTTGCACTGCCTTGCATTGCCGCTCCTGGTGACGCTGTTTCCGATCGCCCAATCAGCCTTCATGGATGAGGCGACGTTTCATCTATTAATGCTCGTGTTGATCCTGCCAACAAGCCTGCTTGCGCTTACGACCGGGTGTTTCAAGCATAAAGACAGACTCACCATCACCCTTGGAGGTATCGGTCTAGCGGTCCTGGCGGTGACCGCACTGTTTGGACATGATCTGTTTGGTCTCGATGGAGAGCGTATCGTGACCAGTGTGGGTGGGGTTATTCTTGCAACCAGCCACATCAGAAATTACCTGTTATGCAGGCATGATGACTGTGATCATGATCATGGGGAATCGCACGTCAGCGGTCCTCAAGAAGCTGGTCAGTCTTGACCCAGCTGGAAATCGCGGTGACGCCATGGCGTCTCGGCAATGCGGCTTCTCTGGCCGAGCAGGGAGAATTTGCAGAGCAACTTGAATTCCATTCGTTCTGGCTCCCGGAAAACCATTTCGGCGACAATCGCAGCATTCCATCACCACTGACACTCCTCGCGGCGGTTGCTGCCCGAACTTCCAGAATAAGACTCGGATCAACATCCTACCTGCTGCCGATACGTCATCCGATACAGGCGGCAGAGGAAGTGGCTGTACTGGATCATCTTTCAGAAGGCCGCGTCATCCTCGGGATCGGGCGCGGTATAGATCCGAACATGTTTCATGCCTTTGGAGTCAACCCCAAGAGGAAACGATCCATCTTCAATGATCACCTTTCCACCATGAAACGTGCGTGGGCGGGGGAACCCATCGAACTTGAAAATGGTGAGACCGTGACCCTGGCCCCCCTTCCCACACAACAGCCACATCCAGAGCTGTGGGTCGCCGCTTTCGGCCCGCTCGCGCTGAAACAGGCGGGTCGTCTGGGACTGCCCTACCTCGCCTCCCCAGGAGAAACTGTCGACAAGCTGACCGTCAACTACGGCTTGTTCAAAGAGGCCTGTGTCGAAGCAGGACAGCCCATTCCGGATATCACCCCGGTCATGCGCACGTTGTTCGTCAGTGATTCCAACACCACCCTCAACACCGTTCGAAGGGCACTGGCGGCGTCTCCAAGCCGGGAACCTGCAGCGGTTGAGGATTGGGCGATCATTGGATCGAAAACAGAAGTGGCCGATCAGATTCAGGGCCTTCGAGAAAAACTCGGGGTCACACACCTGGTGGCTCGCGGCCGACTGCCGGATGTGGACACGCCATCGCTTATGACGTCCCTGGAAGCACTGGCTGAAATCAGGGATTCGATGTTGGTTTAGTCTCGCGTTTGGCGAGGAACCAACAGAAGCGTTAATCGATCACCTTGATCAACTGACCGGGCGTGGGTTGCCCTTTTGGGTACAGGCCATTGATCACGCGCAGTTTATCCAGCGCGTAGTTTGTAATCGGTGATTCTGCTGCCAGCGCTTCCATGGTCGTTCCTGGCTCTGCCCTTACGATCTGTACCTGGGGACGTCGCGCCTCTTCGTAGTCCTGCTTAGCCATGCGCTCGAAACTGAAGATGGTACTAATGAACTCTCGATCCGAGGCAATTTTTGTCAGGTCGTACTGACCAGCCCCCGCAAGAAGATACGCAACTCTGCGACGCGTATCCGCCACGACCGCGAATCTCATCGGACGGACACCATAGGGCGTCTGCGCGCGTTCAGCGATACCGATATACGCGGGCATACCACCGATCGTTATCGATCGTCCTTCGCGAATCCTGAACCCCATGTCTGCAACAAAATCATCAATCACAACCCCCCTTTTGATCGGGGTCGTCGTGAGGGACAACATGGCATCTGACGTCTGTGAGGCTGCCTGAATACCAACTGGCAGCGCATCTACGCGCCAGTCCGCCGGAAAGGACATCTTTACACCCAGTTTTGGATGGTAATAGCGGTTTTTCCGCATGATCCCGGCTCGTTGCACGTCGCCGTAGGTGATGCCGTTAAGGCGGTCCAAAAATTCGTCCTGACGGATAAACTCATCGTAATCGACACGGAGCGCCATGGCCTGCTCGATCGCCTCGCGATAACGGGTATCGTTATCCGGGTGGGAGGACAGGAAACCATGGTAGACACGGGGTTGACGATTTTCCAGGCGAGCCTGTGCTATCTCAATGCGATCGGCGTTCTTCAACACCTCGATGGTTTTCAACATTGCGTCGGGAGAATACCCCGCCCTGGCCATGTATTCAGCCCCGATCCGATCCGCGTCAAGCTCAAACTCGCGCTTGTAGCCCATCAACGCTGTGTGGTTAACGATCTGTCCCATCTGATACAGGCCCGGAACACCCGAGAGGACCTGGGCGACCTGGTTCACGCCTTCAAGTAATTTGGCACGATTGGTACTTCTGATGCCGTGCTTCTCGGTGACGTGAGCGATCTCATGCCCCAAAACCGCCGCGAGCTCCGACTCTGAGTTCATATGGGTCAGAATTCCGCGCGTGACGTACACAAAACCGCCAGGGAGCGCAAAGGCATTGATCATTTCGTCGTTCAGGACGGTAAAGGTGTACTCGAGCTCCGGCCGACTACTCTGCTCTGCAATACGTTGGCCCACTCTGTTGACGTAGTCACTGAGCTCCTTGTTCTTGTAAACCCCGTACTGAGCGATGATCTTCTGGTGCTCTTCCTGTCCAATTTCAATTTCCTTTTTCTCGGACATCGACCAGGCAGAGCTGAAGGTCCCCGCCAGCAACAGCACCACGCCAACCCACATCGAACGAATAATGCGTGATTCCGGGCCTTTTAGACTGTTTGAGAACCTGTTTCCTGACATAAGGGCTTTCCTCCGTTGGTCGACTGTAGCGCGACCAACCTGATCGGAAACTGAACGAAACCGACGGATATCTGGTCTATTATGATTGACTATCTCATAAGACCGGTAATTACAGATATCATTCCATGACGGCAACGTTTAGAAACAGATTCGCATTACTGCTGGCAGGCCTTGGCCTATCAGTCTGCGCTGTGGTGAACACATCCGCCAATACTGGTGATACCCACCGTGAAAGTGAGGGGCAAATCGTCCCCGATACCGCCAAATCAATCACCGCTATCATGCGATCAGATGGGGCCTTCAGTTATGCACTCGTCGAACCATTGTCGCATCAGTATGAAGCGGCGATGGCAGCGGGTGATCTGGAAGTTGCACGAGACATGCTCCTGACCATCCAGCACCTGATCCATCGGGAATACGGCGTCCTCTCTCCCCTTCAGAGATCTGTGCTCGACAAACTCGCTAATGTTCAATTGCGTTCAAGACAAGCTGACGAGGCTGATCACGCCTATCGACTGTCTCACTTTATTGCAACCAAGCAGTTTGGTGAAGAATGGTCGTCGATGGCCCCCGAACTTCAATCACTCATTCAATGGCAGATCACCACCGGGCAATTTCGGCGCGCCCGGCGATCGCTGACCGATGCCATCAAACAGGCAGAGGAACAGGAAGACTCACCATCGCTTGCGAGCTTTCTCATCCAGTCCGCGCAATTGAGAGAGTTCTCCTGGTACTGCTGCGCGGGCAAGTTCATCAACCGCGCCATCGAGCTTCTCGAGTCGCTGCCTGAAGGCACCGACAGTGCGCCACTCCATACCCAAATCGGGGATCTCTTGCTCGCCGGCAATGACGTGGAGCGCGCTCGTCACCACTACGAATTCGCAAGCCAACTCAACGCGACCGGAGACTACTCCGAGCCACAACCTCTGCCCGGAAAATACGTCCTCCCTAACCAGGTCCGTGACTCACTTGCACCTAGAACGGAGGTATACACTGGCAATGCTATTGCGCGGAGTTCCAGCCCACTACCACCTGATCTGGACCCAGCAGTGGTCTGGGAAGGACAGATCCAGGGTGGACAGCGTCCGAGGGTCGCCCGTCTGCTGCCTGAGTCCATGGCGGGGAGCGTTGTTCTGAACAGAAACCGGCAGGATCCATCATCAAGTCGCCAGGTATATTTTGTTGGTGCACCCATAGAGTTTGTCGAATCCCAGATCTACCACGCGTTGCCCAGGTCCCAGAAAAATCCCGACGCACTCTCTAATATGTCGCTGTCGTTCAGGGTCGACATCAGCCAGGAAGGCAGAGTCCGTGCCATCCGTGCATTAGGGGAAGCCCGCAGATCACCGCTCTATCGGACAGTCCAACGAGCCTTGCGGGTCCTGAGGTTCAGGCCAGCCCTGTTGAATGGCAAGCCCGTAGATCATGTAATGGAGTTTACTCAGACATTTCCTCGCGTACTCGCGCCCAGGACAAAAGGTCTTGAAAAGACCCGGGCATCCTCACAGACTAACCAGGCCACGGACACCTCCGAAACAAAGACCTCGGACGTTCCCACGGGGTAGTCGACGTGGCTGGACGTACCCCACGATGTCGATCAGTGACAAGACAGGTCTGTGTCGTGATCACAACCGGCTTCTGTTTAATGACGATCCTGCTGGGGTCAGCGGCACAGTCACGCATGTGGTCACGGACACCCAATTTCAATTTTGCGGAATATCTTGACGCGGGCGTCGTTGTTCCAGGCGACATCGACATCCACCTGAGCGCCAATGTCGCCGCGCCTGAATCCATAGAACGATACGCTCTGTGGATTGCAGAACAGGATCCACAGTCACCAGATATCCGCACCCACATGACGAACCTTGCGGTCATGCTCGCTGATGCAGACCGATACGAAGAGAGTATCGCCCACCTCGAAATGATGTTACGTCTCCCGGGACGTTTCAAACCCATCAGGCAAAGTCCGAGATTCAGATTCCTGGGCGACCTCAGGTTCCACGAGGGGGACTACGAAGCGGCCATAGACGCGTACCGTACTGCCCAACAACTGATCCATCTCCACGCGGGTGTATTGGACCCGGAACAGGTCCGGACCGTCGATCGGGTCATTCGCGCCAAGCTCAACATCATGAGAAAGGAGACGTACGAGAACAAGATTGACACGCTGACGTCTGCAGACCTCGATCAGCGGTTCACGCTCTACCTCAACGAGAAACAACATGGTCGCAACAGTGCGAACTACGCCGAGAGACTTCTCGACGTCGCTGACTACATGCGGGAAACAGCGCTGTCTCTCAGGTTGCCACCACCACGCAGGCCCACGCCGTCACCCAAGGGCTCAGATGAAGAGCGGGGCTCACGACAGTACTACCCGGACGCCCGTGCCCCCGCAGATACCATCGCGCAGGAAAGACTGAACAGACTTCGGCGGGCCACTCAATACTACAAAGCTGCCATCGATGTGCTGGAAGACACTTTGGGCCCGGATAATCCCGCGCTGATCATCCCGCTTACGAGCCTATCCGACACCCTGAACCGACGAGGGCAGTATCGACAGTCCCGCAATCTGCGTCAGCGGAGTATCGATATCGCCTTGGAGGCACCGCTGGATCTTGCTGATCGAGTGAACATCATCGTTTCCGCAGCAGACTCCTTCCACAGGCGAGGCGAGGAGATTGCGCTGAAGTACTATCAGATGGCGTGGAATCTACTCTCCGAGGAAGGCGAGACACGACTGCGAGATCGTGTCCTCGGCGAACCTCGTCTGATATCTGGTCAATTGCAGGCGATCAGGCTCAGAAAAGTCCCGACACAATCGCCCACCCTGATCGTACGGTACAACGTGAAACCAACCGGTGAAACCTCAGAGATTCTGGTGATCGAAAGCAATATCAACACAGTCCGGGAACGGTTGTGGTTGTCGCAGATTGAGCGTCTGGTCTATCGCCCAAAGTGGACCCGCGAAGGTCCGCGGGGTTACTCAGGCCTTGAACTTCACGCGAGGTTTATCCTGCCGTCACCCAATCGCTAGGCCGTGGGCTTCAGGACTCTTCAGTCAGAAGGAATTCCTTCAATTGTGTCGCAAGTGCTTTACAGGCCGCATTCCCCGGGCGTGCGACCAGTGGAATGGGCAGGATGACCCCTGCCAGATAGGAAGTGCCTGTCGCGTCAGCACTGATGGCACCAGCGCTCGTCATATTCTCAAGATCCCAGATAGACGCTTCATATGAGGCATCCTGCTCCCAGAAGCTGACCCCAAAACAACCACCCCCAACGGTACTGAGTGTACACGCGAGGCTACCACCTTTGCCTGTCGTGATCGTGTCGCCGTTGATCCACGCGATATATCGCACCTGACTCGCTTCAATCTGGTCACGGACCCCGGGTTGCGCAAACAGTTTGACCAGTTCATCAACATTGGCCGGTGCCGTACGCGGCTCAAACCATGGATACATCAGGTCTTTGAATTCAATCTCGGACACGAGGCGAAGCGGATCTCTACCCTCACCCACCGCCTCGTTCAGACACTCGGTAAAGCTTGCTTCTGTCTCCCGGTCGTTGTAACTCGCACGTCCCAGGATCACCAGAGCATCCTCCGAAGACATCCCTGTGCGCGCGGTCCGAGACTGTTCGATTCTGGACGACACACAACCACTCAGTATCGCGATGACACATAGCGCCGCGAGCATCCTGACCGTCAGATTCATGAGGCACCTCCTCTGGCATCGGCAACCCAACTCAGCACGTCGGCCGCCCGGGGTATGTCGATTGCGATGCGAGCGCCTCCATCCCGTATAGCCATCACTGTAGCTTCCTTGAGCGCACTATCTCGATTGAAGAGTCCTGTCTCGCTTTTTCCGTATCCAACAATAGTCCACTCGTGGACTTTTTCTCCTTCGCTGTCGAACAGTGTGACCCGGTAGTGTATTGAGGCGGAATAGAAATTCAGTCCAGAGATACTGGGCGTGAGAAATCCATATTTCACAATCTCGGGAACCACAACACCATCAAGACCAACCAGCTGCTCAGGCCTGAGCGGTGGTTCTGGCACGTCCTGGGTTTCCTCGAACATGGAATCCATCAGGCGTTGAAAAAAGACAAAATTCTGTTCACCGAGACTGATCTTCCAGCTACCAATATCCTCAATGACCTCTTCGTGTTCGAACGATCGGAACTCTTCGGAGTAGTAAATCCCGACATTGACCGGGAGCGCAGCAATACGGGGTGTCGGTATCGTACCCTCAACTTCGATATTGTGACCACAGGACACCAGCACCAACAGTACTGATACACCGACAAGACTTTTCAAGTTCACACCCCTCACTGGTTGTGTCCCTTCTACCTGCTATTCGATTCAACGGGTCAATAGACTGAGACCGTGTTACAACCCGGTCTGTTTCAAGATCATCCTGTCCAACTTCCAACTTCGTCCATCATATTGGGATAACAAGACCTGAGACGAAACCCAAATCCGACCATCTGTGGCTACTCTGAGCCAAGTTAGGTCGGAATTCCAGCCAGAAGAGCCATCGAACCACCTGCTGTTCCCCCACACAGAAACAAAACCCCATTTTGAGTGGTCCATATAGAGGTGCAACGGGGCGTCAATGGATATTCAGCGTATAGTGGAAAAATTTCCCATTCAGCTAAACTTCAGCTTTCAACCTGTAACGTCGAATGAGGCTCTGCCATCTAGGCGTATGGAGGTACCGGATTGAATCATCAGCCACCCAACACAAACCTGAACCGAATCAGGTTCGCGGTTCGCTGGTCTGCCATTGCGGTCGGTTCCCTGCTGCTGGCCGGATGCAAACAACCGCAGATCCAGCCGCCCATCGATGCGCCCATTCCTCCGATACCCAGTCCAGTGCCGGCGCCGCCTTCATTGCCTTCGCCCACACCAGCACCGCCTTCGCCGCCGAGCGCGCCATCACTCCCTTCACCCTCGGATGGACCACAGTCGCCAACACCTCCCGGGTCGCCACCTCCCGGACAGGACACGGCGGATGGTCCGCCATCAACCGACAATGTTCCCCCATCAAGGCCCGGTGGCCGTGAAGAAGCAGGCGATGAGCTCGAAAAAGCCGGCCAGAAGGTTGCTAAAGCTGGTAGCGGTCTTCCTGGACGCGGCAAGGGACGCGAGTACGTCATCAGGAGGGTCGGCGAGAGTGAACGTGACGAGGCTCACGACCCCCTCATGCTACCCAGTGATGCTGGGGACGAGGGCGAAAACGCGGGGGGCGAAAGCGCGGGAGAAAGCGCAGAAGCAGAAGGTGTCGACGATCCTTCGAGGCAGACTGGCGACGGTTCAGAAGGATCAGCAGGCGCAGTCGAGGCTCAGGAAGCTGTTGCCGAGGCCGCAGAGGTACTACAACGTGCTGGTAAAGTCCTGCGCGGCGCAGAAACCGAAGAGGATATGGCGAGGGCCGCAGAAATACTCTCGGATGCTCGCATCGCAGTGATTGTCGCCGGTCAGGTAATGAATGATGCAGCCGCTGAGAACCCGGAACATGGCGATGACTACGACGAGGTACAGCGGGTCTTGAGCGAAGCCAACGAAGCCATCGTCATGGCAGGTCAGACCATCTACGGTCTGCCAGAGTATGAATCAGTGGAAGACGCCTTTCCCGGCGGAGAGGAAGGCGAGGACGAACTGGACAAGGAACTGGAAGAGTCTCTGGAAATATTCGACCGACAGATCGCCGACGCTCGCTCCACGGTTCTGGGTGACGGTGGCGGCCTTGCCAAAGGCGGTCAGGGCATCCCTACCGGTGACATCGTACTACGAGGTGGCGGATTGCCTGATGAACTGCCCCCCCCTGAAGAAGAATCAGGATCCGTCGGTGCAAAACCCGACGAGGGGGGGCTAGAAGATGTGCCTCCCAACGAACCACAGGCCGGCGGCGCACCAGTCATACCTGAAGACATTGGTGATGGACAGGACGACGACATTGTTGCTCAGCAACTGCGTGAAGCCGCCATCGCTGAAAAAGATCCCTACCTGAGAGAGAAACTCTGGGAGGAATACCGTCGCTACAAGTCATCGTTCTAGGCCCGGGTGCCGTATGGTCACCATGAACGTTGAATCCACAATAGAGACGCCAGCCATGTCCAACTCAAGAAACCGTGTGGGAATCCCCTACCTCAGTGGCCTGATGGTCTCCCTGAGCATCCTGATCCTTGAGGCATGCACGACCACTGAGGTGATCCACTCCAATTCGACGCCTGCCAAACAAACGCAGTTGCTGACCCCTGCAGATTTAATGGTGGATATCGGCATCCAGCCGCTGGATACCAACATCCCCAATTCAGAAAAGGAACTTGAGAATCAGCTCATCATTCCTGACGTCAGACGTGCGGAGTCGCAATACATCGCATACCACCTGAAGGACACCCTGGAGCAGACCGGAAACTGGGGAGCCGTTCGGGTAACACCTCAGTCGTCCTCGTCGGTTGATCTCACGGTATCCGGCAAGATCATCCAGTCTGACGGCGAATGGCTGAAAATCCGATTGTCTGCCGTTGACTCCACCGGTCGCGTCTGGGTGGATCGCGTCTACGATGATCAGGCGAGCAAATACTCATACGACACAGTCCTGGAAGACCCATTCCAGGACGGTTACAACGACTTCGCCAACGACCTGCTCCTCTTCCGTGAGTCATTGAAAGATGACACCCTGAGGGAAGTACGCCGGGTCACGTCCCTGAAATATGCGAAGGAACTCGCACCCGAATCGTTTGATGGATACCTCGAAGACAAGGCCGGCAGGACCCAGATCGTACAGCTGCCTGCCCAGGACGATGCAATGTTAAAACGCGTCAATCTTATTCGTGACCGTGAATATCTGCTCGTGGACACTCTCGACGACTTCTACAGCAAGTTCTATCGCGATATGAAACCTTCGTATGATGAATGGCGGTTCGCGACGTACGACGAAGCACTACGTCTGCGGGAGGTCAAAAAGCAGGCTCGGAATCAGCTGCTGACCGGTACGGCATTGATCGCCGGCGGCCTAATGACCGGGACGAAGAGCCGAACCTACGCGGGACAGGCTGCAAGTGTTCAATCGGTCATCGGCGGTATTGGCGTTGTCCGCGTTGGGCTCGATCGAAAAAAGGAAGCTGAAATCCACGCCGAGTCACTCCGTGAGCTCAACCAGTCTCTGGGCGCTGAAATCACACCACACGTTCTCGACATCGAAGGTCAGACCATCGAGCTGACCGGCACCGCTGACGCACAGTACGCGCGCTGGAGAGAGATTCTCAAAGAGATTTACGACCGAGAGTACGAAACCCGTTAAAGATCGTCGTGTACCTGCGTTTGCAGGCACAGAACCGAAAACCAACAATAAAATCTCTCATGGCGAAACCTGGCGATACCGTAGCTGAACGTTACACACTAACAGAATCTGTTTCATCGGTGCCGTCGCCCGTGGTGCAGTGGTCCGGTCAGGATTCTGCTGGCCAACCGGTCCGAATCACGGTTTATACGGACACCGACAGCAACTTCCGCACATATCTGAGGGAGGGAATAGAGCGTTTGGGCCACCTGGTCAACCCAGCTATTGTGCCGATCATCACCGTTGAGGAGACCGCCTCAGAACTTCTCCTCGTCAGTCCGGGAGGCGACGGAACACCCTTGACGCATATGACGTGGCTGGGAATTGTCCCTGCCCTGCAAGCGCTCGAGTATGCACATCGCCTCGGCTACTCCCATGGCTACCTCTCA
>MDTB01161466.1_pt1 | contig 11092 bp, 10 predicted proteins | sample 811161 | NCBI WGS metagenome assembly MDTB01 (sample SAMN05326650, study PRJNA326480) | marine metagenome | isolation source: seawater | place: Mediterranean Sea | collected 2009
TGGAGCAGTCTGGTAGCTCGTCAGGCTCATAACCTGAAGGTCGGCGGTTCAAATCCGTCCCCCGCAACCAATTAAATTAAAGTATAAATAATTAATTTTAATTATGAATAATGTTTCTTTTATTTTTCCGATTTATAATGAAGAAAAAAGAATAAAAAATATTTCGTTTTTTTTAAGTTGGTTAAAAAAAAATAAAATTAAAAATTTTGAAATAGTGATGGTCTCAAATGGTTCCACAGATAATACAATTAAAATTATTAAGGACTATTCAAAAAAAAATAGAAATATAAAATATTATCACATTAGAAAGGCATCAAGAGGCGCAGCAATAATTAAAGGAATAAAAAAATCTAATTTTGATTTAAATGCAATTTGTGCAATAGACAATGCTTGGGATTTAAATTTTTATATTGAATCTTTCAAAATAATTAAAAAAGCAAATTTTCCAATAGTTTTCGGACCCAAAACACATGTATTTTCTAAAGTCAAAAGACCCAAAATTAGATTAATTATATCAACTATTTGTACTCTGTACTTAAAACTTTTATTTGGAAGTAAAATTGATCAAGATACACAATGTATAAAATTTTTTAATAAAAAAAAGATAAAGATACTCAATTACTTATCTAACAGAAATCTTTTTTTTGATGCTGAATTTTTTTTATTAATAAGAGCCTTTAAAGTAAGATATTCATCAATACCAGTCAGAGTAAAAGATAGTAAAAAATTAATTAGTTTAAAAATGATGCTTATGTTTATGATTGATGCTTTTACATTTAGATTTTCAAAATCGTATAATAAAAGATTTTAATTATATAAAAATTATAATTTACTCTCTAAACTTTATATTATCGATTCTAAGACCAATTCTCCTTTGATCTATACCAATTAAATTTTCAAAATCAGTTTTAATAATTCCTTTTGTTTTAAAATGAACAATTAACATATCATTTTGAGCATTTTTTCTTCTAAACTTTATAGAAATAATCTTTTTTTTTTTATCTTCAAAATTGAATTTAAATTTTTGTTTTTCAGGATATTCATTTGTTTCCACTTCTAAGTCTATATATTCATCATCATTTAAAAATTTATTTTCTAAGTTAATATCTAAAAAATAATCTTTTTCTATATTTTTAAGTTGAGAAATATCAAATATAAGGCTTGAATAAGCTCCATCAGTCCAAGGGCTACTAGAGCCCTTATAAGACGTCCAACCTAAACCTAAAAAACTTACTTCATTAAAACTTTTTTTAAAATCTAATATATAATCTTTGTTTAATATAACCTTTTTACTATCAATTTGCTCATCATGACCGGCCATTAGTTTTTTCTCAAAAGGTAAATTCTTTGAAGCTTGTAAAAACCAATGATTATTTAATTTATAAATTTTAAAATTATCATCATCATTATAATAATTTTTAATGAAATGAAGATGACTGAGACCACTTATTACAAAAACTTTATTACCTAATTTTTTGTGATATATTTTTGATAAATTAGAATATCTTAAATTTGCAAACTTTTCTCTATCATATCTAGCACTAACTATTAATTCAGATTTAATTTTCGAGTTTATAATTAATCCACTTAATGAATAAAACTCGGGACTTGGATTAACTAAATATGTACTAGAAATAGATGTAAAATTTTCATCAATTTTGTTCCATATTTCATTATTTGATATTTTGATATCACTTTTAAAATAATCTTTTCCGTAATAGGTTTTTAGACCTGATGAAATGTCAATTAATTGTATCAAGAAAACAATAGAGATTATAAAATTACTGTACTTACTAAAATTTTTAAAAATAATAATTAAAGAAAATATTAATAAAAAATAATTGACAATCCAGATAAATCTACCTGATGCTCGGATAAGACTTAAGGGAGCTAAAATAAATTTATTGAGAGAAATTGATAATATATTATTATTAGCTAATCCAATATTATTTGAGACTGAGATAAAAAAGAAAATAAGAATAGAAAATAAAAAAATAAAAAAATTTTTTTGGTTTTTAATTTCAAAATTTTTCAGAAAATAAATAAGTGATACAATAAAAATTGAGATAAAACCAACGCCGAAGTAATTAAAGCCTTCATGCTCCCCATAATTATTTGGTATATCTGGTAGAAAAGTTGACCAAATTACTTGTTTATCCATGGTATTCACTCCTGGATCTATAAAGGCAAGCATATTCATTTTGAAAGTTCCAAAACCTCCTCCTAAAACATCTTGAGGAGAAAGAGTAAAATATCCCAAAAAATACATAAAAAAACCTATACAAAAAATCTTAAGAAATAGATTTTTTAAAAAAAACGATTTTTTCTTTTTTAAAAAGAACCAATAAAAATACAAAATAAAGTCTATTAAAAATAATATTGCAGTAAAATAAAAATGAATACCTGCTGAAAGAACTATTATTAAAATGTTATTTAAATGGTAATTTTTATTGAAGTACAAGTAATTTAAAAAATATAATAATAATATCCAATGACCTGATAATGATATGTGTATTCCAATCCTATGAATAAATATTGGACTTAAAATAAAAAAAAAACTACCTATAATGGAATAATATGTTTTGTTAGTTAACTTTTTTATTAATAAAAATGAAATAAGCCCTTGTAAAAAAATACATAAAGATATCCAAAAACTAAAATATTGAAAATTTTCAAAGTTTTTAAATAATAATTTAAAAATTATTGCAAATAATGGAACTGTTCCATTAAATACAACTGAATTTGGTCCTAATTCTCCTTGTTCATAAACTCCAAATGGAAAGCTCCATTCAGAATTTCTAAAATTCAACCAGCCAATTAGTTCTCCAAGTCTATCATTGGATAAAAGCCAATTAAGACTATTTGGAGATAAGTTCTGAAAACCAATAATGTAAACCGTTAATACTATTGAAATTAAAAAATATAATAAATAAACTTTTAAAAAAGTATTATTTTTTTTCATTAAAATTAAATTTTTTTATTGAAAAGATAATAAATATACCTCACAAAAGATGATCGAACTATAAATGATAAAAAACTTAAATTGTACTTGCCTAATTTATATTTAGCAAAAATTTCAGTTTGTTTGGCCATTAACTTTTGATGAAACTTAAGACACTTAGAGTCAAAATCTTTTTCTGGAACTGGTTCGTGCTCATAAAAATTATAATCATCCACTCCTCTTACTAAGGAGGCAGTAGTATGATTTTTTCTAGTTTTGTTATCAGTTGAGATATATCTAATTGCAAGTAAAAATCTATCCTCTGAAGAATTATTTTCTCCAGAACCATGAACTGCGTCTTGGCCAAATATACAAGCCTCACCCGGCGAAAGTTCAATGTTTTCATAATCATCTTTGTCATTTAAAATTGCATTTTGACCTCTAGCCAACATATTATATTTTGATTTTAGAATTTCATAGTCAACTTCTCTTTTTTTTTTTAGAAATTTTAAACAACCATTTTTTATTTTTGAGTTACTCAGGGCAATTGAAAATGTTAATACTTTATCGTTATCCATATTCCAATAAGTTTTGTCTTCATGCCATCCAACAAAAGTTTTACTATATTTCTTTTTAAAAAATATAATCGAGTTCCAACAGAGTATATTAGGTCCTAACAAACTTTCTGCAATATCAAGTATTTTTTTATTTTTGGTTAATTCATTTATTTTTTTGAAAATTAAATGTGCTTTAAATTTATGTTCAAAAATAAGATTTTTTTTAATATTATTATTTTTAGTTTCATGATAATAGCTACTTAATTTTAAGGCCTCTTCTTCTTCTAATATTTTTATCGGATAATTGTATCCACCATCTTTTAAATTTACTTTAATATCTTGGTTAATCATAAAAAAACTTATATTAGTATAAAACTTATTTTTAAATAAAAATTAATATTTTTGAAGATTATTTATGTGTGGATTTGTGCTTTCAATTGGCGATGTTGATCAAAATGAAGTCAGAAAAGCCACTAATGAGATAAGATATAGAGGACCAGATGATACAAATTATTTCATGGATCCAGATAAAAAAATTTATGTCGGCCACAACAGATTGTCTATTATGGATCATGAATTTGGAAAACAGCCTCTAATTTCTAGTAATAGAGAAATCATTATTGCTTATAATGGTGAAATTTATAATCAATTTGAATTAAGAAAAGAACTTGAAGATAGAAAAGTAAAATTTAAAAGTAAAAGTTCTGATACTGAAGTTGTATTAAAAGGTTATGAGTTTTGGGGGGATAAGATTTTCCAAAAGATTGATGGTCAATTTGCAATTGTCATTATTGACTTAAGTAAAAATATTCTATTATTAGGCAGAGATAAATTTGGAGAAAAACCACTTTTTTATTATATTGACAATGAAAAGATCATTATTGGATCTGAATTAAAAATATTTAAACACTTTAGTAACCTAAATTTAAGAATAAACGAAACAGGAGTAAAGAAATTTTTTATCTATTCTTTTATTCCCGCCCCAACAACAATTTATAAAAATATTTTTAAAGTAAAACATTCTGAACATATAAAAATAGATCTTAAAAGAAAAAATATTGTAAAAAATATTTATTATAAACCTAAGATTATTAAAAATTATTCTCATAAAGAAAAAGACTTTGTTGAAGAATTAGATTTTTTAATGGAAGAAAGTGTAAAATCAAGATTGCTTTCAGATGATAAAATTGGTGTTTTTTTAAGTGGTGGACTAGACAGCTCTCTAATTAGCTCCTATGCTAAAAAACATATAAACAGTGTTGAATCATACTCCATATCAGTACAGCACCAGTCATTTGACGAAATTGATCAAGCAAAAAATATGTCAAGTTTGCTGGATTTAAAAATGTTTTTTACAAATTTAAATGAAGATAAATTTAAAAATGAATTTGATAAAATCATCAAATTATTAGATGAGCCAATTGGAGCACCTACTCTGATACCGATGTATTTTTTATCTAAATTAACATCTCAAAGAGTAAAATCCGTATTGTCAGGCGATGGTGCTGATGAGATTTTTGGAGGTTACGAAAATTTTAATTTTATAAAAGTGTTCAGATATATAAACTTTCTTAAATTAAATAAAATGATATCTAAAACAAAAAATATTTTTGACTTTTTGCCTATCTCTAAGAATAATTTAAGTATTGACTTTAAATTAAGACGATTTTGTCAAGGTATGGAGGTAGATGAAAAATTTCAAAATACTTTTTTTTTATCATCATTATCACTGAAAAATTATCAAGAACTTTTTAATGAAAAATTTAATTTTGAAGAACTTCTAAACGAAGTTGACGATTTTAATAATAGCTTCCCAGATGCAAATTTTATAGACAGAAATTACTTATATTTTATAAATTTTTACATTCCAGACTTAATATGTGCAAGGGCTGATAAATCGGGTATGCTCAATTCATTAGAAATAAGATCTCCATACCTCAACCCAAAAATACTAGAGCTAATGCTTTCTATTCCAGAAAATAAGCACTATTTGATTAAAGGAAAAAGAATATTAAAATTATTGGCTCAAAAAAAATTAAATTTTGATTTTTTTAAGGTTAAAAAAGGCGGTTTTACTTACCCAATGCAAAGTTGGCTTAATGCCTCTCAAATAAATCCAACCACAAACATGAATAAAGATAAATTTTTTCAAATGAAGTTAGACCACTATAATAAAAAAAGGGAATACAGGAATTTTTTTCACTGTTGCAAAGTGATAGAAAACTTCTATTGAAATATTAATTTTTTGATCTAAAAGGATCTATTAATGGCTAAAAATTTATCCTTCCCAAATAATGAAAGCGTAAGTAATTTTTACTCAAAAATTCAAATAAAAGTTCAAGAAGATTTAAAGGAAAATATTATCCCTTATCAATATAAAGAATTCTATGATTTTTTCAAAAAATTTAAATCTGAATTAAATTTAGACGCTAAAATAGCTGACATTGGTTGTGGTTATTTAGGTGGTTTTTTACCAGAAATAAAAAAATATAATTTTAATAATCTTTTTGCAACTGATCTTAACCCTGATACCGTGAAAAATATTAAAGAAAAGTATAATTTTATTAATATTTCTCAAGGTGATTGCACAAAATTAAATTATAGAGATAATGAATTTGATTTTTTAATTTGTTACGGTGTTATTCATCATACACATGATTATCAGGCTTGTTTAAAAGAACTTTCAAGAATTTTAAAGCCTGGTCAAAAACTTTTTCTTGGTGTTTATTCTTTCGACAACTGTTTGTTTGAATATATAGTAAGATTTATCAGACTTTTAGGAAAATTTGCAAAATTTGACTTTATGTTTAACGTTGCAAAAAGAATTCCTCTTTTTAATAGATTCTACATGGATCATGCGTATGTTCCAGTTTTATATTTAATAAATAGAAAAGAAATAATTGAAACCTCATTAAAAAATAATCTTCATTTAATACAGGAATTTGCTTCTAGATCAGATTTTTTTCAAAAGATCCCTTTTCTTGGTAGAATGATTTCTGGAAATGGTTTACTACGAATTTTTATTTTTCAAAAAAAAAATTAAATATTTTTAAATGTACTCAAGAAGAATTGATAAAAAAATCACATCTAAGATAAAAAATAAATATAATGATGAATGCTATTCAGACATGACTGGTACACTTTTTAACTCTAGTCATAAAATGATGGAAAAGTATTTAAATAAATCTAATTATACTGATATTTTAGAAATTGGTGCGGGCACTTCTCCTCACATAAGTTTCATAAAACACAAATTTAAAAACTATTATTGTTTAGAAGACTCGAAATTAGCAATTAATTTTTTAAATAAAAAGTTTAAGAATATAAAAACTATATATTCAGACAATTCAAAAATTCCGAATAAAAAATTTGATAGGATCATTTTATCTCATTCAATAGAACACATCTACAAACCTGAAATAATATTAAAAAATCTTTTTAAAAAACTTAAGAAAAAAGGAATTATGTCAATTGCAATTCCAGTAGATCCTGGACTTTTTTACCGTTTTGCAAGATTTTTTAAAAGAAATAATAGTAAATTAGGATTAAATTCTTTGGAGTACGACTATATAAATGCAATCGAACACATTAATTCATTTCAAAATAATGTTGCAATTATAAAATATTTGTTTTCCAATTATAAAAATTATTACTTTCCATTTAATCTTCTACCTTATGATTTAAATCTTTTTTGTTTTTTTCAAATTTACAAAAAGTAAATGATCAAAGACTTAAATATGAAATTTCGATCTTTTACTATCTTTTAAGAAATTTACTACAGTTTCATTAGTTAATCTTTGAAAAGTTTTCCCAAAATTTTCAATCTTATCAATTATAGATGGGGGTACAGTAATTATATGACATCCAATATTTTTGGCTTGAAGGTAATTATAGGGCTCTCTTACACTTGCCCAAAGAATTTTTACATTTTTAAATTTTTTTGACATTGCCAAGCTCTTCTTTAGTTCTGGGATTGGATCTTTGCCAGCATCTGCTGCTCGGCCTGCAAAAATAGAAATTATAACATCGGTTTTTCTATCAATAACTTCCAAAATTTGTTTGGTTTGTTTGGCTGTGTACACAGCTGTAATATTTAATTTAATTTTTTTACCATTTAATGACTTAATAACTTTTCTTGTAAAATGATTTTTCGAATTGATGACTGGAACTTTTACATAAACATTTTTACCCCATTTGCTAATTTTAAGACCTTGTTCAACCATATTTGTGTGGTCATCAGCAAACACTTCAAATGAAATAGGTTTGTTTTTACAAATTTTAAGAATTTTTTTTGAGTAAGACTTGTAGTCTCTAGCGCCTGCCTTTCTCATCAAACTAGGATTTGTTGTAAACCCTTTAACAATTTTTTTTTTATTAAATTTTTTTATTGTTGATAAATCTGCAATATCACAAAATATTTTTGTATTCAATTTTGACCTATAAATTCTTAGTTATATCTTCTGTCATTTTTTTTGCATCAGCAAATAACATAAGTGTATTTTCTTTATAAAATAGCTCATTATCTATTCCTGCATAACCAGGGGATAGACTTCTTTTAACAAATAATACAGATTTACATTTTTCCACATCCAAAACTGGCATTCCATAAATAGGACTTTGTGGGTCAGTTTTCGCAACTGGATTAGTAACATCATTAGCACCAATTACAAAAGCAACATCTGCATTCGCAAAATCATTATTTATTTCCTCTAATTCAAAAACCTCATCGTAAGGTACGTTTGCCTCTGCCAACAGAACATTCATGTGTCCTGGCATTCTACCTGCTACTGGATGAATTGCATAAGAAACCTTAATGTCGTTTTTTTTTAATGTGTCAACCATTTCTCTTAGAGCATGTTGTGCTTGTGCAACAGCCATTCCGTACCCAGGGACTATAATTACAGAAGATGCATTTTTCATTAAAAAAGCAGCATCATCAGCATTTCCACTTTTTACGGGTCTTTGCTCTTTACTTTGAGATGAGGAAGTTTGATCTGTTGCACCAAATCCTCCCAATATAACATTGAAAAAAGATCTATTCATTCCTTTACACATTATATAGGAAAGAATTGCACCAGACGAACCAACTAATGCACCAGTTATTATTAATGCCGTATTTTCAAGAGTAAAACCAATACCGGCTGCAGCCCAACCAGAGTAAGAATTAAGCATAGATATTACAACAGGCATATCTGCTCCTCCAATTGGAATTATCAATAAAAAGCCAATAAGAAAAGATACTCCAATCAATATCCAAAATAAATTAGAAGATTGAGTTACACATAAATAATATGTTAAAATTAGTATCGATATAAGTATCAAAGCATTTAAGATGTGTTGACCCTTAAAAGTAATCGGAGCTCCAGACATAATTCCTTGAAGTTTTAAAAAAGCAATAATAGATCCTGAAAAAGTTATAGCACCAATTGCTGCTCCAATTGACATTTCAATTAAACTTGCAAGTTTAATATTTCCTGGGGAACCTAAATTAAAAGCACCGGGATTAATAAAGGCTGAGATGGCAACAAAAACTGCGGCTAAACCTACTAGGCTGTGAAAACCAGCTACAAGCTCTGGCATAGCAGTCATTGGAATTTTATATGCTATGAAAGCACCAATCGATCCTCCCAACAGCAAAAAAACAAGAACATAAATAAATCCTGAGGAAAAATTTCCAACTGAAAGAAAAGTAACAGTAACAGCAATTAACATTCCTAAAATACCAAAAAAATTTCCCTGTCTTGAAGTTTCTGGAGAAGATAGTCCTCTCAAAGCCAGAATAAATAGAACACCTGAGACCAAATAAAATAATGCAGATAAATTAGGTGAAATTATCATTTTTCCTTCTTCTTTTTTTTATACATTGCTAACATTCTTTGAGTTACTAAAAATCCACCAAAAATATTAATTGCAGCTAATGTAATAGCTAAATAACCAAAAATACTTGATGAAGAAAAAATATTTCCATCTAGATTAGCTAATGCTGCAATAATAGCTCCAACAATAATTACAGATGAAATGGCGTTAGTTACAGACATTAGTGGAGTATGCAGTGATGGAGTTACACTCCATACGACATAATATCCAATAAATATTGATAAAATAAAAATACTTAATCTGAATATAAAAGGATCTATTTCCATAATTACTTAATTAGTGTTTTTTCTATTATTTCATCCTCTAAATTTATATTAATTTTGTTATTTTTTTGATCATATAAATTTATAACAAAATTAAATACATTTTTTGAATAAAGATTTGAAGCTGATGTAGGTAATTTATTCAAAATATTTGTTTCTCCCATAATTTTAACCCCATTCTTTTCTACAATCTCATCAACTTTTGAAGCAGATGTATTTCCTCCTTGAATGGCTGCTAAATCATAGATAACTGAACCTGATTGCATATTATTTATCATCTCATCTTTAATGATAATTGGTGCTTTTTTTCCTGGTATTAATGCTGTGCATACAACAATATCAATTTTTTTTAATGTTTCACTTAGTAAATTTTCTTGTTTTTTTTTAAATTCTTCAGAAGTTTCTTTTGCATATCCACCTTCAGTTTCAAGATTTTCAGACCCTTCTACTGTCAAAAATTTTCCTCCTAAACTTTCAACTTGTTCTTTTGAGGCAACTCTGACATCTGTGGCAAATACTATTGCTCCCATTCTTTTTGCAGTGGCTATTGCTTGTAAACCAGCTACTCCTGCACCTACAACTAAAACCTTGGCTGCTGGCACAGTTCCAGCGGCAGTCATCATCATAGGGATTGCTTTCTCAAAAAAAGCAAAAGACTCAACTACTGCTTTATATCCAGCTAAGTTAGCTTGAGAAGAAAGTATATCCATTGATTGAGCTCTAGTGATTCTTGGTAATAGCTCAAGTGAAAAACTATTAACTTTTTTTTTTATTAAATTATCAATCTTTTCTTTATTAGAGAAAGGATTTAGAACTCCAATTAATATTTGGTTTTCTGATAAGTAAGATAATTTTTCATCTGAGGGTATTCCTAATTGAATAATAATATCTCCATTAGAAATTAACGATTTTTCATCGCTAGATATTTCTACACCTAATTTTTTATATATATTGTCTGTAAAACCTAAATGTTCACCGTAATTTTCCGAAATAGAAACCGTAAAACCGATATCAATATATTTTTTTGCAATATCTGGAGTTATTGCTACTCTTTTTTCGATTTTTAAATTTTCTGATGAAGATACAATTTTCATATGTCTTTCAATCTACAACAAGAAAATTGCCATTAGAACTAAAACTATTATAACAGCGACAGTTCCCCACAACACTAATTTGGTGAAATTATTCCAAGTCTTCTTATGGCTTTCATTATCCATAAAAATTATTTTTGTCTTGCTTTAAATTTTGGGTTTGTTTTATTTATTATGTAAACTCTTCCTCTTCTTCTAACTAATTTAGAATTAAGATCTCTTTTTTTAATTGATTTAAGGGAGCTTTTAATTTTCATAATTTTATTAATGTGCCGGCAATGACCTACTCTTCCATGTCTTAAGACAAAGTACCATCGGCGCTGAAGGGCTTGACTTCCGAGTTCGGAATGGGATCGGGTATAA
>MDTB01140274.1_pt1 | contig 11091 bp, 15 predicted proteins | sample 811161 | NCBI WGS metagenome assembly MDTB01 (sample SAMN05326650, study PRJNA326480) | marine metagenome | isolation source: seawater | place: Mediterranean Sea | collected 2009
AATCTGTTGCTCAGACTTTATGTCGCGGAGCACGGAATCGATCCAGATAAGGACATTCAAATACGGGTCATTCCGCCACCAGAGATGGTTGCAAATTTACGCGCGGAAAACGTCGATGGTTACCTCGCACCTGATCCGTTTAACCAGCGGGCAGTCTATGATGGAGTCGGTTTCATCCACAAGCTCACGAAAGATATCTGGGATCAACACCCATGTTGTTGTTTTGGAATCAGTCAACGGTTCATCGATGAAAACCCAAATACGTTCATCGTTCTCCTCACCGCAATCCTCGATGCAACTCAGGAAGCTGAAAAAAGTGAACAGCGTGTTCGTTTCGCGGAGGCGATGGCACCACGAAACTATCTAAATCAGCCTCCGGCAGTCCTGAAGCAAATTCTTACCGGGGTCTATCCAGATGGACTTGGAAACATTAAAAAAGTTCCTGATCGCATCTCATTTATGCCATACCCAACTCAGTCCATGGGAACATGGATTCTGTCACAAATGAAACGCTGGGGATATGTTAAAGGTGATGTGGACTTCAAGGCGCTCTCCGACGAGATTTTCCTATCCGTGAGCGCTCAGAGCCAAATGGAAGAAATGGCCGAGGATAACAAAAATATCAAATGGTCCGATATTCCTGAGAAAAAATATCCGATCTACGACGTCTATGGGAAAAAGTTCAACCCAGAGAAAATCAATGAGTATATTGATTCTTTCGCTATTAAGCGGACCTAGAACGGTGAGTTCTTAAGATAATTCTGAATTATTTGGGCAGCTCAGCTTGAACAAAGCTGAGCTGCTTCTCATCTCTTAGCAAAACCGGGACATCAGATGATCACAAACCTATTGCATAAGGTTCATGAGTATTAATGGAATTTAATTCCAAATTTAAACCCGAAAAATCAACCAAAATTACTCTTAGTGAAACGAAAATCACTCCTTCTCTCTCTAATCTTTCTCTTTTCCTTCCTCTTAATTTGGGCTCTTGCGACAAAAAGAGAAAAAATTGAGGTTAAATCAATCGCCCTCTCCACCAGTCAGGTCAGCGAACTAACGACGGGACAGCTCAGCAAACCCGATGTCCTATCATTAGTCGAGTCGGGGCTCACGTTTGAACAAATCACACAGATTTCCGAAATAGGTGTTTCGCTTGCTGACATCGACGCCGCCGGAGGAGTGAAGGCCTTTGGTTTTACTACTGGTGGTGTCGCAGAAGAGGCAACTGAGACTACTGGATTCCCCAGCCCTGCTCTTGTATGGAAAGAATCATGGGAACAGCTCAAAGATCCATTCTATGACAAGGGACCCAATGACAAAGGTATCGGAATTCAACTCAAGTATTCGCTGATGCGAGTGGCTTTGGGATTTATCTTGGCAATCATTGTTGCCGTTCCCCTTGGATTTATCATCGGAATGTTCCCGGTCGCAAACATGGCACTCATGCCATACATCCAGATTCTAAAACCCATTTCCCCTTTGGCGTGGCTCCCGGTGGCGCTCTATATCATTAAGGACTCAGAGCAGGCCTCCATCTTTGTAATATTTATTTGTTCGATTTGGCCGATGTTAATCAACACCGCATTTGGCGTCTCCTCTGTAAAGAGAGATTATCTAAATATCGGAAATACTCTGGAGCTGTCGAAGCTGGAACTCGCATTCAAGATAATGCTTCCAGCCACCGCGCCTACAATCTTTACCGGGATGCGGATTTCCATCGGCATAGCATGGCTAGTCATCGTCGCCGCCGAAATGGTTATCGGGGGGATAGGTGTTGGTTACTTTGTTTGGAACGAGTGGAACGGCTTGAATCTCGCCTCCATGATCTTCGCGATCTTTGTCATAGGAATTGTCGGTCTATTTCTAGATCTGCTGATTGGCCTCTTAGTGAAAAAATTTAATTATGACGAGATATGAGCGCATTTTTACGTGGTGAACTCCTCACCAAGATATTCGAGTCAGAAGATAAAAATGAGCCTCTGACGGTATTCCAAGACCTTTCTTTTGAAATACAAAAGGGGGAATTCATCTGCTGTATCGGCCACTCGGGGTGCGGAAAGTCTACCATATTGAATATCCTGTCTGGCTTAGATCAAGCAACCTTGGGGACGGTGCTTTTGGACGGAAAAGTGGTGGACAGTCCAGGTCTAGACAAAGCGGTTGTTTTTCAGAACCACTCACTCCTTCCATGGCTCTCTGCTCTTAAAAATGTGGAGTTTGGAGTCGCTGCGAAACATCGTGATTGGACCAAGAGTGAAGTTCACCAACATAGCGTAAATTTCCTCAAACTCTGCTCACTCGAGGAAACAATTGATCGGAAACCTTCCCAACTGTCAGGCGGAATGCGTCAGAGAGTCGGGCTAGCGCGGGCCTTTGCTCTTGAATCAGAACTTCTGCTACTCGATGAACCATTTGGTGCTTTGGACGCACTTACTCGAGGCTCAATTCAGGACGAGTTGGTCAACATCTGCCGCCAAACAGAACAGACTGTCTTCATGATCACTCATGATGTAGACGAAGCTATTCTTCTGGCCGACCGCATATTCCTTATGTCGAACGGTCCCTACGCCACTATTTCAGAAATTATAAATGTCGATATCCCCAAGCCTCGTTCGAGAGCAAATCTGTTTAAAGCGAAAAATTACTATGCAACGAGAAACCACATCATTGATTTCTTGGTTAATAGATGCAATGAAACGAGGGAAAAACCTACCACGACCGGGGAGAAGAAAATCAGTTTTCCACCTGAAGTGAGCCCTCAAGCGGAGGGCACAAATATCCCTTTGACAGCTTCCTCCAAAAAAGTGGCCAGCTAAACCAAAGACGCAAATGTCCCTTGGTATAAAGAAGAGATTTTTTTTATTCCTGAGTCTTCTTTTTCTCTTGTCAGTTTCAGGACCAGCTCAAGTCGCTACTGATCAGGAGAAAAAGGAATGGCAGAGACTCTACCCAAAACTCAATTCTAAAATGGCTAGGATGGAAGAGATCCTCAACTACATCGATCGGTTTCTTGAAGATGAGAGTTTTAGAAAAAGCAGACTAAAAAAATGCATCGAATTTTCTTTCTTGGCGAAAAAAGCGGCCGGAAACATTCCTGATTATATAGCTAAACCGAAGAGCAAGCAGTTTTCGAAGGCGCTCGAGGAAAACCACAGTCTAGGAAACAAATTGTATAAGGCGTTAGAAAAAAGTGACCACAAAAAGACTCGGGAATTACTCTTAGAGTTAGAAAAAATCAGGAGAAAAAGCCATGCCAAATGGGTTTATTGAGAAAATAACTATCGAATGAGACGCTACCTCTACCTCACATTAATATTGCAGACTTTCATATTTGCAGCGAATCCTCACCCCGTCCCGAAACTCACTGATTTGAAAAAACCATGGGTTTTCGCGAGAGCAAACGAAGCCAGTCTCCTTTTTATTGAACCCCAACATAAGAACTCTGAGCCCTACGCTCATATAATCCAATCGGGGGGAAAACTACAGTGGTTTGAGTTCGATGGAAAAGACGCATTGGTATGGGATGTGACGCGTTTCACAGAGACCGATAAACAACTGACTTTGTATCTGAAAGGTGGCAATAAAGTGATTTTTACTCCCTACTGGGATATTGATCACTGTCTTCTCATCATAAGATTCACTCCCGAAGGGAGTCACAATCCTACTCGCTTCGCAATCCCTTACCAATATCTCAAATCGCTGCCTTACGAGAAGGCCGAAGAATAGAAGCCACCTCCCCGATGATTAGAATTCATCCTCGAAAGTTTCACCGTAATAACAAATTATACGAACTGATTTTTTACCCCCAGCATCTAAATGACTTCTTATTTTGTAATCTCGTTATCACGGACTCACAGATTCTATTTTCAAAACCCTATTTGTTAGGAAAGCCAACAGGGAAGAATTTCGGGATATTCTATACATTGATAGCCTGCAGTCGAAGCACAATTTGGTATTTGGTGATGTGGGAACTCTTGATGCGAATGACTCGAATAGTTTCACAAACTGGCTAGTTCATGAACCTCGACTCCTTGGTAAGTCAATGGCTGAAAATCGTCATAAATTCATGCAAGTTTACACGATCGAGAACATGCTAAGCTTAGCCGAAGATTTTGTCCGTCATTGCCTTGTGGTGGATCTTGTATGCTCGTCGAAGGAAACAGAGGAAGTTTAAAAAAGAACTCAATTCAGACTGTTTTGATTTCGACCAGACCTTTTCGGAGTGAGGAGTTAATCGCAGTCATCAAAGAGAAACTCGGGGAAATCAAAATCATTTTAACATTAATCATGATTGTATTTCATTTGAGTTCCATCACCTGTGGCACAATAGGTGCTTTGTATTTCTTGTTGCTACAACGGCGTGGTGACATTGAATTTCACTCCTAATTTTTTGGAGTGTCTGAGAGTCCCGGGTTCAAACGAGCGGATTTCCGCTTCTTTCGGATTCGGTCAATTTACACCATTCAATGCAAACTGTCGCCAGCCATTCCGTCGCAGCCGTAGGTGAAACCACGGTAAAGAAGGAGATCTCTACTCAGCTCTCGAGTAGCGCAGCGACTACTGGTCTGGTCGAAATCTCGGGTCTTTCGTTCGGTTATACGTCTTCAGATCACTACATCCTCAAATCGCTGAATCTGAAGGTCGAGCCAGGGGAGGCAATTTCACTCTTGGGTCCTAGTGGGTGTGGGAAATCGACGCTCCTCCATCTCATTGCTGGGCTCAATAAGCCGCAAAGCGGGCGTATCCTTCTCGATGGCGAGCTGATTTCTAAACCTTCACCTCGCTGCAATCTTATGCTGCAACAAGCCACTCTGTATCCTTGGTTGAGTGTTTTTAAAAACGCGTCCTTTGGATTGAGGCTCGGGAAGAAATCTCGCAAGCAAATTCAGGAAGCAGTCATGCCGCTTTTGAAATTAGTGAAGCTCGATCACCTCGCGAAGCGCAATGTCCGCAAGCTTTCTGGAGGGCAACAACAGAGGGTCGCCCTTGCCCGTTCACTCGCGACGAGTCCTGCCGTGATGCTTTTGGATGAACCATTTTCCGCGCTGGATAGCTTCACGCGGATCGAGCTCCAGAACGAGATTCGCGATATCTGCAAGCGTCGAGGGATCACTCTCATTGTAGTCACTCACGACTTTGATGAAGCGGTCCGCATGTCGGACCGCATCCTTATGATGACCAATCGTCCTTGTGGCGATATCGTCGCAGAAATTCCCAACCAAGCCACTTTCGAAGCCGGACAAAGCGAAGAATCCATCTCCAAACAACGAGCATTCCTAACTTCCCTCTGGGAAAACCATATCAAAAACTAATCAACCACACCCACCATGAAATTATATAATAATGAAAACGATGACGTCCCATATCGCGAAGGAAACTTCGAGGGAGTCGAAAGCCGCATCTTAGATGCTAAGGGAATTCCAGCTAATGGCGAACTGAGCCGCCGACATTTTATGGATCTTCTTGCGGCAGTGGGTGGCGGCCTTTCGCTGACTTCTATGCTAAGTAGTTGTGACTCGGGAGATGAAGAGAAAATTGGGGAAGCGTCCGGCCCAGTTAGCGACGACCCCGAGCTTCAGGAGCCAGTCAAGATCGGTTACTTGCCCATTACTGATTCAGTTCCTCTCGTTCTGGCTCACGCTCTTGGCTACTTCCAAGACGAGGGGCTTGCGGTGGAAAAGCCTACCCTGATTCGTGGGTGGTCGCCCCTTGTGGAGGCCTTCATCGCGAACAAGGTAAACCTCTGCCATTTCCTCATCCCGATCCCGCTATGGATGCGCTACAACAACGATGTAAAGGTCAAGGTTATGTCTTGGGCGCATACCAATGGCTCGGCTATTGTTGTTGGAAAGCACACTGGGGCGAAGGATTTCTCTGACCTGGGAGGGATGCAAATCGCGGTCCCTTACTGGTATTCCATGCATAATATCGTGCTGCAAATGGGTCTTCGCAAAGCGGGCTTAGTCCCAGTGATCAAAGACCAAGGGGAAACCCTCGCACCTAACGAAGTTAATTTGATGGTTATGCCTCCGCCGGAGATGCCTCCCGCACTCGCTGCGAAGAAGATCGACGCTTTCACGGTGGCCGAACCATTCAACGCGATGGGCGAGCTTAAGGCTGGTGGTAAGGTAATGCGCTTCACCGGCGACATCTGGAAAAATCACCCATGCTGCGTGGTCTGCATGCACGAAGAAAAAACCGTTGAGAAGCCTAAGTGGACTCAAAAGGTCATGAACGCGGTGGTCAGAGCGAGCGTATACGCTTCACAGAATAAGGCGGAAGTGGCCCAACTTCTCTCCAAGGATGGAAAGAAATATTTTCCGATGCCAGCCAGTGTCGTGAAGCGTGCAATGACTCTTTATGGAGTGGATGACTACGTTGACACTGGAGCGAATCGCCATGCTGCTGAGTGGAAGAATGGGCGGATTGATTTCCAGCCCTGGCCTTATCCTTCAGCGACGAAATTCATGGTCGACTCCATGAACAAAACAGTGGTGGGTGGTGACAAGAGTTTTCTCAAGGGACTCAATCGCGACGAAGTTGCGACCGATATGGTCGACTATAACTTCGTGAAGAAATCCTGCGAAAAGTTTCCTGAGTGGAAACTGGATCCCTCCGTCAACGAGTCTGATCCTTACGATCGTGAAGAAGTCATCTCCATCTAAGCCTTTCTTGATTTCCCGAGGAAGCTTTGCTCGGACCCACAACAATTGACAATATGGAATCGGCTTCTCTCGTTGAAGATCACATGACTTCCCCTTCGCTTTCGAGCAAGGTGAAGAAGTGGTCTCGCGGGGCAGGTCGGTCCCTTTTTTTAAAGGCTCTCGGGGTTCTGATGATCTTGTGGCTTTGGTACCTTGGCGGCGAAAGTATCGCAAATAACCCTGACACAGAAAATTTTGCTGACTTTGCTCCAGAGCCCGCTTTTGCCGCTTTCAAGGACATTCTGAAAAGTGGCGAGTTATCTGAAAACATTTTTCCCAGCTTGAAGCGAATTGGTTGGGGGATTTGTCTCGCTTTCGCTATCGGAATCCCACTTGGGGTGGCCATCGGGAGATTCCGAGTTTTAAGTGACACCACCCATCTTCCTTTCCAATTCCTGCGCATGATCAGCCCGCTTGCTTGGATGCCGATCGCAGTTCTCGTTTATCCCACCTGGGATAAGGCGATCATTTTTCTCATTACCATGGCCTCGATCTGGCCTCTCATTTTGTCTGCCGCTGCTGGCGTGAAAAAGATCGAACCAAGCTGGTTCGTGGTCGCTCGCAACCTTGGCGCAAATGAACTCCACATGTTGATGAAGGTCGTTCTTCCCGCTGTTCTTTATGATATCTTTAACGGTCTCCGCCTCGCCATCGGGGTGGCATGGATCGTTATCGTCCCGGCTGAATTCTTGGGCGTATCAAGCGGCCTCGGCTACGCCATCAATGACGCTCGCGACACCCTCGAATATGATCGTCTTGCCGCCTATGTCATCGCGATCGGTCTGATCGGATATTTTCTCGATAGCATCTGCTCTACCCTGACCAAACAAGTCAACTGGGTGGGGAGAGGAGATTCTTGAACCAACAAAAAAAACAATGAATACTGTAAAAACAATCGTCCCCATTGATCTCGATGGGCTTAAGGCTCTTTCTGAAAAAGGGAAAGACAATCCTACCGCTGTACGCACCCTGAAGTGCAAAACAATCCAGACCGACAAGTTCCGCCACGAGAACTACGTCCGAGATCTCGATGCCCACATCGTTGATGAGCCTCCCGGGCTTCTTGGTGATGACACAGCGCCGAATCCTTCGGAAGCTGTCCTCGCGGCCCTCGGTTCCTGCATCGCGGTCGGCATCCACGCAAATTGCGTTTATAAGGGAATCGATCTCTACAAACTCGAGCTTGAGTTAGAAGGAGATATTAACATCTCTGCCGTCTGGGGAACTGGTGACATGGGAACCGATAAGATCGTTGGCTTCAGCGACATTCGCGTGAAGGCCGACGTCGAAGGTGACGCTTCTCGCGAGACCCTCGACGCGATTGTGCAGCACTCCAACGTCTGGTCTCCCGTCGCCAATACGATGCGACTCCCAGTCAACATGACGGTTGAATCAGCTAAATCAGCTTCATCCTGATAGTCTCTCCCAGGCGCACCAGTGTGGTGCGCCACTTTCCTAATCTCTTATATCTCACTTCACCATGGTTACTGTAACTAAGAAATCTAAGCCTCCCGTCGACACGCTCGATGATATCGTCTTGAAGTCCTTGAAACCGGATGTCCAGCGGATCGATCACGAAGGGTATTATCCTGAATCTTTCATGCGCGAATATGGTGCTGCGGGCGCCTACCGACCGGTGAGTGAAGATGGGAATTTTTATTCAGCGATTGAGAATTGCGCCCGCGTGGGCCAAAGCTGTGGCTCGACCGCTTTCTCGATCTGGTGCCACAACACTTGTCTTTGGTATCTCACAAACACCGCCAATACCTCACTACAAGAACGCTATCTCGAGGGTATCGCTAGTGGTTCTCAGCTTGGGGCTACTGGACTTTCGAATCCAGTGAAATCCTTCTTTGGGATCGAGAAGATGAAGCTCAAAGGAGAGCGCACATCTACTGGATACCGCATTAAGGGAACCCTGCCATGGGTTTCTAATCTCCTCGAGGGACATGTTTTCGGCGGGATTTTCGAAACCGAAGATGGTCCAGTGATGGCGCTCTTTGATTGTTCTCGGTCCGATATCCGATTGAAGCCATCCGGTCCGTTTATTGCGCTCGAGGGCACTGCAACTCAGGCCGTTGGTTTCCTCGATGCCGAGATCTCTGACGACATGATCCTCGCCGCCGACGCAAAGGCCTTTCTTGCTCAAGTGAAGGCTGGCTTCATTATGCTACAACTTGGAATTGGTCTGGGTCTTATGCGCGGGGCAATCGCCGACATGCACAAGGCAAATCGAACCCTTGGTCACACTAATTGTTACCTTCCTGAAGGTCCTGATTATTTCACCGGACAACTCGCGGATCTTGAAGAGCGAACCCGCGAACTCGCCGCCGATCCAGTGAACTCAGCTACCGATGTCGAAGAATTCCGTAAAGTTCTCCAACTTCGTTTGGATGCGGCTGAAGTGACTCGTCAGACCACTTATGCTGGTTTTCTCCACCAAGGTTCTCGTGGTTACCTAGAGCGTGGTTCTGGCCAACGACGTGTTCGTGAGGGCATGTTTTTCGACATTCTTAGCCCTTCTACGAAGCACCTTCGTCAATGGCTCCAGTCACTCTAAATTTCACACACCAGATTTAAATGCCTCGACTCAAAACTTACTCGGTCACCACTGCTGTTTCTCAAGGCCCCAAGGCTGTCACCCCCATTTACAAACACGAGCTCATCATGGACCAGCCGCCGGCGGCGGGTGGCACAGATGAGGGGCCGACTCCCATTGATGCCTTCCTTGCGACTATCGGTTCTTGTCTCGGAACGATCTCCCGCATTGTGGCAAAGCAGCAGGGAATCACTCTGGAAAAAATGGCCTTCATTGTTTCGGGAGAAATCGACGTTGATGTTCTTCTTGGCCGCAGTGACGAAGGACGGGCGGGCTTCACGAACATCGATATCGAGGCAGATCTCGAGAGCCCAGACCTCGACGCTCAAGGTAAGCTCGCATTTCTAGAGGAGGTAGACCGCCGTTGCCCTGTTTCGGAAACCGTTCTCAACGGTACTGCTTTGAATCTTTCGATCTCCTAGGAACTGTTTGAGAGATAGTCTTTTCCTGAACCGATACGGAGGCGGACAACTCGGCATCCTCCATGCTTATCGGCTCCCAAGTCTTACTATTTTACTGTTACCCCCTCGACCTGAAAGAGACCGTGTTCTAAATTAATTTTTCCAAGCTGCTGTGAACCAAGAGGCCTTTCGAATTCTCCTCATTGACTCTTCAGAAGAACGTTTCAACGCTCTCTCGTCTGTTCTTAAAGAGAGCGGTTATCGAGATATAGTGACTTGCGACCCCACCACCGTGACGGTCAATTGCGTTGCAGAACTGAATCCCCATATTGTTTTGATCGATGTGAAATGTCCCAGTCGTGATACCATGGAACAGCTTTCGCTCATTCGCGATAATTGCCCAAAGCCAGTCATTTTGCTGAGCCAGGATGAAAACATTCAGGGTATCGAAGCAGCGATTCAATCGGGTGTCTCAGCTTATATCACGGAGGGAATTGTTCCTTCGCAGGCTCGACCTGTAATCGAGGCGGCGATGGCCACCTTCGCGGCCTTTCAGTCCCTCCGCAATGAGCTTGCCGAGACCAAGAATCAGCTGGAAAATCGCAAGCTTATCTCCAAAGCTAAAGGTATTTTTATGGAAAAAGAGAATCTCTCTGAAAATCTAGCCTATCATCGAATGCGAAAATTCGCGATGGACCGAAAATGCTCCCTTGTCGATGTCGCTCGCCAAATAATCGAAGCTTCTGAATAGCGGGCTCTGCAATTATTAAAATTCACTCAGCGCCCTACTTGATTTTTACTGCTACGGATTTGCTTTCGGCAGGAAAAGGTTTGGAGTCATGATTGATGCGGAACTGATAGGGCGAAGAGGCCGTGCTTTCCTGGTAGAGATGATGGAAATTCATCTTACTTGGCACGACAGGTGCTCTTAATAAATCGTTACTACAACGGCGTAGTGACATTGAAGTTTGCTCCCAGATTCTGGGAGTGAGTCCATTCTCCTATTTTTTGAAGCAGAGTTCTGCTTCCTTTCATTTAGGGCAATTTATTATCATTCAATGCACCCTTTCGCCAAACATTCCATTGCAACTGTAGGTGGGTCCTCGGTCAAAACAGAAGTTTCTCCTGATCTTTTGAGCAATACATCGACTGCCGAGTTGATCGAGCCTTCAGGTCTCTTGTTTGGTTATGAAAATTCAGATCGCTACATCAAGAAAATCTTTGGTTTCCAGTGGTTCACAGCAACCAGAGAACGTAACAACTGAATTTTATACAATCAGTGTTTGAAAAACCAAAGATTTCAAACCCTCACTAGCACGGACGCAAAGATTCTATTTTCAAAACAACCTTTGGCAGCAAAACCATAACGAAAAAATTGCCCAAACTA
>MDTB01030661.1_pt1 | contig 11090 bp, 11 predicted proteins | sample 811161 | NCBI WGS metagenome assembly MDTB01 (sample SAMN05326650, study PRJNA326480) | marine metagenome | isolation source: seawater | place: Mediterranean Sea | collected 2009
AAATCAACTTTATTTAATGCTTTAACAAATTCAAGTAAAGCTCAAGCAGAAAATTTTCCTTTTTGCACAATTGATCCAAACATAGGTATCGTTATAGTTCCAGATGATAGATTAGACAAACTAGCTAAAATTTCTGGTTCAAAAAAAAAAATAAATACAACTATATCTTTTGTTGACATAGCGGGGCTCGTAAAAGGAGCATCTAAAGGTGAAGGATTAGGAAATAAGTTTCTAGCTCATATAAGAGAAGTAGACTCAATAATACACATGATTAGATGTTTTGACTCTGATGATATTCAAAATGTAAATCCTAGTGTTGATCCTATAAGAGATTTAGAAATTATTGAAACAGAAATGATGTTGGCAGATTTAGAGTCTATAAATAAAAGATTAGAAAAAAATAATAAAAAAAATGTTGAGCAAGAACAATTAAAAATATTAGAAGTGGCTTTAGATTGTATAAATAACTCAAAAGATATCAAAATTCTTTATGATCAATTTGAGAGAAAACTTTTAAGCCAAAGTGGTTTGCTGTCTGTTAAACCTAAAATTTTTGTTTGTAATGTAGACGAAGCTAGTATTCAAAAAGGAAATAAATATACTGACTCTTTTATCAAGAAATTTGGTGAAAAAAATACCTTAATAATTTCAGCTGATATTGAAAATCAAATAAACCAATTAGAAAATGTAGAAAAACTAAATTATATGAAAATGATAGGATTAAAAACAACAGGTTTAAATATGTTAATACAAAAAGGTTATAATATTTTAGAACTTGATACATTTTTTACTTCAGGGCCTGAAGAAACAAGAGCTTGGACAATCCAAAAGAATTGTGCAGCCCCTAAAGCTGCTGGAGAAATTCATAGTGATTTTGAAAAAGGCTTTATAAGAGCTGAAACCATTGCATATAAAGATTTTATTACTAATGAAGGTTGGGCAAATTCAAAAACAAGTGGAAAAATGAGACTTGAAGGTAAAGATTACATTGTTAAAGACGGTGATATATTAAACTTCAGATTCAACACGTGACCAAATTTTTTTCATACTAAAGTAAACTAGTATAGTTAAGATAATTAAATAAACTATTGCTTTAAATCCCATTTTGTGCCGAGTTTCTAAATGGGGTTCAGCAGCCCACATCAAAAATGTTGTAACATCTTTTGCCATTTGTTCCTCAGTAGCAACTGTACCATCGCTATATTCTACTAAATCATCATAAAGAGGCTGAGCCATCTTAATATTATTTCCATACATATATTTATTATAATAAACTCCCTCATCAAGCGTTACACCGCTAGGTGGCTCTTCGTAACCCAAAAGAACAGAATAAATATAATCAACGCCCCCACTTCTAGCTTTTGCTAAAACAGACATGTCTGGCGGGTAAGCACCTCCATTAGCTGCTTGTGCTTCTTTAATATTGGCATATGGCATTGCAAATTTATCAGATAGTTTTGCAGGTCTTTCAAACATCTCACCATCTTCATTTGGCCCATCAGTTACATCAAAACTCGCCGCTATAGCTTTTGCTTGTTCTATAGAAAATTCTGGACCTCCTTTTTCAGATAAATTTCTATAGCTTAAATATTTCATCGAATGACATGAGGCACAAACTTCCGTGTATACTTGATATCCTCTTTGTAACGATCCTCGATCGAACTTTCCAAAAACTCCTTTAAAACTCCAATCTGTTTTTAAAAGTTCTACTTTTTCTGCGGAATTAAGTGAATTAGTTCCAATCAATAAAGTTATTAAAAATGAAATTTTAAAAATTTTTTTCATTTATTAATTCAGTTCTTTTTTATTAGCTATTGATGAACCTGAAAAACCCTCGAGGACAGGTTCGTTAATGTTGAGAGGCAAAGGCATTGTCTTTTCTTTGTAACCTAGAACAGGAAGAATTATCAAAAAATGTAAAAAATAATAAGCAGTAGCTACTCTGGCTACTAATAAATATAATCCTTCAGCCGGCATAGACCCAACATAACCTAATATTATTACATCAATAACAAGTATCCAATAAAACTGTTTGTATAATGGTCTAAATACTGCCGATCTTATTTTGGAAGTATCTAACCATGGAAGTGCAGCTAAAATAAAAATTGCCGATAACATAGCAACAACTCCCATTAGTTTATCTGGAATAGATCTTAAGATTGCATAGAAAGGTAATAAATACCATTCTGGGACAATGTGAGCTGGCGTAACCATAGGGTTTGCTTCAATATAATTGTCTGCATGACCTAAAATATTAGGAGAATAAAAAACAAAAAAAGCAAAAACAATCGTAAACATTAACAATGCAAATGCATCTTTAATGACTATGTAAGGATGGAAAGGGACTGTGTCTTTTGAAGGTTTTTTAACATCAATTCCCACAGGATTATTATTTCCTGGTACGTGTAACGCCCATATATGAAGAACTACCAAGCCTAAAATTAAAAAAGGTATTAAATAATGAAGTGTAAAAAATCTGGTTAATGTAGGATTATCAACTGAATAACCACCCCATAACCATTGCACTATTCCTTCGCCAAAAAAAGGTATTGCACTAAAGAGATTTGTAATAACAGTCGCTCCCCAAAAACTCATTTGACCCCATGGAAGAACATATCCCATGAAAGCTGCAGCCATCATTAAAAGATAAATTATAATTCCTATAATCCAAATTATTTCTCTTGGTGATTTATATGAACCATAGAACAACGATCTAAAGATATGTATATAAACTGCTAAAAAAAACATAGAAGCTCCGTTTGAATGAATATATCTTATCAACCAACCATAATTTACATCTCTCATTATATGTTCAACACTTTCAAAAGCTAAATCTGCATGAGCAATATAGTGCATAGCTAAAGTTAAACCGGTAATAATTTGTGTAATTAAACAAAATGTCAATATACCACCAAACGTCCACCAATAATTCAAATTTTTTGGAGTTGGGTAGTCTGTTAAATGATTTCCTAGTGTTAAAAGCGGCAACCTATCATTAAACCATTTTCCAAATTTTGATTTAGGAACATAATCGTGATCACTCATATTTTTTTTACCCAATCTTTATTGTTTTACTGTTCACAAATTCATATTTTGGGACTTCCATATTTGTTGGAGCAGGACCCTTTCTTATTCTTCCAGAAGTATCATAGTGTGATCCGTGACAAGGACAAAACCAACCATTATAATCTCCTTTATCATTTAGAGGAACGCATCCTAGATGAGTGCAAACTCCTAGCATGACCAACCACTCTGGATCTTTTGCTCTATCTTCATCTCTTTGTGGATCTTTTAAGTCTTCTATTTTTACAGCTCTTGCTTCCGCTATTTCTTCAGGAGTTCTTCTTTTTATAAATACTGGTTTACCTCTCCATAATACAGTGATAGCTTTTCCAGGTTCAACTAAACTCACATCTACTTCTGTGCTTGCTAAAGCTTTAACTGAAGCATCTGGGTTCATTTGATCCACCAGAGGCCAAATTACAGCCCCCACACCTACTGCACCAACAGCATAAGAAGCTGTAAATAAAAATTCTCTTCTTTTAATTTTATTTTCGGACATCTTTTATTTTTTTCTTTATTGTTATCTAATATATGATTTCATATAAGAAAAAAGTTTTTTTTCTACTGATACAATGACACAGAAACAATGAAATTAAGACCCAAAATAGCCTTATATGAACCTGATATACCTCAAAATACAGCTGCTATAATAAGAACTTGCTCATGTCTTGGGGCTGATTTGGAAATAATTGAACCATGTGGGTTCTTATTTAATGACAAAAGATTTAAAAGAGTAGTGATGGATTATATGGATGAAAAAATGATAACATTTTATCAAAGCGCTGATCAATTTTTTAAATCAAAAAAAAATCAAAGGATAATATTAATGACAACAAAATCATCAAAGTCATATATTAATTTTAAATTTAAGAATAACGATACAATATTATTTGGTAGAGAAAGCGCAGGAGTTCCAAAAAATATTCATAATTTAATAGAACATAAGTTAAAAATACCAATGACAAACAACAAAAGATCTTTAAATATAGCTACTACAGTTGGAATAATTATTTCAGAAAATTTAAGACAAGGTGGTTTTATAAATAATGCATAAAGAAACAAAACAAGCGCTAGCAAGTAATTGGTTTAAATTACTACAAGATATAATTTGTGATGATATTACTAAATTAGAAAATCAAAAAGTAAAATTTGTATCAAAAACCTGGAATAGAAATATAAAAAAAGATGAAGGTGGAGGTGAATTTAGAATTTTAAAAAATGGAAAAATTTTTGAAAAGGTTGGAGTAAATTTTTCTGAGGTTTATGGAAAATTTTCTAATAAAATGAAAAAAAATATCCCTGGCGCAAAAAAAAATCCAAATTTTTGGGCTTCTGGAATTTCTGTAGTTATGCATATGAAAAACCCTCATATTCCAGCTATTCATTTTAATACAAGATTTATTTTTACAACACATGGATGGTTTGGGGGTGGAGTCGATTTTACGCCCAGTATTAAAGACACTAAGGAAAAAAATTTTTTAAAAAATGAACTAAAAAAAATGTGTGATAGGCATGATAAAAATTATTATAAGAAATATGAAAAATGGTGTGATAGATATTTTTATTTACCTCACCGGAAAGAAGCTAGGGGTATTGGGGGAATTTTCTTTGATTACAAAAAAAACAATTGGGTAAAAAATTATAAATTTGTAAAAGACCTTGGTATAACTTTTAAAATATTGTTCAATTCAATAATTTATAAAAAATACAAAAAAAAATGGACTATAAAAGAAAAAGAATTACAATACATTAAAAGAGGTAGATATGCTGAGTTTAATTTGCTGTATGACAGAGGAACAAAATTTGGGCTACAAACTGGTGGCAATATAGAGGGAATACTAATGTCACTACCACCCTTAGCAAAATGGAATTAATATGGATAAAGAACCATTAACTCTTCTTGGATTAGAAAAACTAAAAGAGGAATTAATTTATTTAAAAGAAAAAAAACGTCCTGAGATAGTTGCGGCAATTGCTGAAGCTCGATCGCATGGTGATTTAAAAGAAAATGCTGAGTATCACGCTGCAAAAGAAGAACAGTCTCATAGTGAAGGTAGAATAGTTGAAATTAATGATATTATTGCTCGTGCAAATGTCATAGATGTTACAAAAATAAACAATGATGGAAAGGTCATTTTTGGTTCAACAGTTTTCTTGGAAAACCTAGATACAGCTGAAAAAATTAATTACAAAATTGTAGGAAAGGATGAGGCTGATCTAAAAAAAAAATTAATATATTTTCAATCTCCAATTGGCAAGGGTTTAATTGGAAAAAATAAAAGTGATTTAGTTGAAATTTCTACTCCAGCTGGAATTAAGAATTTTGAAATTAAAGACGTTAAATATATTTAATTATTAATAATTTTTTTTACTTCTTTTTCACTTACCTCAAAATTATTATCTACCCATAATTCTTCAATTTTTCTAAGTTTATTACCTAATTCTTTTCCCTCTGGAATATTATACTTTGTCATTAATAGAGTTGCGCTAAATGGTAATAGTGGAATTTTTTTTTCTTTGAAATTTTGAATAATTGACAACATTTTATCATCAACATTTTTTGCTTTGAAGGCCTTAAAATAAATAATATCCATAACTGATTCTCTTCCATTAAAATACAAAATCTTATTTAAATTTTTTTCAGTAATTTTTGAAGAATTAAAATTATTCAAAAATAAAAGTCTTTTTTGATCTTTTTTGGAAATATTAAATTTATATATAAAGTAATTAACATTATCCGTATTGTCAATAATCATAAGTGATATTAAAAAAATAAAATCAAAATTTTTAAAATTTTTTTTAGCAAAATTATTCAAATTCTTAAAAATATTAATATTTTTAAATTGAGAAAAAATTAAATTTATAATTTCTAAACTAAATTTATCTTTTAAAAGTTTAAAAAATCCATCAGATATTAATAACTTTTTAAATTCATCCAATAATCTTTCAGATGAAATTTTTGATAAACCTTTTAAATTTCTTTTAATTATTTTTATAACTTGAGGATTATGTGTGTGTTTTGAATAATTGAGAAAAAATCTAATATATCTAAGTATTCTTAGATAATCCTCTCTTATTCTTTTTTCTGTATCACCAATAAAAATAATTTTTCCATTTTCTAAATCCTTTTTTCCATTGCACGGATCGAATAAATTTCCTTCTACATCTGCATAAATAGAATTGATCGAAAAATCTCTTCTTAAAGAGTCTTCATACCAATCTTTTGAAAATATTACTTTTGCATGTCTTCCATCAGTAACAACATCTTTTCTTAGAGAGGTAATTTCAAATTTATTATTATTAATTAAAGCAGTAATCGTTCCATGTTCTATTCCACTTTCATAAAACGTTATATTTTTTTTCTTAAGGGCGTTACAAACTTCAATTGGACTTAGATTTACTGCCAAATCTATATCATCAACTTTTTCTTTTCTTATAATTTTTCTTAAACAACCCCCAACATATCTAATTTCACTTTCTTTTGAAAATGAATTTATCGCAGAAAATATTTTTTCTATTCCAGAATTTTTAGTAATATTTTTAATGCTTAGATTGACATAATTAAGATTTTGGGATCTAAAAAAAATTTTATCGATTAAACTATTCATATTTGGCTGGGGCGCTAGGATTCGAACCTAGGATGCCGGTACCAAAAACCAGTGCCTTACCGCTTGGCTACGCCCCAATATTTGTTTCATATAACACAAAATTATAAATTTATATAGTTTTAGATTTTATTGACCAGTAGTTATCATATTTTTTATTATATATTCTTGTTGCTGTATCTAAAACTTTTTTAGATTTAAAATATGCTACAATTGTCGATCCAGATCCGGTCATTCTTACAAAAATTAAACCTGGAAGGGTTGATAGAAAGTTTTTTAAACTTTTAATTTTCGGAAATTCTTTTAGCACAATTTTTTCTAAATCATTATTAGAATTAATCAAAGAGTTTTTGCTGAAATAGGCTTTATAATTATACTTATATCTTGGTTTTGAATATTCCTTAACTTTTGAATAAATAAATTTTGTTGAGTAGTTAATATTTGGTTTAACTAATAATACATGAATTTTTGTTTTGAAATTTAATTTTTTCATTACTCTATTCGCAAATAAAATTGTATTTTTTTTTTGAATTCCTAAAGCCACATCTGAACCAACTGAATAGGCTATTTTATAAATTTCTTCTGAAGTTATTTTAATTATTTTTTTTTGAATAAAATAATTAAGAAGACTTGCTGCATTCATAGACCCCCCACCCATCCCAGATTTTTGTGGAATATTTTTCACAATTTTAATTTTAAATTTATTATCGTTTAACAATTTTTGTTTATCTAATATTTCCAAAAGTTTAGTAATAGTATTTTTTTTACTTATATTTTTTGAAAATTTTCCAGAAAAATAAACCATATGTTTGCTATTTTTTATTAACTTTATATAAATAATATCACTAAGTTTCACAAATGTTACTAGACTTTCTATTTTATGATAATTATTAGGTAAACGTTTTATAACATTAAGAGATAGGTTAATTTTTGCAAAAGATTTAATCTTCGAAAACTTATTTTTTAATTTTTTTTGGTCCATTAAATAACTTTAAATTTATATCATTCTTCATTTTATCTTTAGTATTTTCTAAAGTTAGTACATTCTTCCAGAAGTAGTTTGCTTGTAACTTTCTATTTAATTTCCAAAGCACATCTCCATAATGATCATTTACAATTGGATCATCTGGCATCAACATGACGGCTTTTCTTAAAAAAATTTCAGCTTTTATATAGTCTTGAGTTAAATAATATCCCCATCCCACTGAGTCAATTATATATGGATCATTTTTATTAATTTTATTAGCTTTTTCAAGCATTTGAATTGCGGTGTCCACCTTATAATTTCTTTCTAACCAAGAATAAGCCAAATAATTTAATGTATATGAGTCTTCATTAATTTCTAGTGAATATAAAAAATCCTTATCAGCTTTTTTATATTCTCCTAAACGTTCATAACATGATCCTCTTCGATAAAGTATATCTGCATATAATAATGACTCTTCATCTAAGTTTTCAAGGAGTTTAGAGTAATATTGTATTGATAACTCATATCTTTCAAAATTTTTTGTAATATTTGCTATATCAAAAATAACTCTTAAAGAAGGTGATTTAATTTTTGTAAATTCAGAATATATAAAATTGAAAGAACTATTTATATCTTTTTTTTTTTTAATTATTTCAGCTTTTTTTTTCAATTTATACCAATAATATATTGGATTATCTCTTTGAAATTTTTTTAAATAAAACTCTGATAATTCAAAATTTTCTCTTTCAAAGTAATTTTCTACAAATAACGACAAATTAAATTCAAATTTAGGATTCAAATAATTAGAAATACTTAAATAAAAATTGGAACTTTTGATATCTTCCTCTGCAGAATAGAGTGTTGCAATTAAATAAAAAAATTCACTAATTATATCTTGAGGATTTTTACATGAAAAAATTTTATTAAAATTTTCAAATTTTTCTTTTTGAATCCATTCCTTAGTCTGTGCTGCTATTAAGCTAGAACTTAAAATATCTATTTCCTCAGATATTGATTTTGCTTCATCAATTTTTCCTTGAGAAATTAAAAAACTAACATAAAAAAATAAATATCTTGAATAGTCACCTTTTTCAGCATTCAAAGCATTATAAAATAAATTTTTAGTACTACTACTACCTAAATAACATTCCTGAAAAGCTTTATTTATAACTGTTAATTGACCAAAATTATTATTTATTTTTCTATTGATATTTTTATTATAAAAAAGATAGGTAAACTCTTCTAAGGAGCTTAAAATTATTCTTTGCAATCCATCTTCTTTTTTATAAATATTTAATTCATCAATACTATAAAAAAAATCTTTATAGTTTTTATTTTTTAGATTATCTATTGCTAATAATATTCCTGTCTCATAAGACATGTTTAATTCATTCCCTTTAATTATTTTTGCCTTACTAATTGCTTTAGCTATCTTTCCTTCTAATATTAACGAAACTAGATACTGGCTAACGTATTCCTTATTAGAGTCTTTGGTAAGTCTTGACGAATCAAAAAAATTTAAAAACTGTTGGTTTTCATTGTTGTTGTAAGATATCAATGATGAAAAATAATTTGCTATCTTTTCTTTATTAAAAGCCTTTTGAGAACTTTGTGAAAAAGCTATATTTTGATTAAAAAATATTAAACAAAAGAAGATAATTTTTAAAAAATTTGTTATCATTTTTATATTTTATGATTAAAAAAGATATAAATCAAAACGAGATTTTAAATAGTGAGTTATTAAATTCATTTAAAAATAATTATACTTTTAATAATTCAGCAATAAATAGATATAAGTCAACAGATGAAGTTAAGATTTATAAAAATGATCTAAAAAAGCTTAAAAATACAATAAATACAATTCAAGATTGTGACTTAAAAAAAAATTCTACTCAAATAGTATTTGGTGACGGAGATATTGACAGTAAATTAATAATTATTGGTGGGGCCCCAGGGGAAAAAGAAGATCAATCTGGCAAACCTTTCGTTGGGGAAGATGGTTCTCTTTTAGAAAAAATGTTAAATGCCATAAATATTAAAAAAGAAAAAGTATATTTAACATATGCTGTTAATTATCGACCACCTATCGACAGGAAACCAACAAGTAAAGAAATAAAAAAATACAGTGAATATTTACAAAAACATATTTCAATTATCAATCCCAAATTAATAATATTAATGGGAAGTACAGCCATGGAGTCTCTAACAGGAATTAATAATAAAATTTCTGATGAAAGAGGAAAATGGAAAGAAATAATTATTAAAGATAAAAGCTACAATACAATAATTACATTTGATCCTTCGTATCTTATAAGATTTCCTGAAAATAAAAAATATTCATGGGAGGATTTAAAAAAAATCAAAAAAAAAATTAATGAATTAAATATTAATATTTAATGAAAATAATTGCTGGAGTTGATGAAGTTGGACGCGGAAGTTTAATAGGGCCTGTTTATGCAGCGGCTGTTATCTTGAATAAATCAATAAATAAAAAAAATCTAAAAGATTCTAAAAAAATTTCGCGAAATAAAAGAGAAATACTATCAAAATTAATAAAAAAGGACTCTATTTGGTCCATAGGCCAAGCTTCCGTTAAAGAAATTGAAAAACTCAATATTTTAAATGCTAGTCTATTAGCTATGAAAAGAGCTATATTAAAACTTAAAAAAAGGCCTGATCTAGTATTAATAGATGGAAACAGGTTACCTCCCATAAAAAACTATAATCTTAAATATGTTATAAAAGGTGATAAAAAAGTCCCTTCTATATCTGCGGCATCTATAGTCGCTAAAGTAGCAAGAGATAAGTTTATATCCAAACTTGCAAAAAAATTTAATAAATATAGTTGGGATACTAATTTTGGTTACGGAACAAAAAAGCATATAAATGCTCTAAAAAAATATGGAACAACTAAACACCACAGAAAAACCTTTTCTCCTATCCACAAGATCTAGCCATCTCAAGATCAATAAACACAATTAGAATCTAATTAATTCAATCTCAGGTTGACCTAAAGATTCTTTTAGAGTCTACTCGTGATAATAAATGCAAGATAATTACAAAAATAAAATTATTAACGGTGACAGTTTAAAAGAATTAAAAAAAATTCCTGACGAAACTTTTGAGGTTATTTTTGCAGATCCTCCTTACAATCTTCAATTAAAAAATCAATTAATAAGACCGGATAGAACTAAAGTTAGTGCAGTTAATGATAAATGGGATCACTTTGAAAGTTTTAAAAAATATGATGAATTTTCAATCTCTTGGTTAAAAGAATGTAAAAGAATACTAAAGAAAAATGGAACTATTTGGGTAATTGGCAGTTATCATAATATTTTTAGATTGGGCAAAGCTATACAAGACTTGGGATTTTGGATTTTAAATGATGTAATTTGGAATAAAAAAAATCCAATGCCAAATTTTAGAGGTACAAGATTTACCAATGCTCATGAAAC
>MDTB01049377.1_pt1 | contig 11090 bp, 12 predicted proteins | sample 811161 | NCBI WGS metagenome assembly MDTB01 (sample SAMN05326650, study PRJNA326480) | marine metagenome | isolation source: seawater | place: Mediterranean Sea | collected 2009
ACCGTGCCCGTGGTCATGGCTGTGATCGTGATCGTGGTCGTGGTCATGGCTGCAGTGGCCATGGTCGTGATCGCAGTCGCTGTGGTCGAGGCTCGGATCATCGGCAGGGCGGGTCACCCGATCGGATTCGAACAGGCCCACACTCAGCAGCAGCGGTAGCGGCACATCTCCTTTGGTGGATCGCAGGATGCGTGCGTCATTTTTGACCTCCCTCAGCTGGCGCTCCACCTCCTGCAGCCGTTCCTCTGAAACCAGGTCGCATTTGTTGAGAAGCATGATGTCGCCATAAATCACCTGAGCTCTCCCCACCTGTGTTTCAAGGACGGCGGCGTCGAAGTTTTCGGCGTCAACGAGCGTGATGATCGAGTCGAGACGGGTTTGATCGCGCAGTTCACTGCCCAGGAACGTCATGGCCACGGGGAGTGGATCGGCAAGCCCTGTCGTTTCAAGAACGATGTAATCGAGAGGTTCCGGTCGGTCCAGCACCCGTTCGACCGTTTCCATCAGTTCATCGTTGATCGTGCAACAGATGCAGCCATTGCTGAGTTCCACCATCTCCTCACCGGTGGACACAATCAGATCGTTGTCGATGCCGATCTCGCCGAATTCATTCACCAGCACCGCCGTTTTGACGCCGCTCTGGCTGTTGAGAATGTGGTTAAGCAGTGTGGTTTTTCCAGCTCCAAGGAAACCGGTCAGGATGGTGACAGGAACCCCTGCAGGGGCTGGGCTGATGGACATGGCGGTGTTTCCTGATGTGGTCATGCTGGCAGCAGAGCATCAATGGCTGCAGCCAGTTCGCCGTCCAGATCGCTGATCCCCCCCAAATCATGGGTGGTGAGTTCAATCGTCACCCGGTTGTAGATGTTGCTCCAGTTGGGATGGTGATTTCTGGCTTCAGCCAGCAGTGCCACCTGGCTCATGAAGCCGAAGGCCTCGACAAAATTGCGAAAGCGGAGATCCCGTGAGAGTCGATCCGTTTGCACGGACCAAGCCGGTAACTCCTGTTGAAGCGCCAGGCGCTGTTCGGTGCTGAGCAGTGTCGCCATGAGAACTGTGAGACCTTGACAGAACGCATTCTGAACACGTCAATTCTGAGAGGATGCACTGATTGGAATCGCTGAATGGTGCCCGCAAGTTTTCGACGCTTTCTCAGTTTTTGCGCAGTCGCCCTCCTCACCACATGCCTGACGATTTCTCTGACAGCAGCATCGAGTCTTGCCTCAGAGGACAACGATGGTTCTGGAGAAGAAAACGTAATTGAACAAGTGGCACCGATCATCGAGATCGAACAGCTGCAGCCGATTGTCAGGATTGATCAACAACCCTTTTTTGATGAACTCAAGCAATTTGCTCGCTTTTGGGATGATTCTCCCATTGGTCATGTTGAGGATATTTCTCCCAAGAGCACGTTGCTGAATTTCTATGCAGTGATGGCGAAAGTTGGTGCAGAGATCGAAGCGATTCGCGAAGATGCAAAAACAGATCCAGGCTTTGGTTGGAGCCCAGGGATGAAGGAGCGCATTGATGATGTGGATACTTTGTTTGGTTTAGCGATCAAGGCGTTGAACGGCTCTGATTTTCCAGAAAGCGTCCGCAATGATCTGGTCGACGAGGCGGCAATTGAGCTGAAACTGGTTTTGGATTATGTGTTTTCAAACAGTCGTCGGAAGATCGAAATACCAAATTTGAAGGATATTCGAGCTCTTAACAGTAATTTGGTTAAAAAAGATGTTTTGACCTGGCGGCTACCTGGAACAGCGATTGTCCTCGCAAGTAACGCTGAGCAAGAAGGGAACGACTGGTATTTCAGTCCGTCGACGGTTTCAGGAGCTGCAAAAATGTTCCGCGAGATCGAATCAGTTGCTGAAAAATTGCAGGGTGTTCCATTCGCAACACCTGATTTCTACAGGAATTTCATTCGTACGCCTGGCCACCTGATTCCTCCCAAGTGGTATCTCACCCTCCCTCTCTGGATGCATGAAATTATCGAGGTTGAAGTCTTTGCAGGGCAGACGGCTTTTCAGCTCTTGTCCACAACGTTGGTATTTGTCGCATACCTAATTATTGTTTATCTGTTGGTTTCCAGGTTGGTTTCGAGCCATGTTCACTACGAGCGGGTGAGGGCTATCGGTTCGGCTCAGGATCGGTTGGATGGAATCTGGCAGGAAGACGAAATTGCTTGGCAGCGAGTTTTTCTTGTGCTTCCCATCCTCCCGCTGACATTGCTTTGTCAGGTTTTTGTTGATGACTATCTGAACTTCACAGGAGCGCCCCTCGTTTTTACGACTTATTTCTTCTACGTCGCCGGTTGTTTTGCTGCTTGCCTTTTTGCTTTTTATTTTTTCGAATCCGTCGGCAAATCTGGCGCGGAAACGCTGCTCAGGCTTCGCGGTATCGACTCTCCACTAAAGCTTCAACGCTGGGGCAGCAGGGTTCAACCGATCTGCAGAGCCTTATCGGGTGTTGCGGCATTGTTTTTGGTGTATCGCATGTTGATTCAGCTTGGTTTGCCGGGCAGTCTCGTTTTGGCCTTGTCATCCGTTCCTGGTTTGGCCATTGCCTTGGGGGCGTCGAAACTGCTGAGCAATCTGTTTGCCGGATTTTCAATTCAAACCGACCGCCCCTTGCGTGTTGGTGAATTTTGCAGGATTGGTGAAAACCTCGGTTTTGTTACCAAAATTGGCTTGCGATCGATCGAAATTCAAACGCATTGCAGCACGGTTGCAATTCCCAATTCGATTGCAGATGATTCCATCATCATGAATTATTCAGACCGTCAGAGGTTGACAGGCAATTCTCAGCATCAAGGGATGGAACTACGGATGCCGATCAGTTTTTCCCTGACGTCTGCACAGGTGAATCAATTGCTGTTTTTTGTCAATCGATATCTGGAGAGCCTCGAAGAATTAAGCCATACCAGTCTGAATGTTGAGCAGACCAAGGGTGGAGAGATGACCTTGATTGGTTTCGGTTACGGAGAATTTTCAACATGGGATCAATATCTTGAGTTGCGCAAAAAGATTTTCGTTCGTTTCAGGCAGCTCATTGCCACTGTTTTGATGTCTCGCATCATTCTGCGTGTGGCCTACCAAACGCCTGAATCCCTGCGTAAACGAATCCCGGAAGATCTCAAGAAAATTGTCCTTCGCGATGAGCAGATCACCTTCGGCAGTTGCGAGCTATTGAAAATATCGGACTACAGCTACGACTTCATCTTCGATTTCCGTGCATTCCATCCCACTTATGGAATCTTCCTGAAAGCAGTGGATCGCATTAACAACGATCTTCTTGCTTATGTGGAGAAGGAAAATATCGTGATGCCGTTCCCAACGTCCATCTTTATCCAGAAGCCTGCAGAACTCTCCGATCCACGAGGCGTCAATCCTGTCTGAAATCAGTCCTGTGCCGGGACCCCTTTCATTCCCCCGCCAGGTCGTGTAAACGATCCACCAACAGGTCAACATCGGTCTCGACGCCGCTATCGGTCGCCCAGGCTTCAGGATTGTGGCGTTCGTGAATCGCCCTGTTGATTCGCGAACCACTGCGACGATTCAGCAGAACTGTCTTGTTGGTCTCTTCCGCACGACCTTCGCTCTTGTCCTCCCAATCCCCGATCAACTGGCAGAGAACGGTGCGGTGATGGGGTGCATCACGGTGTTCCCAGAGATACACCGCCTGCCACGTCCCCAGAAGCAGGTTCCCGCTGGCAACGCTCAGGGTCATCGTTTGCGTTGTCAATGCCGTGCGGATATGGGCTGGCATGTCATCTGGTCCTTCATCGTCGTGGCTGTAGGGGTAATCGCGCGGCACGACCCGTCCCATCCAGTCGGCTAGATCACGCAGCACCCTTGGATCAGCGTTTTCATTGATTGTCAGGCTGGCACTGGTGTGCAGGCAGGTGAGATGCACCGCGCCATCCCGCACCCCTGTCCTGTTCAGCCATTGGTTGATCAAGCCATCCAGGCGGGTGAATCCCGTTCCGTCGGTGCCGACGGTGAGTGCATGACGCAGCTGCTTCAGTGTCACGGCCTCGATGCTGATATCACCAGTCTGGGGGGGCCGCCGCTCGCGGTCGCCCCGTCTCTTGCATCAACCTGAAGTTGATACAGCGACGTGATGACAGACTCTTCAGCCGTGCAGCTCACGCTTCTCTTCGATGGAGCTTGTCCTCTTTGCATGCGAGAGGTGCGTTTTCTCAAGGTGCGCGATCTCAACAAGCGGATCGCCTTTGTGGACATTGATGCTCAGGAGTATGCGGCGGCCGATCACGGTGGGATCACCTACCGGGAAGCCATGGGTCGGATTCATGCCCTCAGGGCAGATGGAACCGTGCTTCAGGATGTCGAGGTCTTTCGTGAGGCCTACCGATTGGTCGGACTCGGTTGGGTCTACGCACCGACGCGCTGGCCCTTGATCGGGCCCCTGGTCAACGGGATCTACAGGCTCTGGGCGTCACAGCGGCTTCGACTCACACGCCGACCAGGGCTGGATCAGTTGTGCAAAGACCGATGCAACCCTGAGACTGTCGCTAGGGCGTGATTTCCAGCCGTCGACCGCTGGAGACAAGAAAATGAGCCTTTTCACACGACTCGAGGTTATAGATCAATGAACTTCGGGGATTCTCAGGAAGTTTTCTGCGGAAGTCTTTGCCTTCCTTGAACACTCCATCTCTGCGCAGTCGATAGATTGTTCTTTCTGAAATATTCAGTTGTTCTGCTAGTTCTGAGCAAGTTAACCAGCGTTTTCTGTCTCTTGGAGAACGGCGAAGCTCAAGCAGGATGTCCTCGAGGAGTTCGATCACGAGATCGAGTTTTTGCTCTGAAGAATCTTCCATCCCCTGACCTTAAATGCTGGGATCTGTGTTGCGTGGGGCTTGATTCAGTCCACGCGGTGCTCGTTAGGGTCTCTCCACTGAACAGCGGTGAGCGGTGACGTCGACGGCCTGGACCCAGCTTGGTGCTTACTTAAGGGAAACCCAGCTTCTGGGGTCCGTCCAGAGCACGCTCTACTGGGACCAGAACACGCGAATGCCCAGCGCTGGGGCGCCTTGGCGAGGGGAACAGCTGGCCATGCTGGCCACCCAGTTGCATGCCCGTCAGAGCGCTGAGGCCTATGCCGATCTGATCATGCAGGCCAGGCAGGAATCATCGGAAGCGGTGACGTCATCTGTTGGATCCGCGCGCAGCCGCAATCTCGATTTGTTGGAGGACGATCTGCGCCGCCAGCAGGCCCTGGATCCAAAACTGATCGCCGAACTGGCGACGGCCAAGGCAGATGGCTACCACTGCTGGCGTCAGGCGCGTGAGGATTCGGACTTTGCGGGTTTCGCGCCTGCTCTGAAGCGCTTGATCGCCCTGCGACAGGAGCAGGCTCGCCAGCTTGGGGAAGCGCGCAGCTGTTGGGAGACACTCGCTCAGCCGTTTGAACCTCAACTCTCCCTGACGAGGCTGCAGGAGCTGTTCCGTCCTCTGCGTGAGCAGCTCCCCCAGCTGTTGGCCAGGGCCACCTCTGCGCCCCGTGCGCGGCATGCGTCCTGGGATCTCGAAGACACGGCGCAGGATGAACTCTGTGCTGAGCTTCTGGACAGCTGGGGGAGGGATCGATCGATCACCTGCATGGCGCGTTCACCCCATCCCTTCTCGATCACCCTCGGCCCAAGTGATTACCGCATCACAACGCGCGTGGTTCCCGGGCAACCGTTGTCCTGTTTTCTTGCCACCGCCCATGAATGGGGCCATTCCCTCTACGAACAGGGTTTGCCGGATCAGTCCCATCAGTGGTTTGCCTGGCCCCTCGGTCAGGCAACGTCGATGGCAGTGCATGAAAGCCAGTCCCTGTTCTGGGAGAACCGTGTCGCCCGCAGTCGCCCGTTTGCGCAGCATTGGTGGCCGCGTTTCAAGGCTGCGGGGGCTCCTCTTGAAAATTCCGATGATCTCTGGAGGGCGATGAATCCCCTCTCGCCCGGTCTGAATCGGGTCGAAGCCGATGAACTCAGCTACGGCCTGCACATCCTGATCCGGCTTGATCTTGAACTCGCTCTCCTGGAAGAGGGGTTGCCCGTGGAGGATCTGCCGGGAGAGTGGAACCGCCGTTACCGGGATCTGCTGGGCGTGACGCCTGCCAACGATGCAGAGGGTTGCCTGCAGGACGTTCACTGGAGTGAAGGTCTCTTCGGCTATTTCCCCTCCTACCTGCTTGGCCATTTGATCAGCGCTCAGCTCAGTGAGGCGATGACCACGGCCATCGGATCGCCTGAAGAGCACATCAGGGAAGGGGATGTCACGCCGTTGCTGGGGTGGCTGAGGGAGCATGTTCATCCCATTGGTCGTGGGCTCGATGCCGAAGGTCTGGTTCGTCAGGTCACGGGCCGCCCCCTCAGCAGCGAACCCTTCCTGCACTACCTCGAGACAAAAATCGATGCCTTGACGGCCTTAACTCATTTGCAGGTTGCCCCGTAGGATCCCGGCGCTGTTGACAGCCTTCCATGGCCAACCTCGATCAGGCTCCCAGCCGCAGCATGCCGAATCTGCTGCATGTGCTGCCTGCCTTCGCTGATGAAGCGGAACTCCGATTGAACACGATCGTGGAGCTCAACTCCAACACGATCAACAAGTACGAGCTGATCACCGAAACCGGTCATCTGAAGTTGGACCGTGTCGGTTATTCATCTCTGGCTTATCCCTTCGCCTACGGCTGCATTCCCAGAACCTGGGACGAAGATGGTGATCCGCTTGACATTGAAATCGTCAACGTCACCGAACCGTTGATCCCTGGCTCCATCGTCGAAGCCCGCATCATTGGTGTGATGACCTTCGATGACGGTGGAGAAGTCGATGACAAGGTGATTGCGGTGCTTGCTGATGACAAGCGAGTGGGTCACATCAAGAGCTGGGAAGACCTTGGTGAGCACTGGAAGAAGGAAACCACGTACTACTGGGAGCACTACAAGGATCTGAAAAAGCCTGGAACGTGTTCCGTGAACGGCTTCTTTGGCACCGACAAGGCGGTGGAAATCATCAAGGCCTGCGAAGCCCGCTACATGGCGGAGATCGACCCCAAACTGGTGGACTGAACGCGTCCCGGGGGGTCAGGTGGCAAAAGGCAACAGGCTTCCCAACCCTCCGGAGTACATGTTCACCAAGACGCTTCGGCTCGCGTCTGGATGCTGGGGATGTCCCCGGTGGGCACCGCGCTGGGACGAGAGAACCATGTCTCCAGCTGATGCCAACATCGGCAGGGCAGCCTCCCCTTCCAGTTGGCTGTACTCATAGGTGCTGATGCCATGGCTGGCATTGAAATGACGACTTCGTTTCCAGCTCGTCTTGTTTCGATGCGATCCCTTCACATAGCAATAGGGCCCAATGTCGAGTCGATGCACGTCGCTGAGAAACACGAACGATTTGAATTTCAGCGATCGTCCATCACAGTGGTAACCACGGGTGTCTGACACTCCGTTGTTGAGATACAGATTCCTGCACTTCACCTCAACAGGCGTGAGGCTGGCGGCCATCACAAGTCTGCCAATGAGGTCTTCATGCAGAGCTTGACGAATCAAAACGTCCATATCGGTGGAGAGACGTTCCGGGTGAAAGATGTCGATCATCCCCGCATCACTGCCACTGCGACCATCGGGCCGCTTGACGCGGTAATTGATCACCGCTTTATCGGCGTCAACGAAGTTGTTGTAGCCCTTGAGAACCCGACGGTCCGGCAGGTTCAGGTAAGCAATCTCATCAATTCCCGACGTCTTGTACCGCTTCACATTCTTGAGAAGCTTGCGGATCTTTTGGTTCAGGTTGTTGAGGTGTTCCGTGGACACCGCTTGCTTCAGCAGGATGATCCCCTCACGGTTGAGGGTCCAGGCTGCACGGAGAAAACAGCGTTTGCTGCGAATCAGATCAGCGAATTGGAAGCTGATCGCATCGGTCTCTCGCTGCCGTGCTTCTCCTTCCAGCAAAACCGGGAGGGTTGGTTGATCAACGTCCAGGGAGGATTGGGCGGTCGCGACTGGCATGACGCGGCGTTTTGGGCCGGAGCGTGTGGGCAGAAGGGTACTGCCAGGTGCCGATGCAGCGAGGGACGCTCCGCGTGAGATTGCCTTGAGACCAGTTTGAGACGAAGAGAGTCTTAAGAGTGCAGGCGTGGCAGGGCGTGCCGCGGTTTTTTCGCTCGGCGATGCATAGCTTGAGACCAGCGGGTCTCATGCGTCTTATGCAGAGGGTGTTGTTGGCCGGGTTGGCATCCTTCGCCCTGGTTGGATCTGCGTTGATCCCGGGCGTCGCCAAGGCAGCCGATCTGGCCTTGAGAGAGGTCACTTCGACGTCGCGGATCGTTCTCGATTTGCAGAAGCGGCAGATCAGTGTGATGCGTGATGGTCGACGGCTGGGACCATGGCCTGTGGCCATTGGGGATCCGAAAACCCCGACACCCGTTGGAGAATTCGCGATTCTCAACAAGAAGGTCAACCCTGTTTACATCACCCACAAATCAGGCCAACGCAAAGAGCTGAGCGGGCCCTCAAGCCCGATCGGTGATCGTTATCTGGCCTTCCACCGCAACGGACGTGGCGAATTCGGCATCCATGGCACCCCTTGGCCCCACTGGGTGAAGATCCGTGCGGCGGTCAGTCTGGGTTGCGTTCGCATGTTGAATTCCCATGTGCGTCAGTTGTTTGATGCCGTGGATGTGGGAACCACCCTTGAGATCAAAGGTTGATCAGGCTTCAGGGCGAACGGTGTCGAAGATCTCCTGGAGAATCTCACCCGCTCCCTGCTGTTTGAGGATGTTGGCCAGAGCGATGCCGATCGCTTCAGGGTCGCTGCAGGGTCCACTGGTCTGATCACGGATCAGCCTCAGGCCGTCCAGGCTGGCCACCATGCCGGTCATCATCAGCTGCTCTCCCTCGAAGCGAGTGTTCACGCCGATGGGGACCTGGCAACCACCCTCCAGTTCGCGCAAAAAGGCCCGCTCGGCCAGGCAGCGCTGCGCGGTGGGGGTGTGTTCCAGCACCTTGATGATCTCAAGCACCTCAGGCTTGCCATCCACGCATTCGATGCCGAGAGCCCCTTGTCCCACAGCATGCAAGGAGATTTCACCGGGAATCAGCTGGTGGATGCGATCGGCAAAGCCGAGACGGCCGAGTCCAGCGGCGGCAAGGATCAAACAGTCGTAATCGCCAGCATCCAGCTTTTCCAACCTGGTGATCACATTTCCCCGCACATCCTTGAAAATCAGATGGGGATAGTGATGGCGCAGTTGGGCCAGCCTGCGCAGTGAACTGGTGCCCACGACCGATCCTTCGGGCAGGGATTCGAGGGTGTGGTCAGCATGTTTTGCGTTCACCACCAAGGCATCGGCGGGGTCTTCCCGTTCCGTGATGCAACCGAGGATCAGTCCGTCGGGAAGATTGGTCGGCAGGTCCTTGAGGGAATGAACAGCGATCTCCGCTTGCCCCACCAGCATTTGGGCCTCGAGCTCCTTGGTGAACAGGCCTTTATCGCCGATCTTGGCGAGCGCGACATCGAGGATCTTGTCCCCCTGGGTTGCCATCGCTTCAACACTGATGGTGAGGCCCGGATGGCCCTTTTCGAGTTCGGCCTTCACCCAGTTGGTCTGCACCATGGCCAGCTGACTGCGTCGGGAGGCGATGCGCAGGTGGGTGAGGGACATGGGGCCTGAAACTCAGCAAACAAGACTACGCAGTCAGGTGTGCAGCGAATTCATGGTGGTTGTTCCTGTTGCCCTTCGCCCTGCAGCTGCTGTTGTGAGTTCCGCTCCAGCGATGATGGAACACTGCTTAACATCAAAGCCATTCGTTGGCTGGCCATGCCGGGTCCGGTGGTGAGTGGTGTGCGTCAGTTCGGTGCGTTAGGGGAGCCCGATGCGTCATCGCCCAACGCTGCCGAGTTTCTTCCATTGATGGCGGAGGGAAGCATTCGCCTTCTCCTGCTCACCAGTGGCGACATCCTGATGGCACGGTTGCGAAACACCACGGATCGCGATGGTGAGCCTGCCTATCAACTGATTCGACCTCGTCGGGTGGTTGTTCTGGAGGCCCGGACCGACACCGGCGATCAACCAGCATGGCGACTGGACCACTATCTCAATGGTCTGACAACGCAACGCAACGTTGTTCTGTTCAAGACTGCATTGGCGTCTGTGCTTGAACCTGATTCCCGTCTCGTCCAGGCTTATGCGGAAGCGACTGCGCAGGAGTGTCCATTGGAAGAGACTCCCGTGGAACGCCTCAAGCGAGCATTCCAGGAGTTCACCGAGAGCATTGAGTCTGAGAAAATGAAGCCATGACTGAGTTTTTGCAATAAAAAGCCCCAATGATCCATTGGGGCTTGATCTCTTCCGTGTGAGGAGGGCGTCTCATTTCCCTCACAGCACTTATAGGTGGCGACGGGTGAATTGGAAAGGGGGCGTTGTACTTATGTAGCAGAATGTACAAATAAAATCTTTGACTTCACTGGTATTGCGATTAAACGTCAAGCTCAAGACGAATTGAGATTAAAAAAGAATCGTTTATCAAGGGTCTAAAGAAAAATTTTACGTACCCAATGAATCGCTTTATTGTAGTTGAATAAAATATATAGGATATTATTGCATCTGCTTATTGATGGTGAAATGTCTATTTCTTGGCTGACTTCGGATCCAACAGCTCAAGTAATTCTTGGAGCTTGTCGTTGGTTGCTCTCACGGCAGAAGGGTCGGGCATGGAGCCTTCTTCCATGACGGTTGTATGCATCTCTCGGCACATGTTACGTAGCTCCTGAAGGCGGGATTTAACGTCATCCCGCTTTTCTGCTGCTGTTGCCATTTGATTCAAAGCAATAAATCTAGTTTAGCATCTAGATGTCAACGCTTCGCTTTGTTGTTTTGGGTGGGCTGGGTACGTACAACGCGTAAACAAGGCTGCTGATTGGGTTGAAGCATTTCCATCTCTTGTCATGCTGAATCGCAGATGGATTTTGGGTGGCTTCAGTGATTAGGTTTTAGTGGCGAAGGCTGGGCATTCTTCTTTAGCGATTTGATGCAAAGCTTTCAGTGATTGCTCGATATATTTTTTCTTGAAAGATGCAGGG
>MDTB01118500.1_pt1 | contig 11090 bp, 10 predicted proteins | sample 811161 | NCBI WGS metagenome assembly MDTB01 (sample SAMN05326650, study PRJNA326480) | marine metagenome | isolation source: seawater | place: Mediterranean Sea | collected 2009
CAACAGCTGGAACAGGATCTGAAACAGGTCGAGCATCAGCTATCATAAATAAAAAAACAGGTGTTAAAAAAATTATTTTTCATCCCAAAATATTACCTTCAATTGTTATTTTAGATCCAAAATTAACCTTAGAGCTCTCTCCAAGATTAACAGCAGCTACAGGTATGGATGCATTAGCTCATAACCTTGAGGCTTTTTGTGCACCAAACTATCATCCGATGGCAGAAGGTATTGCTTTAGAAGGAATGAAATTGATTAAGAAATCACTAGTAGTTGCATTTAAAGATGGAGGAAATGTTGAAGCAAGACAAAATTTATTAACAGCTTCATCAATGGGCTCAACAGCTTTTCAAAAAGGATTAGGTGCTATTCATTCATTGAGTCATCCAGTAAATGCCCAATATAATATTCATCACGGATTATCAAATGCAATTTTTATGCCGTATGTTTTAACATTTAACAAAAACTCTATAGAAAAAAAAATAATTTCAATATGTGATTACTTAGGTTTAGATAAAAAATTTGATAGCTTTTTAGAATGGATATTAGACTTAAGAAAAGAATTGGTAATTCCTCATAAGCTCTCTGATGTTATGGATTGTTCAAAAATCAATTTAGATGAATTATCTTTAATGGCATACGAAGATCCATCAACAAGTGGAAATCCAAGAAAAATTGATAAAGATGATCTGAAGATGATGTATGAGTACAGCATTACAGGAGATTTATTCAAATGAAGAATATTTTAATTGTTGAGGGAAATTTAAGAGAGGAAAATCAAAGTTTTTCAAAAGTTGGAATACAAACTCATACAGAAAGTTTAAAAGATAGTCTTGGTTACTTCACTAATGAACTAAAATTTGATGTTGTTAATCCATCATCAGATCAAAATATTCAATTAATATCTGACAAACTTAAAAATTATGATGGGCTAATATGGGGAGGTAGTAGCTTAAATATTTATGATGATACACCAGAAATCAAAAAGCAAATTGAGTTTATGAAAGATTGTCAAAAAAAAGTAAAAAAAATTTTAGCTATTTGTTGGGGTATGCAAGTAGCAGTTACTGCTGCCGGAGGTCAGGTAAAAAAAGCAAATAACTCGCATATTGGAATAGCAAATGAAATTGAAGTAAATGAAAATGGAATAAGCCATCCTCTTTATGTTAATAAAGATAGAAAATTTAATTCCCCTGCTTTTAATTTTGACGAAGTCGTAAAATTGCCAAGAACTGGGATTTGTCTAGCCTCCAATAAGGTAAACAAAATACAAAGTTTATATTTTGAGATAAATGATACTAAAGTTTGGGGTTTACAATATCACCCAGAGATAACATATGAAAAAATGATAAGCTTAATTGAATTTAGAAAAGATAAATTAATTAAAAATAGAAAAGTTTTTAAAGACACTGGGGAAGTTGAAAAACATATTTCATTTATAAAAAAAGAAATTTCAGTAACTAATAAAGAAAAAAGAATGTTAGAATTAAAAAATTGGCTTAATCAATTAAGTTAAAATAAACCTTCTATCTCGCCTTTATCATTTAATTTGATTGAGTCTGCCGCTGGTACTCTTGGCAGACCTGGCATTGTCATTATTTCTCCACAAACAACAACAATAAACTCTGCACCTGATGATAATCTTACTTCTCTAACTGGTAATACATGTCCAGTAGGAGCTCCTTTAAGACTAGGATCTGTTGAAAAGCTGTACTGAGTTTTAGCGATACATACTGGAAGATTTCCATAACCTTTTTCTTCAAAATCTTTTAATTGTTGTCTTGTTTTTGTATCTGCAACAACCTCACTAGCATGATAAATTTCTTGTGCAATTTTTTCAATTTTTTTAAATAATGGTAATTTATCTTCGTATAAGTATTTGAAAGTATTTTTATTTTCCCCACAAATTTCAACTACATTTTTTGCTAATTCTTTGGTACCTTCTCCACCGTTTGACCAATGTGTACATTTAGAAGCTTTTACACCTTGAGTTTTACAAAAATCAAGTAAAGCATTCATTTCTTTATCAGAGTCGGTTATAAAATGATTTACAGCAATTGTGACTGGTAAACCAAATTTTCTAGTATTATTTATGTGTCTTTCTAAGTTGATTAAACCTTTTTTTAATGCATCAACATTTTCTTTTTTTAAATCATCTTTTGCTACTCCCCCATGCATCTTGAGAGCTCTTATCGTTGCAACAATTACAACACAATCTGGTTTAATTCCTGATTTTCTACATTTGATATCTAAAAATTTTTCAGCTCCAAGGTCAGCACCAAATCCTGCTTCGGTAACGACATATTCTGATAATTTAAGACCTGCTTTAGTTGCAATAACAGAATTACATCCGTGAGCTATATTTGCAAATGGCCCACCATGAATTATTGCTGGATTGTTTTCCAAAGTTTGAGTGACATTTGGTCTTATAGCTTCTTTTAAAAGAACAGTCATTGGTCCTTGTGCATTTAAGTCTTTTGCATAAATTGCTTTTTTATCTCTTGTGTATGCGATTGTAATATTTCCAATTCTTTTTTCTAAATCATTTAAATCTGTAGCAAGGCAAAATATAGCCATGATTTCTGAAGCTACAGTTATATCAAAGCCATCTTGTCTAGGATAACCGTTAGCAACACCCCCTAAGTCAACTACAATAGATCTTAATGATCTATCATTCATATCCATTACTCTTTTCCAAACTACTCTTCTAACATCTATGTTTAGTTTGTTTCCCCAATAAATATGATTATCAATTAATGCTGAAAGTAAATTATGTGCTGATGTTATTGCGTGAAAGTCACCAGTAAAATGTAAATTAATTTGCTCCATAGGAACAACTTGAGCATAACCTCCACCTGCTGCACCACCTTTCATACCGAAAGAAGGACCTAGACTTGGTTCTCTTAAACAAACTATAGATTTCTTTCCAATTTTATTTAATCCATCATTTAGTCCAACGGATGTTGTTGTTTTTCCTTCACCTGCTGGAGTAGGTGTTATCGCAGTCACCAAAATTAGCTTCCCATCTTTTTTGCTTTTTAGTCCGTCTAAATATTCCAAATTTATTTTTGCTATATGACGCCCCATTGGGCTGAATGCAGAACTTTCATCTGGAACATTAATTTTAGCTAAAATGTCTTTAATTGGTTGCATTTTTGCTTCTCTTGCTATTTGGATGTCTGATTTAACTTCGCTCATTAAAAGTCCTTTATAAATATTAAAAAAGTTGGTCGATTAGTATCTCTTTTTGAGGGCTTTGGAAATATCTAAAAATTATATATAAAAAAAATATGAACTATTTATATTCATTATTATAAAATTTTGTCATGCAAAAATATTCAATATTTAGTCTAATAAAAAATGCCTTTTCTAATCATGAAAAATGGGATTTAGCCTGGAAAGACCCATCGCCAAAGAAAGAGTATGATGTTGTAATTATTGGTGGCGGAGGCCATGGATTAGCAACAGCTTATTATCTTGCCAAAGAACATAAAATTACAAATGTTGCTATTATTGAAAAAGGCTGGATAGGCGGAGGTAATATTGGAAGAAATACAACAATCATCAGATCAAACTTTATGTATGATGATAATGCCAGATTTAATGAATTTGGAATGAATTTGTGGCGAAACATGAGTCAGGAATTAAATTTCAACGTCATGTTTTCTCCAAGAGGAATAATTAATTTAGCTCATTCAGATGCACAAATGAATGCGTACGCTAGAAGAGGAAACTCTATGAGATTGAATGGAATAGATGCAGTTTTATTAAATAGGGAAGAGGTTAAAAAGATCATTCCAATGGCAGATTTTTCAGAGAATGTTAGATATCCTATTTTTGGTGGGTTGGCACAACCAAGTGCTGGTACAGCAAGACATGATGCTGTTGCTTGGGGTTATGCTCGTCAAGCAGACGCGATGGGTGTAGATATAATTCAGAATTGTGAAGTAACTGGATTTGATGTTTCAGGTGGAAAAATTCAAGGAGTTAGAACCTCAAGAGGAGATATTAAAACAAAAAAAATTGGTCTTTGTGTTGCTGGAAGTACAAATGTTTTAGCAGATAAATTAAACATGATATTACCAATTGAAACTCATCTTTTACAGGCCTGTGTCTCTGAACCAGTTAAACCAGTTTTAGATGGGGTAGTAACTTTTGGTGCAGGTCATTTTTATATTAGTCAATCAGATAAAGGTGAAATGGTTATGGGTGGTGATTTAGATGGATATAATAGTTATGCACAAAAAGGAAATTTACCAACTATCCAACATGTATTAACTGGTGGCATCGCTTTGTTTCCTTTTTTAAGTAGATTAAAGATGCTCAGAACTTGGGGAGGTATAATGGATATGTCGATGGATGGTTCACCAATAATTGATAAAACTCATATTAATGGACTGTATTTAAATTGTGGATGGTGTTACGGAGGATTTAAATCTGTACCATCATCTGGATGGACTTTTGCTCATACAATTGCACAAGATAGAGTTCATGAATTGAATGAGGGTTTTAGTTTGAATAGATTTTCAAAAGGATATTTATTAGACGAAAAAGGCCTTGGAACAAAAACTTGGATTTCTTAGATGCTTTATATTAAATGTCCATACTGTGGACACAGATCCCAGAAAGAATTTGCTTATGGTGGTGATGGCACAATAAAAAGACCAGAATTAAACCAAGAAATATCAGATGAAAAATGGGATGAGTTTGTTTATTTAAGAAAAAGTCCTAGAGGTAAACATATTGAGTTATGGCACCATATAGCAGGCTGTAGACAATGGTTTAAAGTTCAAAGAGATACAGTCACTCATGAAATTTTTCAAACTTTAAAAACTAATGAAGAGATAAAATGACCCAATCATATCGTCTAAGTAATGAAGGTTTGATAAATAGAGATAAAGAAATTTCTTTTAAATTTAATGGAAAAAAATATTTTGGATATGGGGGGGATACACTAGCATCGGCTCTGCTTGCAAATGGAGTTCATTTAGTAGGTAGAAGCTTTAAATATCACAGACCAAGAGGTTTTTTTGGAGCTGGTGTTGATGAACCAAATGCAAAATTGCAAATTCTATTAAATGGTCATTCTGAACCTAATGTAAATGCAACTGAAATTGAATTAGTAGAAGGTATTGAGGCAACAAGCCAAAATTGTTGGCCATCAGTTGAATTTGATATTGGAGCTATTAATAATTTTTTAAATAGATTTTTTCCTGCTGGCTTTTATTACAAAACATTTATGTGGCCAAAAAGTTTTTGGTACAAAGTTTATGAACCATTCATAAGAAAAGCGGCTGGTCTAGGAGTTGCTTCAATAGAAAAAGATAAGGAAAGGTATGAGCATAAATATGAATACTGTGATTTATTAGTAACAGGCTCAGGTCCTGCTGGTTTATCAAGCGCTTATGCAGCTGCAAAAAATGGAGCAAAAGTAATTCTTGCAGAAGATAAACCCAGATTTGGTGGTTCTTTGTTAACAGATGATGTTACGATAGATAATTTATCTGGAAAGGCCTGGTCAGATAAAATCATAACTGAATTAAAAGAGATGCCTAATGTGATTGTTAAAAATAGATCGCAGGTATTTGGTTACTATGATCATAACATGATGGTTATGTTTGAGAAAACGGGCGATCACTTAAAAGATAAGCCCAAGTATACTCCGAGACAAAGATTGTGGTATATCAGAGCGAAAGAAGTATTATTATCTACAGGCTCAATAGAAAGACCAATAGTTTTTGGAAATAATGATACACCAGGAATATTTTTATCTGCAGCTGCTAAAGAATACATGAAAGTTTATGGAGTATTAGTTGGAAAAAAACCTCTAATATTTACAAATAATGATAGTGCATATGAAACAGCTTTAGAATTTAAAAAACAAGGTATTGAGTCAGTCATTATAGATACAAGAGAAGAACATTCATCAGAATTAATAGACTCTGCCAAAAATCAAAATATACAAATAAAATTTTCTCACGCAGTAATTGCAGCAAATGGATATAAAAAAGTTAAATCAGCACAAATTGGCAAACTTAATAAAGATAAAACAAAGTTTGAAAATTCAGAAATTATTGAATGTGATTGTATATGTGTCTCTGGTTTTTGGACACCAACTGTTCATTTGGCATCTCAATCTGGAAATAAGCTTAAGTTTAATAATCAAATAGATGCCTTTGTTCCTGACAAGTCAAAACAAAAAGAAACTTCAATTGGAGCTTCTAAGGGCACTTTTACATTAAAAGAAACATTAGCAGAAGGATTTAAAATAGGATTTGATCTTTCTAAGAATATTACAAACAATAACAACTCTACTTCAATACCAAATTCAAATGAAACTAAAAAAAGTTTACATGATAAATTTTGGTGCTCACCTTTGCCAAAAGGTAAAAATTATAAACGTTTTGTAGATTTTCAAAATGATGTAGCGGTATCGGATATCGAAGTTGCTTTAAGAGAGGGTTACAGGTCAATAGAACATGTTAAACGATATACAACACTAGGTATGGCAACAGACCAAGGCCGTACTAGTAATCTGAATGGGCTTCAATTAGTTGCAAATGTAGAAAAAAAAATTGTTCCACAAGTTGGTCACACAACTTTTAGACCACCATTTACTCCAATTACAATTGGTACAATCGTTGGAAGAGAAGTTGATATGGAATATATGCCAACAAGAAAAACTCCAATGCATTCATGGCATGAAAAAAATAATGCTGTTTTTGTTGATGCTGGAGCTTGGAAAAGACCCAGATACTATAAACAAGGAAATGAAAATTTATTTGAAGCTTCAAAAAGAGAGGCAAAAAATGTTAGAGATCATGTTGGTATCTGTGATGTAACTACACTTGGTAAAATTGATATAAAAGGCCCTGATGCTGCAGAATTTTTAAATAGAGTTTATACAAATGCGTGGTTAAAACTTCCTGTTGGTAAAGCAAGATATGGAGTGATGCTTCGAGAAGATGGGATAGTTATGGACGATGGAACAACTACCAGAATTTCAGAAAATCATTATCATATGACTACTACAACAGCCCAAGCTGCTAATGTCCTATCTCATCTAGAATACTATCTTCAAGTTGTTTGGCCAGAACTAAAAGTTAACGTTCTTTCAACTACAGAACAGTGGGCTGGAGCAGCACTAGCAGGTCCAAAATCTAGAGATGTCTTGGCAAAATTATTTCCGAATTTAGATGTTAGCAATGAAGCTCTTCCATTTATGGGTTATTCAGAAGGAAATTTATTCGAAGTAAGTGCAAGAATATTTAGAATTTCATTTTCTGGTGAACTTGCTTATGAAATAAATGTTGAGTCTGATTATGGTCTTTTTATGTGGGAAAAAATGTTGGAAATTGGAAAAGAATTTAATATTCAACCTTATGGAACTGAAGCATTATCGACTCTAAGAATTGAAATGGGACATGTGGCTGGTCCTGAACTAGATGGAAGAACTATTCCTTATGATGTTTCTTTAGAAGGTTTAGTGTCTAAGAAAAAAGATTTTATTGGCAAAAGATCTTTACAAAAAGAGGCATTCAATACAGCAGATAGACAAAAAATTGTTGGCTTAATTCCAACTGATAAAAAATCTAGTATTCCAGAGGGATCACATTTAGTAGTAGATAAAAATGCTAAGCTACCAAATCTAAAATTAGGACATGTATCATCATCTTGTTGGAGTGTTGAAAATAATAATCCATTTTCATTAGCAATAGTAAAAGATGGAAAAAATATGATTGGTAAAAAATTATTTGCCGTATCACCTTTAAAAAATACTGCAATAGAAGTTGAGATCATTTCCTCTCATTATGTTGATCATGAAGGAAAGAGGGTAAGGTCATGACGAATATTTCACCGTTAAACTTTGTTCATACAACTGGAAAATTTGGTGACCATGATGGAAAACAGGAAAATGATCTATTAAAAGTAAAAGAAGTAAATGGATTATTAATTTTTCAAATTGCAAAATATAAAAATTCTAATTTTGATTTATCAAAAATTAAAATTGATGGTTTAAATCTACCATCATCATTAAAATCATCTTCAAACTTAAATACTAGAATATTATGGCTAGGACCTGATAATTGGTTAGTTTTCTCGTCTATTTTGGATTTAATTGTAAAAGAAAAAAAACAGTTTGATGAAGTAGATTTTGCGATAACAAATATTTCACACTCAAGAACAATAATTGAGTTAGAGGGCAATTTAGTTAATGAAGTTCTTAAAAAAGGATGTCCATTAGATGTAAATACTTTTAAAGAAGGTGATTGTGCGAACTCAGTCTATAATGGAATTACTATTACAATTGATTATATCTCAAACAAACCAAACAAAGTAAGAATATTAGGTCTTAGAAGTTTTGGTGAGTCTTTGTATCATTCAATTACTGATGCTTGCTTAGAGTTTGGATATAAAGCAATTTAGATTACTTTCTAGTTGCAATATAAACACCAATTGTTGCTATAAAAAAACCTACCAAATCTATTTTTGTTAAGATTTCATCTAGAAAAAACCAACCCATAAAAGCTGATACAGCTGGAATTAAAAAAAATATTGATACAGTTTTGCTTGCTGAATTTTTTTTAATTAAAAACATTAGTATAGTGAAGGCACCAAATGATACTAAAAATATTTGATGACTCATAGCTATGAAAAAAGTTTTTGTAAAATCGATATATGGTTCAGCAATAAAAATAACTATTAAAGTGTGAAATAAACAACCACCCACAGCTTGATAAAAGTTACTTACAGATAAAGGAAGATTATCGCTAAGTTTCTTTTGCCAAATTGTAGATGACGTTATGGCTATTAAAGCAACTATTGTAGCTATAAAGCCTAATATAGGTATACCTGTACCTAAATCTAAGCCCAAAACTAAAGTAGCACCAACAAATCCAAGAATTGCCCCAAACCATTGTTTAATTGTAACTTTTTCATTTAAAATTGGACCACTAAGTATATTAGTTAAGATAGGCTGGAGTGTTACTATTAAGGCTGCTATTCCAGCTGGCATCCCAATTGAGATTGAATAAAACACTCCTCCCAGATATAGTCCATGAAAAAGAATTCCACTAAAGACCGACTCTATTAAGTTCTCTTTTTTTATAATTATCGAATTTTTTGAATAAAGAGAAAATAAATAAAATCCGATTGCCACAAACAAAAATCTAAATGCTAGTGCAGAAAATGGATCACTGTTATCTACAATTGGTTTTGTAGTTATGAATGCTGAAGACCATAGTAAGATAAATATGAAAGGATATATTCTGATCATTTTAGGTTTTATAAAAATATTATGCTTACATTTGATTCTCAAATTTAGTTAAATTTGTCTATGAAAATTAAGCTTTTAGAGAACAATATAAATTCTACCTTGAGTTGTAATTTAAAATGCTTAAGATTCTCAAGCATGATTCATAAAAAAATAATTTTTGGATTATTTTTGTTTACTTTTTTAGGAGCTTGTGCGGCTCCTACAGCTATGTTGGGACCCGCTTATACTTTTACATCTACAGGAAATGTTCTTCAGGCAGGATTTTCCTATGGTTCTAGTGAACTTGTAACCATGTATACAGGAAAAACACCAATGGAAAACGTTATTGAAATTACCTCAAATGACAAAAAAAATATTCAAAAGAAAACCCTTGAAAGTGAAGATTTTAAAGATTTAGTTACAAGTAGGGTAAAAAAAGCAAACAGTATTTTAAAAAGTTCTAATCAATAATATTTAATTTTATCAAGTTATTCTGTTTAGTTTCCCTGCACCATAATTCATAGCTTTCACACATTCTCCACAGATGATCAAATGCTCTTTGAGAAATTTCTAAAGGAAAATGACTTTTTGCATAATATAGATCAGGAAATTGAATTAATTGCTTAATCATCATATCTTTTTGAATATTAAGTAATTTAATTGTTTCATCAGGTATTTTCTTTTTTGTTTTTTTATCAATAAATTTATTTTGCTTTAATTCATCTAACCATTCATCATGGAACTTGCCACTACTTATATGATTGTAAGTGTCTGAACCAATAAATGAGTCTATAGCATCTAAATTTGATAAATCAGAATTTTTTTTTTTAATTTCTACAACTTTTGTATAAATTATTTCAGCAACAAATAAAACATATGGACGCTCTTTAGATTGCTTCATTTAATTCTTATATTTTTTTATTGCTGCATTAGCTAGAATTAAATTTGGATCTAAAAAAATTCTTGATGATTTTACAGTTTTAATAGATTTAAAAGCAAAAATTGCAATTGGTAGTTCTGTACAGCCTAAAATGATTTTCTTACATTTATTTTTAATCAAAAAATTTATTGCAGGTTGAATTATTTTAGCAGCTCTTCTTACATTTCCCATTTTAACATCTTTAATTGCTTTATTAACACTTTGTTTTTGTAGTTTTGTATTTGGAAAAAATAATTTATAATTTTTTCTAAAAATTTTATCGTAAACTTTTGTTTTTAAAGTACCTTCAGTTGCCAATAAACCTATTTTAGAATTCTTCTTACAGTTTTTTTTAGTATGATTAAATACTTCCTTGGGCATATTAATAATTGGAATTTTGATTTTTTTTTGTAAGTCTTCATACCAGTAATGTGCTGTATTACATGGAATCACAATAAATTTACTTTTGGCTTTTTCTAATTTTTTACATCCATCAACTAAACTCTTTAAAACTTTTCCATATTTTCTTTTTGAAGTAGTATTTTTAAATTTATTAGAAATTGCCCCAGTGGTTGTTCCTATAGATTCTGGTCTTCCTGGAATATTGGACTTATTGTATAAAAAAAATAACGGGTAATCTTGATCAATTTTTCCTCTATATTGAATTGCTAATTTATTACAGAAATCTAATCCTGCTTGCGTTCCCATACCTCCAAGTATACCAATCATAATTAAATTTTTATTAAGAATAGATTATTGGCTATAAAAATAAAACAATTCTTTAGAATTATTTTATATATAGCCAATAAATTGATTTGTGAAAATTATGCAGTTTTTAAGTTAACTGCTGAAGGACCTTTAGGACCATCTTCAACATCGAAAGTCAAAGCTTGACCCTCATCTAAACCATTCATA
>MDTB01179757.1_pt1 | contig 11089 bp, 10 predicted proteins | sample 811161 | NCBI WGS metagenome assembly MDTB01 (sample SAMN05326650, study PRJNA326480) | marine metagenome | isolation source: seawater | place: Mediterranean Sea | collected 2009
GCAATCATAGGAGCATGTTTAGGATTTTTATGGTTCAACGCACCTCCAGCAAAAATATTTATGGGAGACACTGGATCTTTATCATTAGGAGGCTCTTTAGGAGCTGTAGGGATTATCACTAAACATGAGATAGTTTTAGCTATAACAGGTGGTTTATTTGTCTTAGAAGCTTTATCTGTAATGGTCCAAGTAATTTCATTTAAACTAACTGGCAAAAGAATATTTAAAATGGCACCAATACACCATCATTTTGAAAAGAAAGGTTGGGCTGAGTCAACTGTAGTTATTAGATTTTGGATTATTTCAATAATTTTAGCAATGATTGGTTTAGCTACATTAAAATTAAGATAATAGGCACTGGCTTGAATATCTTTTTAAATAAAAACATCTTAATTTATGGTCTAGGAAAGAGTGGTTTGTCTACATTTAAATTTCTTAAAAATAAAAATAATATTTTTTTATATGATGATTATGTTTCTAAAATTAAATCATCATATATAAATAAAAACCTAATTAATTATAAAAATATTTTCAAAATAAAATTTGATTATATAATTTTAAGCCCTGGAATTGATATTAATAAATGTAAATTATCCAAATTTCTAAAAAAAAATAATAATAAAATTTATTCTGATTTAGATGTATTTTACGCATTCTATAAAAACGATTGTATTACAATCACTGGCACAAATGGAAAGTCAACAACTTGCCAACTTATGTACGAGGTTTTACTAAATCAAAAATTTGATGTTAAATTAGTTGGGAATATTGGAAATCCAATTTTATCAGAAAAAAAAATAAAAAAAAATACAATTTTTGTTGTAGAGGCCTCATCTTATCAATTGGAATATAGCAAGATTTTTAAGTCCAAATATGCCGCAATATTAAATTTATCGCCTGATCATATTGAAAGACATAAAACTTTAAAAAAATATATTAAAGCTAAATTTAAATTATTAAAAAATCAATCAAGAGGTAATTGGGCATTTGTTAAAAAAGATGATTTGCTAATCAATAAAGAATTAAAGTTAAATAAATTTCCCTGTAAATTAATTAAAGTCGATAAAAAAAAAATCAATAAATTTTTAAAAGACATAAAAAATGAATATTTTTCTACTGATACAAATAAAGAAAATTTATCTTTTGTTTTTGAGATATCTAAAAAATTAAAACTTAAAAATAAATTAATGATTAAAACTTTTCAAAAGTTTAATGGATTAAAATATCGTCAACAAGTTATTTTTAAAAATAAATATTTGAAAATTATAAATGATTCAAAATCTACTAGTTTTTCTTCATCTATTGGTGTTCTAAAAGCAAATCATAAGATTTATTGGTTGTTAGGAGGTATTCCTAAAAAAGGAGATAAATTTAAATTATCAAAAAAATATTTTAATAATATTAAAGCTTTTATTTATGGGAAAAGTAAAAAATTTTTTAATAAAAAACTTAAAGGTAAAATAGATTATAAAAATTTTAAAAATCTAGAAGATGCGTTAAAAAAAATCTTTAATATTATTAAAAAAGAAAAATTTATTGATAAAACAATTTTATTTAGCCCTTGTGCTGCATCTTTTGATAGTTTCAAAAATTTTGAAGAAAGAGGGTTTTATTTTAATAAGTTGATTAATAATTATATAAATGAAAAATAATAGACCAATATATAATTTATATTATGAATGGTGGAAGAATATAGATAAATTCATATTTTTTTTAATTATCTTATTATTCATTATAGGTTTATTTTTTTCATTAGTATCAACATCTTTATTAGTTTCAGATAAATTGAATACAAATGATTACACATTTTTCTTCAAACATTTGTCTTTTGTTTTTTTTGGCATAATTATAATTTTTATTCTGTCATCAATAAATGAAGAAAAACTTTTCAAAATTTCTCCAGCGATTTTCTTACTTTCATTAATTTCCTTATTTTTGGTTCCTTTAATTGGTATTGAAGTGAATAGCGCTCAACGATGGATAGATTTGTATTTTTTACCCAGATTTCAACCTATAGAATTAGTTAAACCATTCTTAATTATTCTAATTAGTTTAATTTTAAGTAGTGAAAAATATACAAATATTTATTTTAAATACTTATTTACTTTTTTAATTACTCTAGTGATAGCTTTATTATTAGCTGCTCAACCGGATATAGGACAAACTTTGTTAGTTTTTTTTAGTTGGTCAGTTTTAATTTTTATATCAGGAATCAATATCATTTTTTTAATTATCTCATGTTTAATTTTATTTATAGCTCTTTATTTTTTAATTAAGTTAGTCCCTAAGTTTGAATATATTAAAAATAGAATATTATCTTTTTTTAATAGTGAAACTGGCACTCATAATGCTCAACCAGAAAAAGCAATAGACTCTATTACGAGTGGGGGATATTTTGGAAAAGGAATTGGGGAGGGAACTCTAAAAAATCGAGTTCCTGAAGCTCATACAGATTATATAATTTCTGTTATTTCTGAGGAGTTTGGTGTTATTGCCATAATTTTAATCTTATTGTTGTTTTTAATATTCATTTATTCTGTTTTTAAAAAGGTTTATTTAGAAAACAAAGAAAGGACAAAATTAATTTTGGTGGGCTGTACGAGCCTTATTTTAGTTCAAGCAATGATTCATATAGGAGTTAATATACGATTATTTCCAACAACAGGGATGACACTTCCATTTATAAGTTATGGTGGCTCTTCAATAATAAGTATTTCAATTTTATCAGGTATAATTTTAAATTTAACGAAAAGAAAAATACATTAAAATGAAAAAGAATTTTTTAATTACTACTGGTGGCTCAGGTGGTCATGTTATTCCGGCTATAATTCTGTATAAACATTTATCGAAAGAAGCTAATGTATTTATTTCATCTGATAAAAGGGGTTTAAGATATTTAGATCAAGATATCTATCAACTAAAAATTATCAATACTCCAAAATTAAGTAATATTTTTTTTTTACCCATTAATTCTTTAATAATTTTATTTTTGACTCTAAAATCAATTTTTCTATTAAAAAGTAGTAAAATTGAAAAAGTTATTTCTACAGGTGGATATATGTCTTTACCTATAATCTTAGCATCAAAAATACTTAAATTAGATATTTATTTAATTGAACCAAACCATGTTTTAGGTAGAGCAAATAAATTTTTTTTAAATTTTAGTAAAAAAATTTTTTGTTATTCTAATCAAATAAAAAATTTCCCCAAAAACTTTGAAAAAAAGATTATAATGATTAATCCACTAGTAAAAAAAGAGGTGTACAATTTAAATTCACAAGTAAAAACAAAAGATAAATTCAATCTTTTGATTGTAGGAGGTAGTCAGGGAGCTAATATTTTTGATAATAATTTAAAGAATTCAATTGTTAACATTTCAAAAAAAATTCCTATAAAAGTTAATCAACAAACAAGTAAAAAAAATATCTCTTATCTCAAAGAGTTTTACTCAAAAAATGATATAGAAAATTGGATTTTTAGTTTTGAAAAAAATTTTGTAGAAATAGTTCATAAAGCTGATTTGTGCATAACAAGAGCAGGTGCATCAACATTAGCTGAACTATCAGTGTTAAATATCCCTTTTGTGGCTGTTCCGCTACCAACTTCTAAGGATAATCATCAATATGAAAATGCAAACTTTTATAGAAATAAGGACTGTTGTTGGTTAATTGAACAAAAAAATTTTGATGAAACGATTGAAGAAGTTTTAAAAAATATTTTTGATGATAAAAGTAATTATTTACAAAAAAAGGAAAATTTAAAAAAGTTAAATTATCAAAATACTTGGATCAACAATCATCAAAAAATATTGAGAAGTATAAATGAAAATTGAATTAGCAAAAACTGAAGTCATCCATTTTATTGGAATTGGTGGTATAGGAATGAGTGGACTTTCTTTGATAATGAAAGGCAAAGGATTTAAAGTACAAGGAAGCGATTTATCTTTAAATAAAAATATTGAAAGATTAAAAAAAGAAAAAATAAAAGTTTTTGTTGGACAAAAAAAACAAAATCTTAAAAATGCAACTATTGTTGTAATTTCTTCAGCTATAAAAAATAATAATTCTGAGTTTATCGAAGCTAGAAGAAAAAATTTGCCTATTATTTCAAGAGGTAAAATGCTGGCACATATAGTTTCATTAATGAAAAATATTGTAGTAGTTGGTTCACATGGCAAAACCACTACAACTTCCTTAATAGCTTCAATTTTTCAAAAAACAAAATTAGACCCAACAATTATCAATGGAGGAGTAATCAATTCTATTAAAAATACTGCAAAACTTGGAAAGAGTGATTGGTCAATATTAGAGGCCGATGAGTCAGATGGAAGCTTCGTACATATTCCTCCTACATATTCAATAATCACTAATGTAGATAGAGAGCATATGGATTTTTATAAATCAATGGATGATTTAAAAGATTATTTTATTAAATTTATTGAAAAGGTCCCATCATTTGGAAAATCTTTTATTTGTATAGATGATAAAATTAACCAAGACCTCGTTAAAAAATTAAAAAATCAAAACTTTTATACTTATGGAGTCAATACAAAATCTAATTTTTTGATTAAAAATATAAAACAAAATAAAAAATTTTCAGAGTTTGACTTATTGGTAAATGTACCAAACAAAAAAAAACTATCTATTAAAAATATAAAAATTCCTTTACTTGGCATTCACAATGTAAGAAATTCTGTTGCCGCGACAGCTGTAGCTCTAACTGTAGGAATTTCTATTCTAGATATTAAAAAAGGTTTACTAAATTTTAAAGGAGTTCAAAGACGTTTCAATAAAATCTTTACTCATAATGATATAGATTTTTACGATGATTATGCTCATCATCCAACAGAGATAAAGGTTGTTTTGGATGGAGTAAATAAAGTTTATAAGGGTTATGATAAGGTTTGTATTTTTCAACCTCATCGAATTTCAAGATTAAGAGATTTAAGAAAAGAATTTTCTTATGCTTTTAAAGATGCCAATACAGTTGTCTTATGTCCTATTTATACTGCGGGAGAAAAATATAAATTAGGATTTAATTATCTTAAATTTGCTAAAGAGATTATAAAAAATTCAAAAGTAAATTTATTTTTAGTAAATAATAATAATCAGTTAGCAAAGTTTTTGAAAAAAAATATGTTTGGAAAAAAAATCGTAATTGGAATGGGAGCTGGGTCGATTTCTAATTGGATGAGAACTCTTCCACAGTTGATGAGATGAAAATAAGCGAATTAAAAAATTTATTGATTGAATTTGAGGAAAATGTAAGTTTTGAGCAAGATCTTAAAAAAAAGAATTGGTTTAATATTGGTGGAAAATCAAAGGTTTTTTATAAAGCAGACAATTTAAAAGAATTAGTAAATTTCTTAAAAAAAATAAGAAATAAAGAAAAAGTATTTATTCTAGGAGCTGGATCTAACACTTTAATCACCGATGATTTATTTGATGGTGTCGTTATTAAATTAAGTAAAAACTTTAATAACATTTCTTTATTAGGAGAAGATATAATAATTGCAGGAAGTTCAGTTTTGGATAAATCTTTATCAGATTTTGCTATACAGAATAATTTAAGTGGATTTGAATTTTTATCATGTATTCCAGGAACTATTGGAGGCGGCATAAGAATGAATGCTGGTTGTTTTGGAAAAGAATTTAAAGATATTTTATTATCTATTCAAGCAGTTGACCGGGAAGGAAATATTAAAACCATTAAATCTAAAGATATAAATTTTGAATATAGAAATAATGATTTATCAGAAGACTTAATTTTCTTGAGCGCTTCCTTTAAAGGCATAAAAAGTGAAGCTAAGAAAATTAAAATTGAAACAGAAAAACTCAAAATTGAAAAGGCTAAAAATCAACCTACTAAAATAAAAACTAGTGGTAGTACTTTTAAAAATCCTGTTGCTCAAACTAAAAAAAAGGTTTGGGAACTAATTAAAGAGTCTGTCAATTTGGATAAAAGTTTTGGAGATGCCTGTATCTCAGAAAAACATTGTAATTTTTTTGTTAATAAAGGAAATGCTTCTTTCAATGATATGAATAAATTGATTAATTATGTATCAGCGAATGTTTTTAAAAAAACTGGAATTAAAATTGAAAAAGAAATAAAAATATTAGAATAAATTGAAAAAAAAAATTTTAATACTTTCTGGTGGAATTTCTAAAGAAAGAACTGTTAGTTTAGATACAGGCTTTCAAGTTGCCAAAGAATTAAAAAAAAGTATTTAGTCAAATTGTGTGAACCTGACTCTAAACTTTCCAATGCGATAAAAGATTTTAAACCTAATATTATATTTAATGCTCTTCATGGTCAGTTTGGTGAAGACGGATATATTCAAACAATTTTAGAAAGTTTTAGGATACCTTACACTCATTCAGGGGTTATAGCTTCCGCAATAGCAATGGATAAAGAAATTTCAAAAAAAATGTTTTTAAAAAATAATATATTAACTCCTAAATTTTTTAAATATTCTTTTAATAAAACTAATAAAGTTTTAATAAAATTAATTGAAAAAAAATTAAAATTTCCAGTAGTAATAAAACCAATAAATGAAGGATCAAGTGTAAATGTTTTTATATGCAAAAAAAAAGATGTTTTAAAAAAAATAAGATTATTGAAAGATTATAAAAATATTTTAATTGAGGAATTTATAGGGGGAAGAGAAATTCAGGTAGCAATTATGGGATCAAAAAAACTTGGAGCTATCGAGCTTAAGCCAAGAAGAAAGTTTTATGATTATAAAGCTAAGTATAGTAAAAAGGCTAAAACAGAGCACATCATACCAGTAGATTTAAGTAAAAAAAATTATAATAAAATTCTTCAAATCGCATTCAAAGCTCATAAGCTGATAGGATGTAAGGGTGTTACAAGATCAGATTTTAAATATCATAAGAATAATTTTTATCTTTTAGAGATAAATACTCAACCTGGGATGACAAAGTTATCACTAGTTCCAGAAATCGCTCGTTTTAAAGGTATAAATTTTTTTAACCTAATAGAATGGATTTTAAAAGATGCGTCATTCAATAAATAAAAAAATTTTTTTATATTTTTTAATTCTAATTTTATTTGCATCAATAAATAATAAAAACTTTCTAAATTCAAAAATTTTAAAATTAAAAGATTTTTCAGTATTTGGATTATCTGAAGAAGAAAATTATGATTTAAAGTCTAAATTTATAAATTTTGAGAATCAAAACATTTTTTTTGTAGATTCTCATGAAATAAAAAAAATATTAGATTCTGATAATTTAATAGAAACTTACAATGTTTTAAAAATTTACCCTTCAAAAATAAATATTCAAATAAAAAAAACTAAATTTATAGCCAATACTAGTTTTGACTCAAAAAATTTTTTTATAGGATCAAATAAAAAGTATATTCAATCTGATTTTATTAATCCAGATCTACCTTTTATTTTTGGCAAGCCATCAGTAGAAGATTTTTTCGATATTAAAAAAAAAATAGAAATATCACTTTTTAATTTTTTTGATATCAAGAAATTTTATTTTTTACCTTCTAAAAGATGGAATATTGAACTTAAAAATGGAGTTTTAATTAAATTACCAGAACTTAATTCTTTAAAATCATTAAATGATATTTTTGAAATAGTAAATTCTGATAAATTCAATAAAGTTAAGGTTTTTGATTTGAGAATAAATGGTCAAGTTATAACTAATGAACTCTGATTTAGAATTTGAAACCTTTTTTTATGTCAGTAATGAAAAGCTTTTATTGTCTGTATTTAAAAAAGGTTTAGATAAAGACATTTATAAAGATGAGATTTATTTAAATGATAATTCTGAAATTATAGAATCAAAGATTAATCAATTTCTTGATAAAAATATAATCAAAGTTGAAAAAGAAATTAAAAATTTTATAAATCAAATAAATTTAATAATAAAAGATGATGATATTTTGCCAATTCAAATTTCAATAAAAAAGCAAAGTTCAGGAAAAAAAATTACAGTTAATGAATTAAATTACATGTGTAAAGATTTATCTCAACAAATAAAAGAAAATAACAATGATAAAGTCATTTTACATATGAATATAAAAGAATTTATAGTTGATGGGCAAGTGCTCACTAATTTAGACAAACAGTTTGAAAGTGATGATTTATCTCTAGAAGCAAGTTTTTATTGTTACCCGAAAATTAAAATTAAAAGATTTAGTGATTACTTAAAAAGATATCAAATTACTATTAATAGGACTTACTCAATTGATTATTTGAGGAAATATTTTTTGAATAGTGAATTAAATGAGTGTCAAATGGCTTTAAAAATTGAAGACCTAGGTGATATTAATGAAGTAAAGTTAGTCCCTAAATTTCAGAAAAATACTGGTTTTTTCGAGAAATTTTTTAATTTATTTAACAAATAAGCCAAATATAGCGAAGTAGTTATTGGTAATATTTCTTGAATTTAGAAAGATTTAATACAGTTGTAAAAGCTTGTGTGTCATTTTTAAAACAAAAAACAATTAAACAAAATATAAAAATAAATGGTGTAGGCTTACATACTGGCAATATTGTAAACTTGACCATTAAACCGGCTAAACCTAATTCTGGTATTGTTTTTATAAGATCAGATTTAATTTCTAACAACGTAATCTACCCTCATGTAAATAATGTAACTAATGCAATGCTTTGCACTACAATCTCAAACGAATATGGGGCAAAAGTTTCAACTATTGAACATTTAATGGGTGCATTGTTTGGTTTAGGTATCGATAATGCAATTATTGAAATTGATAATGAGGAAGTCCCAATTTTAGATGGGTCTGCAAAAGAATTTGTTAAAGAAATACTAATTTCAGGAATTGATATAAGCAACGAACCAATTAAGGTAATAAGAATTAATAAATCGGTAGAATTTCAAGATGGTAAAAAGTTTATCTCAATAAAGCCATCTAAAATTAATCTAGAAATTGACTTTCAACTTAAGTATGACAATCCTCTAATAGGAAATCAAAGAAATGTTCTAAGAGTGTATGAAGATAATCTAGAAAGTGTTTTTAATTCAAGAACTTTTTGTTTATTCGAGGACATAGAAAAATTAAAATCCAAAGGTTTTGCTAAGGGTGGATCTTTAAATAACGCTGTAGTAGTAAAAAATGATAAAGTGTTAAATGAAAACGGTTTAAGATATAAAAAAGAATTTGTAAATCATAAAATTCTAGATTGCATGGGAGATCTTTTTTTAACAGGATATAAAATTATTGGTAAAATAGAATGTTCTCAGGGAGGACATAAGCTTACAAACGATTTATTGCGAAAACTTTTACAAAATAAAGAAAATTACTCTATTATAGAAATTAACGAAAAAAATATTCCACATACTTTGATAAATAGACAGAATCTTAAATCTATAGCATAAAAGTTTTTCTGTTTAAAAAATAATCTGATATTAATAAATAATGAAATTTATTAAAAGTCTTTTATTGATCTTATCAATTTGTTTTTTTCAAACATCATGTTCAAAAGAAGAAAAAGTTACAATCTTAAAAGAACAAAATTTAGAGTCTCAAATGATGGAACTTTATTATGAAGGTTATGAAGCTTTCCTTGAAAGAGACACATTATATGCTGCTAAAAAATTTAATGAAGCAGAACTAATTTTTCCTCAATCAGATTGGGCACCAATTTCGGCATTAATGACAGCATACATATATTATGCAGATGATTATTATCCTGATGCAATTTACCATTTAGAAAGATATTTAAAAGTTTATCCAACCCATCAAGATAAAGACTATGCTCACTATCTTTTGGCAATGTGCTATTATGAAAACATAGTAGATGAAAAACGAGATCTAGGACCCCTTTTAAATGCTAAAAAAGAATTTGAGTATTTGATAAAAAATCATCCAGGCACTGAATTTGCATCTGATGCAAAATTTAAATTGGATTTAATTCAAGATAGATTGGCTGGTAAAGAAATGTATATAGCGAGGCATTACGTAAAATCAAAAAAATGGATACCAGCCATTAACAGATTTAAAATTATTTTAGAAAAATACGAGACAAGTGTATATGTTGAGGAAGCAATACATAGATTAGCTGAAATACATTATATAATAGGTCTGGAAGATGAAGCAAAAAAATATGCAAGTTTATTAGGATATAATTATGGTTCTAGCAAATGGTATAAAGCATCTTATAAATTATTTAATAAAGATTATGAGTTAAATGAAAAACAAATATTTTCTATAAAAAAAGAGGACAAAAAATCATTATTTAAAAATTTCAAAAAAAGATTTAAAAATCTTTTTAAATAGATGGATGAAAAAATAATAAAAAAAAAATATTTAAAAAAAATATCTGAAATTGAAAGATATAATAGAGCTTATTATGATAGAAGTTCTCCAATTATATCAGACTCTGAGTATGACTCTAAAAAAAGAATAATTATTGATTTAGAGAATAAATATAATTTTTTAAAATCCATAAATTCACCATCTTACATTGTTGGTCATAAGCCTTCAAAAAATTTTAAAAAAGCAATACATAAAGTCCCAATGTTATCTTTATCAAATGCTTTTTCAGAAGAAGATTTAATAAATTTCGAAAAAAAAATTAAAAATTTTCTTTCAAAAAAAAATGATTTTAAAATATTTTACAGTGCTGAACCAAAAATTGATGGTATTTCAGCCTCATTAACGTATAAAAATGGGAATCTTATTAGAGGTCTGTCGAGAGGAGATGGTAGAGAAGGTGAGGACATTACTGATAATCTAAAAACAATTCAGGATATCCCAAAAAATTTATCATCAAAACAGTTTCCAGAGGAAATTGATATTAGAGGGGAAGTATTTATTCAAAATAGTGATTTTGAAAATTTGAAACATAAGTTTGCAAATCCAAGAAATGCGGCTTCAGGTTCATTGAGACAAAAAAATCCTCAAGATACTCAAAAAATTCCGTTAAAATTTATTGCTTATACCTTTGGTTTTGAAAATGGATTAAAAATTGAAAATCAATCTGATTATTTAAAAAAATTGAAACAATGGGGTTTTAAAATTAATCCTTTAAACAAATTAATCAGTGGAGTTAAAAATTTAATAGAAAATTATAATGAGATAGAAA
>MDTB01005900.1_pt1 | contig 11088 bp, 8 predicted proteins | sample 811161 | NCBI WGS metagenome assembly MDTB01 (sample SAMN05326650, study PRJNA326480) | marine metagenome | isolation source: seawater | place: Mediterranean Sea | collected 2009
ATCTCCATTTCTACCCGTATAATTTTTATCAATGTATGTTTCTTCATTCGTTCTAAATGTTTTACTTTGATCTTCATATTTAATTGTTTTTGTTGGATCATTTCGATTTTCTTTTATAGGTATTGTTTTAGCAATGATAACATCTCGATTTTCAATTAGTTCATTTTCTGGTATAAAACCATCATTATTTAATTTTTCATAATTTCCAAATTTGATGCCTTTGGTTTTTGTTGGATCAGGTTTGCAGCGAATTATTTCATCACGAATGATGTTTTTATCTTCATCTTTTTCTGTATGATAAATAGTAGCTAAGAATAGACCTCGGTCAATGGATCCTTTATTAATAAGAACACTATCTTCTTGGTTATAACCAGTATGTGTCATAATTGCAACATGAATTTGAGTTCCCGATGGAATATTATTTAAATGAATGAAATTCATTACTCTAGTGTCCACTAATGGTCTTGAAGGATAATTTAATACATATGCGGTTTTATCCATTCTCATATCATAATTAGTGGCATACACACCCATTGCTTGTTTGGCCATAGCACATTGATATGTATTCCTGGGAGCTTGATTATGATCTGGAAAGGGTACACAAGATGCAACCACTCCAAAAATAGTACTGGGATGAATCTCACAATGAGTATATTGAAAAGATAATTCTTTCGATTGTAAATAATTTTCTTTACATTTCATTCCTATCATGGCAAGATTTTGTTCTTCTGGATCTATATATTCAATAACAGATTCGTTTAACACACAATTAGTAAGTAAATCATTCCAAGAAATTTCTTTTCTTGCTAATTTATCAATAATATCACTCGTAATAATTGCGCGATTATTAATAACTTTTAGTACTGGACGAGTTAATCTTCCACCATCATTACAAATTCGAATTTCTAAATCTTTATAGTTAAAGATAATAGAAGTATAAATATTTATTATTCCTTTATATTTTAGTTCCTTTAGATGGTTATATAGTTCGAGAGCTTTATCGGTGATTCCTTGCCAAGATCCATTTATAAACACTTTTACTTTTCCTTCTAATTCATTTGGATTGCTATCATCAATTACTTTAATTAAAGGCAATATATATTCATATAAAGGTTCGCTGTTAGTTGGTATCGTTATATGTGCCATATAACTGATATTTTTTACAATACCAATTGATTGACCTTCTGGTGTCTCAGCTGGACATAAGAATCCCCATGTAGTATTGTGTAGTTTTCTGGGAGCAATCAATTCACCGCTTTTTTCTAATGGCGTATTGATTCTTCTTAAATGACTTAAACCAGATGCGTAAGTAAGACGACTTAGAACTTGAGCAACACCAACTTTGCTACTATTACTTTGTTTTATACTAAAGTCACCTGTAGACAATGCTCTATTAATACCATTTTCGATAGTTGTCGATTTCATTATTTTATAAATATTTGTAATGTTGATAATATTTTCGTAATCTTGCGTTGAACGCCAAGATCCATTATTTATTTCTCTGATTACTTGTTTCTGCATTTCTTTTACAAGTTTATTAAAGTAATTTCGAAATAAGTTATTAAGTAAAGTACCTGTAAGTTCTATTCTTTTATTAACATATGAATCTCTATCATTAGTTTTCTCCCAACCAAGTGCAGTTCTAATTATCTTATTAGTCATATAACCAAGAAAATATATTTTTTGTTTTTTACTTTTACAATGAGGAAATAAATCATTATCCAAGATCTCAATTGTAAAGTCTTGTTTTTTTTGAATTCCTTGTTCTTTCTCCATATTGATTGGATTATAAGTAGAATAGTTACTAATGTACTTAATTGCCTCATCGCAAGTTGTATATTTATTTGCATCAATTATTGATGCTGTGAGAAAGTTAAGTATCTTCTCTTGTTTACTTTCATCTATATTTAATACAATATATTCACAAATACTTTTATCTGTTGTAATACCTAATGCTCTAAAAAGTACAAACAATTCAATGGGTTGTTTAATCCTTGGGATGGAAACATATATACCTTGTCCAAATCCATTGTTTTTACTAGATATCATCATATCTATTTGTTTTGGTGAAATACATTTAAAATCGGGTACGGATTTTATTTCAGCGATCCAATCCCACTTAGTTGTGTTTTTGCCATCAAAACAGTATATTTTGTTTTCAGCAGCTCTTTCCTGTCCTAATACAGTTTTTTCAGATCCCTTTATAATAAAATATCCTCCACAATCCATAGGACATTCTCCCGAATTAATATTACTTAAAAAGTTATGTTGTTTAATAACACATATAGATGATTTTAGCATTATCGGCATTTTACCGATATTAATTTTAGGTAATGTTTTTGTAATTATTTTAGGATTATCCATGGATTCTGTATTACGAATAACATATTCAATTTGTATATCAATTGTCATGTTTGCTGCATATGTAAAGTTACGTAATTTAGATTCTTGCGGCATCATTGTTTTTGTTGCACCATTATTTTCATGAATTTGTGGAGGATATAATTTGAAATTAATAAAAGATATATTTATTTCTAAAAAGTATTTGTTTTTTTCTTCTACATAATCGTTCTCAGAGTGTATTTTTACAGGATTAAACATTTTAATTGTCCTTTGAACTTGATAATTTATAAAATGATTGTATGATTCAATTTGATGTCTTACTAATCTTTCTAAGTATTTTCCTTCGAAGTATGACTTAACTAATTTAAACGGATCTTCATCTTGCTCATTTAAATGATTTAATAGATGACTATCTAATTTATTAAAATTAAGTTTTGTTTTTATATTTTCTGTGTCAATCATTTTTTGAATGATTTTAGTAGTATCATTTGTCTTAACTTCCGGTATATTACTTTTACGCATATACCCATAAGAATCGTTTGCACTTTTTAGTTCTTGAATCATGTTTCTATAGTATTTATAAAAATATGTTTAATTAGTTTATCAATTTTTATTACAAAGTATTTTTTTAAAGTATATACAAAATATAATACTATAGATATAAAACAATGTTAAATTCATCAAAAAGATTTGTAAAATATTTAGATAATTATGATAAAATACATCAAAAGAATTACAATAATTTATTATATCATATAAGAAATGAATTTAACAATTACTTTAAGGAAGGCAATGATTTGGGTGAAGATAATGAATTATTTATATTGAATAGTCCTAGAAAATTAAAACGTGTTCGTTCTTTTGAAAAAGGAAAAAAATTATTTGAAAAGGAAATAGTTAAGGAAAAGGTAGATATCAATGATTCAATTGACAATATTCAAGATTTGATTGAAATAACTGAAAAGTATACAGTTGAATCAAGTAAGCAGTATAACATTGACTTAGAGGCCATTCAAAAAATAAAACCGGATTTAATAGAAATAAATAAATTCATAGGAATTGGCAAATTAAAGCAAAACGTTTTGAATCAGTTACTATATTTTTTGCAAGATTTGCATATATCTTCAAAAGGAGGTGATTATAAACATACAGTTATATATGGTCCTCCTGGTACTGGAAAAACAGAGATAGCAAGAATACTAGGTAAAATGTATTCAAAAATAGGAGTATTAAAAACAAATAATTTTGTAAAAGTAACTCGACAAGACTTAATTGCTGGATATTTAGGCCAAACAGCAATTAAAACTGCAAAAGTAATTGAGGAAGCAAAAGGAGGGGTTTTATTTATTGATGAAGCGTATTCTTTAGCAAACTCAGAAAAGGAAGATAGTTTTTCAAAGGAATGTTTAGATACTATTTGCGAATGTTTAAGTAATTATAAAGATGATTTAATGGTAATCATAGCTGGTTATGAAGATGAATTAAATAATACTTTTTTTCGTGTAAATAAAGGGCTTGAATCTAGATTTATTTGGAGGTTTACAATGGACCCATATAATCCAGAAGAGTTGATGGAAATATATAATAAGATTGTTATGGAAAATGAGTGGAAGTTAAAAGAAGATGCTTTATCATTAGAATGGTTTAAACAAAATAGTAAACAATTTACAAACTATGGTCGTGATATGGAGCAATTATTTACCTATACAAAGATAAGTCATAGTAGAAGAATTTATGGTAAAAGCGAAGAGAAAAAAAGTATTGATAAAGAGGATATAGTAAATGGATTTAAAATGTTTATTGATAATAGAAAAGAAAGTAAACTAGATAGTATTGATACTAATATTTTATATAGCCTTTATTGTTAATTTGAATCGTTTACTTTAAAAAAGTTTCATATTTAATAAATATATAACTATTTTTGTATATTTATTAAATGAGTGATAAAAAAGTATTTTCTATAAATCCTGATTTGTTTTCATTCTCAAATACGACGAAAAAGAAAAGGAATGTTAATAAAGAAAAAATAAAAATGAAGCCTGTTAAAAATCAGGCCAAAAATGATACATTAAGAAAAAAATCTATATTAAAAATGATACGAGAGCATAACTCTAATAGAAATAGAGAAAATTTTTCTAAGTATGAAGAAACATTAAAACCGGTAACAAAAACAGATGATTTTGAAGCAGCGAAAAATTTCTTTAAACAAATGCCATCCAGTCAAAATCATTCAATAAATCATACTATAAAAAATTATTCACATATTTCTCCTGAACCAATAATTAAAGATAATAATATGGTTCCATTAAATAATATGATTTACGAGGATAAGATAAATACACCGCTAGACAATAATACTATGGCATTAAACAAAGTTGATTTGCCTATACCAAAACATGGATGTTTAAAAAATGGAATACTTCCTACTTATCGTCAATATATGAATCAGACTAGAAAAAATATGGAAGATAACGTTGGTGGAAATCTTATGAAACCCACAGAAAGTTTTGTTAAAGCAAATACATATAAACAGATGGAAAAATTAAAAAATTTGAAAAAGAAAAAACGAAGGTTACAAAAACGTACTGTTCGTAGAACCTATAAAACTGGGAAATCAAAGGTAAGGCCAAGCATTTCTGTTTTATTAGCGAATAAAACAATGCGTTCAAATATTTTGGAAAAAGAAGTGCTTTTAAAACAAGTCCCGATTGACGAAATTAAAAAATATTTAAATAAACATGGTTTTACAAAAATAGGAACGTCAACACCTAATGATGTTTTGCGAAAAATGTACGAATCGGCTCTTTTAATATGTGGTGAAGTAATGAATTATAATGCAGAAACTTTAACTTACAACTTTTTAAATTCTGATAGTTAAGGATTATATCTATAGAATAATTTAGTAGTCAAATATACAGAACTAAGTGAAACAACTATATATGCAATAACAGAGCGAATATTTATCTTGTATATTTCATTTACTAAGTTATCATATTCTAATTTAATAGTTGATGCTGATTTTTGTTTCTCTTCTATTATTGTGTACAAATTTGAGATACCTATCTTTTGTTTTGGATATATACAAAACTCTTCTTCTAAATCACAAAAGAATCCATAGTCATTTTCTTCGTTGGGCTCTATATTAATTGAATTCATTGTTTTGATTGTATTAATTGGAATTGAAAGGAGTTTTGAAATCATATCAATTTTTATTATATTTACAATAGATTTAAATATTTTTTAACATTTAATATAGCAATGCCTTTGAAAAAAGAATCAAAAACTGAGGATATTAAAATATATGATGAATACTTCAATTATACTAAACAGCTTAAAATGAATTACGGTGACAGATCTTTAGTTTTAATGTTAGTAGGTGCGTTTTTTGAAGTTTATGGTTTAAAAAACATTGACACGGATGAAGTTACAAACAGTAATTTGGTAGATTTTGTAAATATATGTAATTTAAATAGTTCTATTAAGATGGAATTACCAACCGAAAATGATAAGGATGACAAGAAAGTAATATTAATGGCTGGTGTGAGAGATTATAATCTTGAGAAATATTTATCTATATTAATAGGAGCAAATTATAATGTTGCAGTTTATATACAAGATAAGTCTGGGAAAAAAATTGTTCGTAAGTTAGATAAAATATATTCACCTGGTACATATGTTTCATTCGATTGTAGTAATGATAAAAAACTTTCTAATAATATAATGAGTATTTGGATAGAGAATTTTAAACAATATAAATCGAATGAAAAGTTATTAGTATGTGGTGCTACTAGTGTAAATATTTTTACAGGAGATGTATATATGTTCCAAAATGAGAAACCTTATTATATGTCCATTACTTCCTTTGACGAACTTGAGCGTTTTGTATCAATTCATCAACCAAGTGAAATAGTTCTCATTTACGACGAAAAAGATAATGATATTCAACAAAATATTCAAAGAATCTTACAATATTCGGGTATTAATACAGAATTTGTAAAGACTTTTTCTTTGCATGAGAATAAAGTAAGTAGATGTCAAAATCAAAATTATATAAAAGAAATTATTGTTAATACATATGATGAAGAAGCTTTTGATATATGTGAAGAGTTTAATGAATACCCAGTATCTACTCAATCTATGTGTTATTTACTTGAATTTGTAAAACAACATAATCCAAAAATAATTGATAAATTAAATTTACCAATCTATAATAACTCATCAAAAGATATCATACTTGCTAATCATACGCTATCCCAATTAAATATTATAGATAATAATACAAATAATTCTAGTTCTGCTGGAAACGTATCCTGTGTTATGAATGTTTTAAATAAATGTATAACTCCAATGGGAAAAAGACTTTTACAATATTCTATTACACACCCTACATCCGATATTGAATGGCTTGATAATGAATATTATTTTACAGATTTTATATTAAAAAATATGTTGACAGAATTAAATAGTATTCGAAAGATGCTATCAAAAATAAAAGATGTTGATAAATTATTAAGACAACTTTTAGTACAAGTATTATATCCATCAAATTTATATTCTATATATGAGACTTTTGAGTATATTCAAAAAATAGTAGAAATCATAGAAGAGGACAAAATATATCTTTATATGACGAGTGATTTTGATATAAAAGGAAAAGAAAAAGAATATTTTATTAATAATTTGAATTTTGTTTTAGAATATATGCGTAATCATTTTAATATAGATGCATGTAAAATAATAATGAGTATGACAAACTTTACACAAAATGTTATTAAACAAGGTGTTAATTTTGAATTAGATACTTTACAAAATAACTATAATAGTTCTTTAAATGACCTTTATTTTTTGCAAGATTTTTTAAATACATGTACTGGGAGTCCAGAAACAAATGATTGGGTAAAAATTCATGAAACTGAAAAATCAGGGTTATCTTTGCAAATTACAAAAGCTCGTTCTGTAAAGATGAAAACATTGTTAAGTAATGAATTATCTATATTAAAAAGATATAAAGATGCTGTAAAAGAACAGAAAAATTGTAATATTCAATTGTTAAATAAATTTAATTTACAAAATATAGTATTTACAAAAGCCAGTTCAAGTAATTTTGAGATAACAGATCAAATAATCGGTCAAATATGTAAAAACATCAATTTGTATAAAAATCAATTGAATGAACTTATTGCAAAAGTGTATATTGAAGAATTATCGAGTTTTCAAGAAAGTTGTTTTGAAAAAGTTGAATTTATTTCAAAAAGTGTATCTAAATTAGATTTGATATTGAGTAAAGCATATGTATCTAATAAATATTCTTATTGTAAACCAGAAATAAATAAAAATAATACAGATAAAAAATCTTTTTTTGAAGCAGAAAATTTAAGACATGCATTAATAGAAAGAATTAACAACGATGAGATTTATGTGGAAAATAATGTTACATTAGGAATAGATGTTAATGGTCTCTTGTTATATGGTACAAATGCAGTAGGTAAAACTAGTTTGATTCGAGCAATAGGAGTGTGTATTATTATGGCACAAAGCGGATTTTATGTTCCATGTTCTCGATTTGTATATAGACCATATAAATCTATATTTTCTCGTATTCTAGGAAATGATAACTTATTTAAAGGATTATCAACATTTGCTGTTGAAATGAGCGAATTGAGAACAATATTACAATTAGCTGATGAAAATAGTTTAATATTAGGAGATGAATTATGTTCAGGAACTGAAACGGAATCAGCATTAAGCATATTTGTCTCTGGATTACAGCATTTACATAAAGTAAAATCCAGTCACATATTTGCAACACATTTTCACGAAATAGTTAATTATGATGAAATTAAACAAATGTTGAATTTGAAATTAATGCACTTAGAAGTGAAATATAATCGAGAATTGGACTGCTTAATTTATGATAGAAAATTAAAAGAAGGTTCTGGTCCACGAATATATGGTTTAGAAGTATGTAAATCTTTACATATGAATGCTGATTTTCTAGATAATGCATTTAAAATAAGGAATAAGTATTTTTTAAATGCAAAAAGTATACTAGATTTTGAAAAAACGCAATATAATAGTAATAAAATAAGAGGTTTTTGTGAGATATGTAAAAATGAGGTTGGTACGGAAATTCATCATTTGCAACAACAAAAAGAAGCAGATGATAAAGGTTTTATAAATCATTTCCATAAAGATCATAAAGCAAATTTAATATCAATATGTGAAAAGTGTCACCAAAGTATACATAAAGAAGAAAATAAAGATATTAGTCCTTCAATAATAAAAAAAACAACTAAAGGGCGTATATTATCGAAATAGTTTATTGTAAGTTTGTATTTCATTTGTTCTTAGTAAAGTCGTTTCAGTATAACTTGGTACATAGTTGTCTGCTGAATATTTGTAGTGACCAGGTTCATTATATAAAGGTGATGTTTGATTTTTAGGAACATAGAGAGATACCATTTCTTTTTTTTCGGGGTCATATACAACAATTTCTTGTGGATCTAAACCGAATCCTTGTTCTTTTTCTAATTTTGATTCATCATCGTGGTATTTTATATTATAGTTATTTGAATCGTATTTTACTTTATCGTTATCTTTTTTTGTGTCCATATTTTCAAGATTTGGATTAAATTGTATACAAAGAAAAATATTACAAATTACAATAAATAGAAGAATAAGTATAATAATAATATTAAAGTTCATATACATTATACTGACAAATTTATTATATATTTAAAAATTGATTTAATATATATATTAATATTATATTATAGAATTATGATTATTCCTGTTAAATGTTTTACATGCGGCATGGTATTAGGAGACAAATATCGTTATTATCAAACTGAAAGTAGGAGACATAAATTAATACAAGGTATTTCTCAGGACCAAGTTATATATTTAACAAAAGATAATACAGAAAAAACGATTGAAGGTAAGATCCTGGATAATTTAGGATTGAAAAATGTATGTTGCAGAAGACATATGTTGACACATGTAGATATTGAATAATTTCTATTTATACATTATAATGTTAGAATTTGCAAAAGACTCTTATAATAAGTTATGTGCGCCAGCTAGATTTTATTTAATTTTCTCTAGTTTTGCATTTTTTTTTATGATTATACAAAATTTAAACAATGATGAACTTTTTTGTTTAGGAGAATTAGGTTGTCATACAGAGAATAGTATTTATATTTTACTATTTAAAATAGTTTATATTATTTTTTGGACGTGGCTTCTTAATATTATATGTAGAGGAGGAGGAACGTTGTTTTCTTGGATATTAGTATTACTTCCTTTTATTTTATTTTTCATATTGCTTCTACTCATGTTATTTAAATAATAATATATACATTTATTCATAAGTTAATATATATTATGAATAAATTACCAATAGATTTGATACATAATCATATTATGCCGTTTACATATCAATTGCAGGATAAAAATCATTTGTTAGATATAAGGTCATTTGTAAGTGATTATAATATTCTGGAACATTTATATTTTTGTGATTATTCGTGCATTGTTTTATTGAATGATTTAGAAATTTTTATATATGAATCAAATAAATATATATTTTCAAGATTTAAAATAATGAAAGATAAAAATAAATTGGAAGTATGTTATCATGAAATAATGTTTTTTAAGGATAATACAATTAATGTAGAGAGAAAGATTAGATTAATATGGGGTATATTGACGCCTTTTGAAAGAACAAAATTTATTAATAAGTTTATAATAGATAAGTATGATATATAAAATTGATGAATTAAACTACATAAAATAATAAATATATAATTTATAATGGATCCCAAAATTACAAATATAAGCGTAGATGATGAAATGTTTAAATTTACATTAGGCGGAATTAATGTAAGTTTAGCAAATTCATTAAGACGTACAATTTTAAATGATATACCAACTGTTGTTATTTATACTGAAAATTATAAAGATAACCAGTGCAATATTGAAATAAATACAACTCGTCTTCATAATGAAATTATAAAACAACGAATAAGCTGTGTTCCTATTCATATCAAGGAACTAGATATATTGCCAAATAATTATTTATTAGAACTAGATGTAAAAAATGATACTGAAAATATGATAATAGTTACGACAGAACATTTTAAAATTAAAAATAAAAAGAATGGTAATTATTTAACTGATAATGAAAAAACAAAAATATTCCCACCATGTCCTAAAACAAATATGTACATTGATTTGGCAAGGTTGCGTCCTGGAAATGGACCCACAGTACCAGGAGAACAATTAAAATTAACAGCTGAGTTTTCAGTTCATTCCGCAAAAGAAAATAGTATGTTTAATGTTGTCTCTACTTGCTCTTATGGTAATACAATTGATCAAGTCAAAGTTCAAGACATATGGAATGATCATGAAAAAAAATTAGAGTCTGAGCAACACAGTAAACAGTCTATTGAAGTACAAAAGAAAAATTTTTACTTATTAGATGCACAAAGATATTACATAAATGATAGTTTTGATTTTTGTATTCAAACAATAGGGGTTTATGAGAATAAAGACATTGTAAAAACTGCCTGTAAGGTATTAATTGAAAAATTAGAAACAATGGTTACTAATATTGATGCAGATATAATACCAATACGTCCAGGAGAGGTTACAATGTCAAATTGTTATGATATTATTTTAGAAAATGAAGATTATACAATGGGAAAGATGTTAGAATATATACTATATGATACTTATTATGAAAAA
>MDTB01012452.1_pt1 | contig 11088 bp, 5 predicted proteins | sample 811161 | NCBI WGS metagenome assembly MDTB01 (sample SAMN05326650, study PRJNA326480) | marine metagenome | isolation source: seawater | place: Mediterranean Sea | collected 2009
GGCCGTTGCTCTACCAGCTGAGCTATCGGGTCACTAAACAAAAAATTTAATTATTAAAATAACTGACTTAAAAAAGAATATAAATTTACAATAAAATTATCCATACATTTGAAGTGTTTTCTTTATTTTTATATGTATCACTTTGTTTAATTATATTTTTTTGATATTAATTATCATCATTATTTAAGTATGTTTTTTAAAAAGGTAAAATTTGTCTTAAAATATATGACAGATTAACTAATTTATAAATTTAAAGAACGTTATTTTAATCCAATTTCTTTCAATCTTTCATTTAAATACTCTAATGCAGAATATTTTTTAGACAACTTTACTTTATCATGTGGATGTAGAAATAAAGGCATTGATAGTCTAGATTGATTTGGAATTTCTCCTTGGGGATTAATAACCCTATGAATTGTTGAAGGGAAATATCCATTTGTAACCATCTGAAGCATATCTCCCGTATTTACAGCAATAGTACCTGGATCGCATGATACATCATGCCAGTTTCCATTAACATCTAGAACCTGAAGGCCTGGCTGTGTACCTGCAACTAATATAGTTAAAAGATTAATATCTCCATGCGCAGCAGCTCTAACCATTCCAGAAGTCTCATTTCCTTTTAATGGTGGATAATGAATTATTCTTAATAAATTCCTTGGGCTATTGTTTACCATTTTAGATAGAGGGATTGAGAATTTATTAGTAATTTTTTTTGGTGTATTTTGTTCAACCCAAGAGAGTAGAGTTTCTGCAATAATACTCAGTGAACTATATAGTTCTTTTGTCGAATCTGAAACAAATTTAGGATATCGTCCCCAAGGATAAATATGAAAAAATTCTTTTAAATCTTTAAATTGACTATTTTTAGCATTTTCAGATAAGAAAGGAAAATAACCGTCTTGTTTTATTTCATCAAAAAGATAATCGTGTTTATAGTTACTATTAAAAAAAGATTTCCATTCAGAATAAATCTGCTGTATTTTTTTTAATTTTACTGGATGATTTGATATAACTGCGAATCCGGTTTCTTTTAGAGAATTAGTAAATTGTTCGGAAGCAGTTGGTGAATTAAAGTCAACTGTTTGTACATTCATTATGAAAATTATTATTAATAAAAAATGCAGACCAAGTATTAATTAGTTTTGAATATAAACTTTTAATTTTAGCTAGGCAAAAAAATGAAATAATAATTTATTGAAAATAATTACGATTTGATACGATTTTATTATCTGATTATTTAAAATTTTTACCAAAATTACTAATTAAAATTTAGAGGTAGTTTTACATGAAATTTTTTTTATTTATATTATCAATTACATTTGTATTCTCTTCAGAATGGATACAATTTAATGAATCTCAGGTATCAAGAAATACTTTAGTATTAAAAATTAAAGATAATTTTGCCCCTAAGATTGGTTTCGAACCTTCTTTAAAATTATCTGATTTAACAAATATTTCAAATTCACTACCCGAAATTGAGAATTTTAGACCACTCTTTAAAAATGTGAAAAATGACCTTCATTATCAATTTAATCTTCATAAATACTATTTCGTAAAATTAAAGGAAGATAAGATTTCAGAAGATATAATTTCAAAATTCTTAAAATTAGATTTTGTTGAAAAAGTAGAATTAAATTCAAAAAATAAAACATTTATTACGCCTAATGATCCTTATTATTCAAATCAATGGGATCATAATAATTATGGTCAGGTTACTAATGGTACCCCAGATGCGGATATAGATACTGATGAAGCTTGGGATATTAGTACTGGTTCTGAAAATATAATAATTGCAATATTAGATTCTGGTGTTGATTTGGACCATCCTGATTATGAAGATAGAATAGTAAACGGTTATGATTTTGCAAATAATGATTCAAATGCAGATGATGATAATGGTCATGGCACCGCTTGTGCAGGAATTGCTGCAGCGAAGGGAGATAATGGAATTGGTGTTGCTGGTATTTGTTGGAATTGTAAAATAATGCCTGTAAAAGTTATGGGTAGTGATGGCACAGGTCAGGACACAGATATAGCCGAGGGTGTTGTTTGGGCTTCAGATAATGGAGCCCAAGTAGTAAGCATGAGCTTAGGTGGAGGAATGTATAATAGCTTCTTTGATGATGCAATTGATTATGCAACAAGTAATGGTACAATAGTTATTGCAGCTACTGGAAACGATGATTTTGGTACAATAAGTTATCCTTCACGATATGATAATTGTGTCGCAATTGGAGCAATGTCTCCATGTAATGAAAGAAAAAATATGACATCATGTGATGGTGAAAACTTTTGGGGAAGTAATTATGGAATTGGTATTGATATCTTAGCACCAGGAGTAAAAATCCCAGCTACATCAATTGGGGGTGGATATACAAATCAATTTAATGGAACTTCCTCAGCTTGTCCCCATGCAGCAGGAGTAGCAGGTTTGATTTTTAGTGTTATGCCTAATGCTAGTCCCATCGATGTAAGGACAATCATGCAAATTCAGGCAGATGATATTGGTGCAATGGGATATGACCTAGAGACAGGATTTGGACGTTTAAATGCTAATAAATGTATAAGAAATTTACTGGATACACCGGACTTAGTAGTTAGTGATTTTGATATCAGTTTTGTTCTTGAGTCTGAAGAATCTGCTAACTATTACTTTGTAATAGGAAACGCTGGTGAAGTTGACTTAGAATACCAAATTAATCAAGAAGGATATTCTTGGAATGATTCTAATGAGGCTTATTTTATAAATAATTGGATAAATATTGAAAATATAGGTGATGAAGTAATATTTCAACATAATGATCAAGGAATTTCTGGTATCTCTATAGGATTTGAATTTCCATTTTATGGTAATAATTATTCCTCTGTTGTCGTTAATCCTAATGGATGGATTGGATTTGGTGAAGATAGTGATGCTTGGGATAATACAGGTCTACCAAATATTGACGCACCTAAAAGTGCTATCCTAGGTTTCTGGGATGATTTGAATCCTATAAACGATAATTGCAATTCAACATGTTCCGGTAATGTATTTTATCATTCAACACCTGAACGATTTGTAGTTTGGTATCATGATGTCGCGCATTGGGTAACTACAGATTATCCAAATAGTACAGTTAATTTCCAGTATGTTTTATATCCTGATGGAAAAATTGAATTGAATTATAATAATATTAATGGAGCTGCATCACCAACAATTGGAATTCAAAATGTAGATGCTTCAGAGGCTGTATTAATTGATTTAAATCAAGAACCGACAACTAATCTATATGTATCGAATAACTTCAGTGCTTGGATGTATCAGTTTCCAACCTGGCTATCGGCTAATATTTCTTCAGGAGTATTAGGAGGAGGTGAAGCTGTTGAAGTTATATTTACAGCTAATTCTTCAAATTTACCAATTGGTAATTATTCTAGTTTGTTTTGGATGAGTACTAATGATTATAACAATCCATTAGTTAATATTAATGTGAATTTAGAAGTATCAGGGGAGATAAATCCTTGTGTGGATTGGACCACGGGTGATTTAAATTCAGATGGGACGATTAATATTTTAGATATTCTTAGAACTGTGAATATTATTTTATCGGTAGATAGCACAAATTTAGACATATGTGAGTTATGGGCTGCAGATTTAAATTTAGACGAATTAGTAAATGTTATGGACATCATAAGTATAGTAAATATAATTTTAACACAATAAAATAATTTAAAGTGGTTTAATTAGATTTGGATTTTTTTCCAACTACCATTACGTACTTTCATAATCATAAATATCATAAATAGTCCAAGATGGAGTGAGAATGCAAGCCATGGACCCATGTATCCCCAATTTAAAACTATCCCAGTTAAATATGCTACAGGGAGGAAAAATAAATAACAAAGTAAAGAATCTACAACTGAAGGATATAGTGTATTCCCTGCACCTGTAAGCGCAAACCATAATGTTATTGCTACTGCATCAAAAAACTGAAGAATTCCAACGATTCTTAATCCAGGTATACTTAAAACGATTAAGTCGACTTCTTTAGTGAAGATTGGAATAATAAATTGAGGGAATAAAATAAATATTATGCCCATTGACCCCATAATATAAAGTGCCCATCTTATACTTTCATATATTGTAATTTCAGCTTTTTCAGGTTTATTTTTACCAAGATATTTACCCACTAACGTGGCACAAGATTGTCCAACTCCAATAGCAGGCATAAAAGAACCATGCATAATTGTAAAAACAATTTGTGTTGACGCAAGTTCTAAAGTTCCAATTAAACCCATAATTTTATAAAAAATAGCAAAACCGCCTGTTACAAAAATCTCTTGAATTGCTTGTGGTATTGCTAACGTTATTTGTCGTTTGATCATAATAAGATTAAAATTAGTAGAAAAAACTACAAACTTATGTTTTATATCTTTTTTAAATAAGTAGGTAAAATAATAAAATGTTGAACAAATTGAAGCTATAAATGTTGCAATAGCTGCACCTTTTACATGTAATTCTGGAAAATCAATTAGAGCCCAAATAAACCAAATTTTTGATATAAAAATATTATCAAAGGAATTAAAGTAAGCTTTTATGTTCTCAGAACCATATATTAGTCCGATATTAAAATAAATATTAATGATATTTGAATAAATAGTAACCTTCATGTGAATTTTGGGCTTTTCAATTCCGGTATAAAAACCCATGAATACAAAGCTAGCTAGTGTTGTATAAACACCCAGAAAACAATATTTAGTATAGTCAATACATAATTCAGTTACATTTGGATCTGAAATAAATATAGTTACAATTTTTTCGGTATAAGAAAAACTTATAATAGAGATTGGAACGCCGATAATAAATGCTAAAAGTTGACCATTTCTAAGTGCGTGTCCACAATCTTGATATTCCTTTTGACCTAATCGTCTTGCACTTAAAGTTTGAGTTGCTGTTCTTAAACTTATACCGAGAGACATTAAAACCCAAACTATCATTGAACCCATCCCCACTGCAGCAATTGAATTTGGACCTAAACGGCCAACCATTACCATATCAATTAGGCCCATTAGTACACGACTTATATTACTTATAATTACAGGAATTGATAGTAAAATAATCTCATTAGAAATCGAAGCATCACGTTTTAAAAATGACATTTAACGATTAAATACTATAGTTCTACCGTTATGCAAAATTATTCTATTATCTAAATGTGCTTGTACTGCATTTGTAAGAACTATTCTTTCAATATCTTTTCCAGTTCTTATCATATCTTTTTCAGAATAAGTATGATTGATTGAGGTTACATCTTGCGTGATTATCGGACCTTCATCGAGTTCATTAGTCACATAGTGAGCCGTTGCACCAATCATTTTAACTCCACGTTCCCATGCCTGCCGATATGGTCGAGCACCTTTAAATGCAGGAAGAAATCCATGGTGAATATTGATTATCTTCTGCTCATACTTTTTAACAAATTTTGGCGATAAAATTTGCATATATCTTGCAAGTATTATTAGGTCAATTTTATGTTCTTCTAAGGTTTTAATAATTTGAGGTTCAATTTCTGATTTATTTCGCATATTTATAGGAAAGCGTAAGTATGGAATATTAAACTTTTCAGCTACATTTTTTAATAACATATGATTACTTAGAACCATCTTTATAGTACAATTTAGATCATTTGTTTGATGTTTAATTAGTAGGTCATATAAAGGAAGCTGTTCTTTGGTTACAAAAATTGCGCAGTTATTTTTTTTATTTGATTTTTTTATTGAAAATTGCCCTTCAAAGGTTTGGCCTAATTTAGTTAATTCTATTATAAAATCTTTATTCTCATTTAAATCGAACGCTGAAAGTATCACAATCCTCATAAAGAAATAACTACTTTTATCTTCAACATGTTCTTCCATACAGATTATATTTAGATTTTGTTTAAATAGCCATCCAGTTATTTTAGCTACAATACCCCTTCTATCAGGAGATTTAAATAATATTACATATTTTTTCATTATTTTTTTTATTTTAGATTTTAAATAATAATTCCGACAGAAAGTTAAGATTATTCTGATAAAAGATTACAAATTTATTCTTGTTAAAGAATAAAAAATTGTAAATTTAAGGATTATTAAATTCCTTTAAAAAAGAGGTAGACCTTTTAATGAAATTCATAAAATATTTATTAGTATTCTTTTTCCTTTCTAAAACCTTATTTTCAGAAAATAAAATAGTATATTTTAATGGCGGGAAAGAGTTTTTAGGATTAAGTTTCCAAAGTCGTTTATTTTCGGATTCTGATGTCGGGAACTTAAATTTTGGAAATACAAATAGTTCATCATTTTTAACAGCAAATCAATTTAGAGCAAATCCTGCAGTATTGGGTTATTATTCAAATTTTTCAATTTCACTAGATATGTCTCCAGGGTTTGACTTTAATGGAGTATCTACTGCTGATATGATTTTAGGTGAAGGTGAGTTTGATAAATTATTAAATGATGGACTAGTTAGCGGCTTACAGGATTCAGAGATGGCTGGTGATATATTTGATCCTGAAGATAATACGAAATTTAACGAAAATAACTATGGCATTGATTTCAACCCATTTGTATCACAAAAAAGATCTATTAATGGATTCAGCGTAGTCCTCGCACCACCAATTGGTTATAAGGGGGAGTATGGTCAAATTGGTATCTCTCTTAGATCTATAATGGATGTTGATTTAGAATTGTTAACAGGAGGAGTTGCTCTAACAATTGAAGATGCAGATACTACTTCGTTAATCCCAACAGCTGTTAAATTACCTCTCACAATTGATATGGGTTTAAATTTAGGGATTAATTTCAGTGAAACTGATTTCGCCTATGGAATAGATCTTGGACAACTATTATTTGATTCAGAAGATAAGTTTACCTTAGGATTTGGTCTAAATTATTTAAAAGGTGGAATTTATAATAATACTGTTTTGACAATAAATGGAATGATACGCCAAATTGGAGAACAAGATATAACAGCTTTTTTTAATGATCCGACCTCATCCTACAGAAATACACTAAATGATAGTGTTTTAATTGATTTCTCTGGAACTAGTTTTCAGCCAATATTTGGTATGTCATATAATAGAAATTCATTTTTTATAGATTTATCCTACTTTGGAAATATGGAAATGATTATGGATGGAAGTTTGAATATAACAACTCATACGATGGGTGCTTTGAATTTAAGTCCAAATGATGAAGATTTATTTGATGATCTTAATTCTAATGGTATTTATGATGAAGGTGATAATCTTACACAGGACTATAATGGAAATGGTGAATGGGATAAAAAAGAAGAGTTATTTGACATGTTTTTATTAAAGCCTTCTGCACTTACATTTACAAATAGAACGCAGTATAAGAGTAGTGCGCTAATGTTTAAATACCCTGGAAAAGTTGCATTAAGCTTTGCTTATAAAGGAAAGTTTTTAAAATCTGTATTGGGATTTGAAAAACCACTTGGAGAGTTCTCTATGCTATATGAGTGTGATATATATGAGGATGGACAGCGAAAAGAGGGAAATAATTTTTTAACCTACTGCCCAGAAGAGGGTGAGTGTGATATCCAGTCAGAAATTAAAAGTAAATCTTATGAAATTATTGCAGCACAAAATCTTATTGGTAAATTTGGTTTAGGTTTGGGTCGATTCTATTTAGGTGGATCATTTATTTTGGGTGATATCAAGTTTAATGGATTATTAGATAGTGAAGGAAATCCTATGGAAGATAAGCTTGGAATCCCATTGGGAGGAACATTTGGGATGGGATTAAATATTCCATTTACTAGTAAGTTAAATATGGATATTTCATTACTCTCATATCCAGGTTTAGCTGGATCAACTACATTTACATATAGCTTTTAGTCTTGAAAATTTTACGGAGAAAAATTATGAATAGTATTTTTAAATTAAGTTTCTTTTTAGTATTTCAAGTTTTGTGGTCATTTGAAGTAGATGGAAATCAATTAAATTCTGCATTACTAAATCACCCTCAAAACAGAGAAAATGAAATAATTTTAACCTCAGTACCAATGGCTATGTATAAAAGTTTTGAAGAGTTTACTATTACATGGATTAACATGTCAGGTGATTTATCTGGTACACTATATGTATCAAGTACTCCTGGAGGCTCAATAATTGAAAATTATAGTGAAACAAGTGCAAGTGGTTTAGGTGTTGTAACAACTACTCCGGAGCAAATAGGCGTCAGTGTTGGATTATATTATGCAATAATAGCAAATATAGAGATGCAGACAACTTCACTTGAGTTTCAGTTAATTGTAGAGTCCCAACAAAGTAATCAAATGATAAGTCCCTCAGGTGATATAACTACAAGTACTCCTGTTTTTAGTTGGGATCCTAATCCGGGAGTTCCCTATTATCATTTAATATTATCAGATAATCCATTTGTATTAGCTGAAGATGAAGATGGGAATATGACAGTTTCAGGCGCACAGGCAATTTGGCAAGTTATTACTCCGGAAACATCTATACAATATGGTGATATAGATCCATCAGGAACAATTATAAACGATACGCCTCCTCTAGTATCGGGGATAACATATAATTGGTTAGTTATGAATAATTACGGAAATAATCTTTTATATTCTTCACAAGTAGCGAGTACACCTGTTGAGTTTCAATATATCACCGAAGTTGTTTTAGAAAGCCCTCAGCACATTAATCCAGAGTTTGCCCCAGTTGATAGTCCCATAGAAATAGTTGATCAGGATGTTATAACATTTCAGTGGAGTGAAGTGGATGGGGCAATGACCTATCAAATATTTCTTTCTGAATTAAGATTAGAAGCTGGTAGTGAAATTCAATATCCAATTTGGAATCAGGTTACAACAAATAATTTAATTGATTTTAATGCATCATCTATTTTAATTGATGCAAAATATGCATGGAAAATAATTGCTTCAAGTGCTGATGGAATAAGCTCAATTAGTGACTTAAGTTATTTTGATTACGATATTTCTTATGGTAGAGTTAGAATAAATACCATATTAGTTGATGATGATATTTCTTATGGTGTTGGATTTGCATCAGTAACTATTGATCCTATTGAAGGTTCTGGAGATATAGTTCCAATTACAGTTGATGAAACAGGTAGTGCATACAAAAATTTACCTCTTGGTGTATATTTAGTTACAGCAGAAAAGCCTGGCTTTGAGATTGCTCAGGATACACTATATTTATTTGACGACCCTGAATATGATCCTTATGCAATATTTGGATCTGATCCATCAACTGATCAATTAGGCGCATCTTGTTATGAAACTATCAATATTAATATGGAGTGGTCACCTGGAAATATCTATGGAGATGTAGTCAACTCTGAAGGAGTACCCATTGAATCAGCTACTGTTATAGCTGTTAATGTAGAAGGTGATGAGAGAGTAGCAAATGTTTCAGGCGGAGGATATTCACTATCAGTTTCACCTGATGTTTGGACTATTTATGCAGAAAAAGTAGGCTACCAATCTACCAATTTTTTTCAGTATTCTATAGCTGGTGGTCAGAATTTTGCAGCAGAAACATTGATACTTGAAGAAAATAATAAAAATATTACAGGACAGATTACAAATACGGGTGGAATTCCTTTATCAGGGGTAATGGTAACAGCAAGTTATCAAAATCAGTTGAGACAAGAAATTACAAGTTCAAATGGTAGTTTTGTATTTGAAGGTGTATCTGTTGGTGAATGGTCTATATTTGCTGAAAAAATTGGATATTATTCACCACCATCAACTTTAATAGAGATTACAGACCTTTCCTCAGAGAATACTCAAATAGGAACTATAAGTTTGTCTCCGCAGGCAAACATTGTAAACGGAAATGTAAATAATACTGTTGTAGGTATATCAGATGTAGTCATAACTGCTACACCTTCATCAGGATTACCAATAACTACAAATACAGATGAATATGGAAATTATTCAATCAATCTGCCGGAGGGCAATTATCAGTTTTCGGCATTTAAACCTAATTATTCTTCCCAAAATACTCATGTATTAATATTAACTGTTGCAGAAACTGTTGATGCAATTGATTTTGTTTTAGTTCCAAATGAAAGTTTTATTACGGGAAAAATTACAAGTAATAATCTTGGCCTTTCAGGTGTAACAGTTACAACTAGTGAAAGTACAGATATTAGTGATGCTTTTGGTAATTATAGTTTGTCAGTTAATCCTGGTACTTATGAAATAAGTGTACAAAAAACGGGCTATTCTAGTTCAGGGAGTCAAATGATTTCAATTGGAGCTGGACAAACAATCACAGACATTGACTTTTCAATGAATGCTAACGCTAGTACAGTTACTGGCACAGTTTATGCAAATGGTTCAACAGTATTTGGCGCAGCAGTTAACGGTTTAAAAGTAATTAGCCAAGACCTATCCGTTGAAATATCTGGAGTTTCTACAAATTCCTATGGTGACTTTCAGCTTGATTTACTTCCGGGGAATTATAAAATATGGGCTGAAAAAACTAATTTTATAACTGATGAAACAGACAGTTTAAATTTAATTATACAACCAGGGCAATCTTATGCTGATCAGAATATCATATTAACAGCATATGAAGCTCAAATTAGCGGTACTGTAATAAAAAATAATGGCGAACCATTGAGGAATGCTGAGGTAATTATTCGAGAGGTAGGACAAATTGATAATGTAATTTCCACGATAACAAATATTCAAGGTGGTTATAGTGTAATAGTAACTCCTGAAAAGTCTTATGATATTACTATATCTAAAGAGGGTTACTCTACAGCTACTCATGTTACTGATGGCAATATAGATATTGGAGAAATCATTCAATTTTTTAGTACTGTTGAAGCTTTGCCTGCTTCTATTGATGGATTAGTAAGAGACAATCAAGGTAATTTTCTTTCAGATGTTACTATTTCAATTAATAGTGAAACTAATGCTTATCAATCCGAAACAGGAATTTATGGATATTATTCTATTAATGTTACAGATGGAGAATATAATTTGATTGCTGAAAAACCTGGATACATTAGTTCAGGTACTTCAATGACGATTTTACCTGGTCAAGAAATTGA
>MDTB01104891.1_pt1 | contig 11088 bp, 10 predicted proteins | sample 811161 | NCBI WGS metagenome assembly MDTB01 (sample SAMN05326650, study PRJNA326480) | marine metagenome | isolation source: seawater | place: Mediterranean Sea | collected 2009
ATTAAATATTAAATTTTCAAAAAAAAATCTATTGATTACTTTTCATCCTGAGACAAATTCATCCAATAAGCAAACGATTATTCCAATGCTGGAAGCTCTTGGAAAACTTAATGAAACTAATTTTTTTTTTACAATACCAAATGCGGATACTTATAACTTAAGAATTTTAAAAGAAATCAGAAATTTTAAAAAAAATAATAAAAATTGTGAAGTTTTCAATTCTTTGGGAATAAAGATGTATCATTCTTTAATTAAAATTTGTGATGCGGTAATTGGAAATTCTTCAAGTGGTATTTCTGAAGTTCCATATTTTAAAAAACCTTCAATAAATATTGGGAATAGACAAGATGGTAGAATTAGGGTCAGAAGTATAATTGATATCGAAATGAGAAAAAAAGACATTAATAAAGCTATTAAAAAAGTTTACTCAAAAAAATTTTTATCTAAATTGACATCTGTAAAAAGTCCTTATGGAAATGGTGGAGCTAGCAAAAGAATTTTAAAACATTTGAAAAAGTTAAAGAAAACCGATTTTAAAAAGATCAAATATAAAAAATTTTTTGATTTAAATAATTAATCCAGGTGAACTTGGGATGCTAATAATTTTGTTAAAGTATTTTTTTGAAACACTTAGATTATCTCTAGGACATTTTTTAAAATGTTTTATTTCATGAATAAGTGTCCAAGCAGGTCTAGTTTGTATTTTATTTGAATTAGTATTTTTAAGCAAATAATCTCTCAATTTGGAATTCTCATACATTAATTCTAAATTATTTAACCAGTAATTACTTCTACAATTTTTTGGTTCAGATCTTAACTTAAACAACTTATCATCCTTAAATACTTTTTTATATATCTTGTATAATTTTCTTTTTGCTTTTATTAAAGTTCCTATTTTTTTTATTTGTGCAAGACCAAGTGAGGCATTAATTCCTGCCATTCTTAAATTGTAACCAATCGAGTTGTAGCTAAATTTATAGGGATGATAAATTTTGGCTTGCTCTGTTAAATTTCTTAATCTTAATGCGTAACTTTTATTATTCGTCAAAATTGCACCGCCAGCACCAGTAGTCAAAATCTTATTTCCATTGAAACTTAAAACCCCCAAATCTCCAAAAGTTCCAGTATGTTTTTTTTTATAAAACGATCCTAATGACTCAGCAGCATCTTCTATAACTTTAATTTTATATTTTTTTGATATTTTGATAATTTCATCAATTTTTGCTGGATGACCAAATATATGTGGAACAATTATTGCTTTAACATATTTTTTGGTTTTTTTATTAAAGCAAAAACCTCTTTTTTTGATAAAATTTTTTTTCAAATACTTTTCAAGTTTAAATGGATCAACTGAAAGATCATCTTTATTTATGTCTACAAAATGTGGTGTAGCACCACAATAAGTTATAGAGTTTGCGGCTGATATAAAATTAAATGATGGCAAAAATACCTCATGATCTTTTTTAACTCCTAACACAACTAAACACATATGAAGAGATGATGTTCCCGTAATAGTAGCTATTGAAAATTTAGATTTTGTATATTTTGAAATTTTTTTTTCAAAAGTTGAAACAATTTCACTTTTACTTGACACGTAAGTGTTTTTTATACACTTACGAATTTGCGTTATCTCATCACCAGAAAAATATGGCTCATTTAGCCTGAGTTTATTTTTAGAGATACTTTTTAAATTTTTAATTAAATCTAAAGAAATATCATTGAACTCAGATATTTTACCAGATGTTAGCAAACCTTTTTTCATATCTAAATAAATTGATCTTTAAGATAATTTTTTTTTGATTTCTTATTTATCATTTTGATTAGGTTAAATGGATTTTTGCCATAAGCAGGTCTTTTTGCAGTCACGTTTTTGTAAGTAATTAATTCTCCTTTTAAGATTTTTTTTTTTGCAACCAAACTTTTTCTTGCAATTTTGGAATTTTTTATTTCACATTTTTCTAATTTTTTAATGCCTGTTCCTAACATTTTTTCTGAAATTCTAATTTTTTCTACCATTTTTTTAAATTCTTTAGGATTAAGTGATGCTAAATGATCTGGACCAGCCAAATTTTTGTTCAGAGTAAAATGTTTTTCTATTACAGATGCACCTTTTGAAATAGCAATAACAGGTCCCAAATATCCAACGGTATGATCCGAGTATCCTATCACGAGTTCAAAATCTTTTAAAAAACTTGAGACACAATTTATATTAGCATAATTATTGTCAACAGGGTAATCTGTTACACAATGCATTAAACATATTTTTTTTTTTATTTTTTTATGAATTGTTTTATTAAAAATTTTTACTCGATTATTTTTTTTTAATGAAAATACTTTTTTTTTCGCAATAGTATTCAAAGCATTGATAATTTCAAAGTTATTCGACATACCTGTTGATAAAAATATTATATTTTTTTTATAATCCAATTTTTTCAAAATTAGGTAATTTGTAATTTCTCCTGATGGTATTTTAATAATCTTTGGCCTGATTCTTTTTGATAAAAAACTGTAACTTTCCTCATCAAATATTGAGGAGATAAATTCAATTTTATTTTTTTTACACTCTTTTTTGAGTGTGAAATATGCTTTATTCGTTAATTCATATCTTTTAAGCATTACAATTTGTTTTTCTTTAATTTTAGTATTTCTAATTTGATATAGAGCCTGTTGTGCTGTTTTTGTAACTAAATTCTCAGCCTTAAAACTTTGAAATTTGACTGCATTAGCACCACATTTTTTGGCCAATTTGATCATCTTTTTTGCCAAATTTACATTGCCATTATGGTTTACTCCAATCTCTGCAATAATATAAGTTTTTTTAAAATTTAAATTCATTATAAATTATACAAATCAGATTTATATAATCTGATATTTTCTGAATTTGAAAACCATTCAATAGTTTTTTGTAAACCTTTTTCGAAGCCAATTTTTTTTTTTAATTTTGGTTCCCAATTAATTAAACTTTTTGCTAATTTATTTGAGGATAATAAATCATTTACTTCACTTTCTTTGGGTCTTAACCTCTTTTTATCAATTTGAAAAAGTGTTTTTTTTCCTATTTTATTAGATATTATTTTTAATGTTTCTTGAATATTAAAAGCAAATCCTGAACCTAAATTAATTGTTTTTCCTATACATTTTTTATTTCCTATACAGCTAATAAAACCGTCTATAGTGTCAGATACATATGAAAAATCTCTTTTTGATTTCAAATTTCCTAATTTAATCATTTTTTTATCTGAGTTAATCTGAGTTATTATTGTTGGTATTATTGCCCTAAGGGACTGTCTAGGACCAAAAGTATTAAATGGTCTTATAATTGTTATAGGTAAATTAAAAGATTTATTATATGACAATGCTAACTGATCTGCCGCAACTTTTGATGCGGCGTAAGGTGATTGAGCATTTAATGGATGTTTTTCATCAATTGGAGAATATTGAGAACTTCCATAAACTTCAGAAGTTGAAGTATGAACAAATAGTTGAACATTAGAATTTTTTATAGCCTCTAAAAAATTTAGAGTACCTATGACATTTGTTGAAATATAAGACCTTGGTGAAACATATGAATATGGAATTGAAATTAATGCAGCCAAATGAAAAACTATATCAATATTTTTTATCAACTTGATTACAAAATTTTGATCACGAATATCTCCTGAGATTACCTCCAAATTCCTTTTTAAGTTTGGTTCAAAACTGTCAATCCACCCCCATGTGTTATCAGAATTATATTCAACTAGTGCTCTTACTCTGTATCCCTTTCTTACCAACTCTTCAACTAAATGAGATCCGATGAACCCCCCCCCACCTGTCACAAGAATTTTCTTTTTCATTTTTTTAGTTTTTCAAGTTCTTTTTTTAACTCATCATACTCTAAAAGTTTTTTATTCATGAAACTGATTGTTAGTTTAGTTTTTGCAGATATACCTTTAGGAGTAAGTAAATATAAATAATTAAATTTTTTTGGATTTTTACTAAAATTTTTAATTTTTATTAATCCTTTTTGATGAAGATTTTTGAGAAGATAATTCAATTTACCCAGACTAAAACCAAGATATTTTGCGAGCTCTCTCTGAGTTATAGAGGGGCTATTATTTATTAGCCTTAAAATTGAAAAATTTTCATTTTCGTTTTTATTATTCATTTGTTCAATATTTGAACATTATAGAAATTTTTTAAAATTTCAACTTTTTTTTTATAGTTTTCGCTCAATATCTCAAAACTATAAGTGATAAAATGATTAATTAATATTCAATTTATATTAAAATATTTTTAAGAAGTTAATCTTTTGAACCCCATTTGTTTTACTGGCCCTTCAAGTTTTTTTTCTAAAATTCCTTTTTTTTCAAGAATATAAATTTTTTGGAAAATTTCATCACATGCGTATTTATATATTCTTAGACTTTTCTCGTCGTGTTTAAAATTAGCATAACATCTGTCAGAAGCTAATATATTTTTTTTTAGCATTTCTTGATTAAAAAAAGTAATTGTAGCAGGCCAGTTTTTTGTTTTAATTTTAAAAGTAGCTAGTGGATTAATTCCATTTATTTCAATTTCTAAATTACTTTTTTTTGCTGCATCTCTCCAAATTTTTTTTATCTTTAATCCTGTGGTATTAAGTTTATTTCCAAGATTTAATTTTCTGTGTTTTTTAATAAAAGTTAACGCACAAGCAGGCCCAACTTTTTCAGTCCAAAAAGAACTACTAATGAATGATTTTAATGCCAATGATATGATCTCTTTTCTTCCAACTATTGCTCCCATTGGGATACCATTTGCAATTGTCTTTCCATACACAACGATGTCAGGGTTGATTTTTAATTTTTGGTGTGCACCGCCAGTATTAATTCTCCAACCTGATGTGATTTCATCAAAAATCAAAACACAATTGTTTTTATTTGCTATATTTCTTAATTCTTGCAAATACTCTTTTTCTGGAAATTTTTCCCTACAAGGTTCTAACACAATAGCAGCACAATTCTTTGCATTTTTTTTGACTATGTTTTCTAAATCTTTCCAATTATTAAATCTAAAAGGTATAACACTACCCATTAAGCCTTTTGGTACACCTAATGGCTCTAATCCTGGTAATAAGTGTTCATTCAATTTATTATTTGATTTGAGATTTGCAGATAAGTACCAATCTTGCCATCCGTGATAACCACAAAATAATACTTGATCTTTTTTTGTAAATGCTCTGCTCAATCTTACTGCTATTGACATTGACTCCCCTCCCGTTCTAGCAAATTTAACTGAGCCTGCCCATTTGTGTATCTTTAATAATTCTTCAGCTAGTTCCACATCCTCTGGTGGGTTTAATGTAGTCATAGAACCAGATTTTATTGCCTTGATAGCTGCATAATTTATATCTCTATCTGAATATCCAAGAACGCTTGTCCCGATACCAACCATCGTAAAATCTAAATATTTTTTTTTATCTATACCCCAAATAGTTATACCTTTCGCTTTTTTGTAATAAGTGGGCCAATCACCTCCTGGTAAATACATTTCAGGCCTTTTGCCTAAAAGACCACTTAAACCAGGTATTATCTTATGGGCATAAGTTTGAAGTTTTTTTTTATCTTTTTTAATTTTCTTAAACATTTAAATTTTTTTGTGAAATAAAAAATTTTGCAATCTCAAAATCTAAATGATCATCAATGTCAATGGTGCTTTGAGTTACAAAAGGATAACAGTTTCTACCTAAATAATTTTTTTTTAGGACGATATTCTTTGTATTTATTAAGTCTAAATACCCATTTGCAGTATATGATTTTTTAAAATTTTGGCGAGGATTGTTTGCTTGATCAAGAGTCAGATTTTTATAAACAGGTTTTAACTTTTCGTTTTTAATAAAAAATTTTTTATGAACTGGTTCATTCATTTCGTGAACTGAGACTAATGAATCATATTTTTTTAACCTTTTGAACTTTTTAATTGCTTTATCAACTAAAAGAACACTCCTAATAGGCGTTGTAGGTCGAATAAAGATTATATAATAAGGTATTTTTTTCTCAATTTTATTCACTTTTACTAAAAACTCATTTATTACATCAAAATCATTTGAATTATCTTTTGAATTTTTTTTACTTCTCAAAAAAGGAACTTCAGCACCATATTTTAAGCCTTCCTGTTTTATTATAGGAGAATCTGTAGATAAAAAAGTTCTATTTATATTGATAGATTTTTTACAATTCAATATTGCCCTAGCAACCAAAGATAAATTTTGTATTTTCCTAAGATTTTTATTTTTTAGTCTCTTTGATCCAGATCTAGCAGGTATCAAGGCCCAAACCTCATCAATAAATTTGTAACCATTCATATCTTTAATTTTTGTTTTTTTTAAGATATTCAAATAACTTCACTTGATCACATTTCTCTAAACATTTATGCCCTTTAGGAAAATTGCCCGTGATATGCATTTTTCTCAACTCTTGATATTCTTTACCGTTCCATATCTCATTTAGATTTTTTTTATTCACGTTCCCAAGAACAATTTCATTATTAGAAATTTGTGTACAAGGCACAACATTACCCTCTGCCATAACTGTTGTGGACGTCCAAGGATACTCACAATATTGTTTTGCGTAATGAGAGTTGTTAGATAATTCCTGGTCATTTTCAAAATGCCATCTATTATCTTGACTTTTAACATATGCAAAAACATTTTTTTCTTTCCAAAAGTCTAAAAATTTTTTGTGTTGAATTCTATCTTTCTCTTTTTTGTCTAAAGCAATCATGCATGGCACAAGTAGAGTTTTGAAACCACGTTTTTTTTTAATTTCTATTATTTTATGAATCTTATCAATTGAGTTAGTGTAATCAGCTTTTTTACCTCTTATTTTTTTTATCTCCTCGTCGTCTAGAGCATCTAATGAAAATTTTAAAACCGATAGACCAGCCTCCATTGCAGCTTCTGCTTTTTCTACTGTCATGGTAGCAGGCGTACAAGAAAAATAAGTTGGTATATTTCTTTTTTTACAAGCTTTAAGTCTTTTAATTAAATATTTGTCCAAAAAGGGCTCTCCGTATCCATGCAAAATCAAACATCTTGAAACTATATTAAAATAAAAACCATTTTCAGAGACCTCTTTATGATCAAAATTTGCCTCATCCTTTAACCATCTCCAGAAGTCTTCTAATTCTTTATCCTCATGTAGTTTTACACTGTCTAACATTTGCTCAAATAATTCATCATTAATCCAAATATTTTTTCTTTCCATGTAGATGGTTCTTGGACACATTATACACTTCATGTTGCAGTAATTTGTTGTTTCAATATTGAAAACTGTTGGATTTTTATTCCTTAAAAACTCCAACTCATCCTCAATATATTTCAAATTACTAAAAGACAATTCTTTATTAGTTATTTTTTTTTTAAGTTTATAAGACTCTTTGAAAAAGTTTATATCGTACATTCTATCCCCTATTCATTTCTTATTTATTATCTTCCCAATACTTCATTTTTTTACTAACTCTTTTTTCTTCATCTAAAAAAGTTTTTTTTCCATCTCCAAGAGTAATTGGAATTTTTCTAATTGATGTAGTTAATTTTTCCATTCCAACAGACTCTAATGAAGCGGATTGATCTGTGCCCCAATTAGCCCTGTCTATAGTTATATGTCTTTCAATATAATCTGCTCCTAAAAAAAAAGCAGTTATTGAGGGACTAACAGAACTTTCATGACCACTATATCCAACTTCACAATTAAATATTTTTTTTAAAGTAACAATCATATTCAAATTTAGCTTATTTTCATCACATGGATAAATTGAGACACAATGCATTAATACGTACGGACATTTAAATTTTTTAAATATTTTTACAGCTTCTTTTATATCTTTCATCTCACACATTCCTGTTGAAATAAAAGTTTTTTTTTTTTCTTTAGCAACTTCTTTAAGGAATTCTAAGTTAGTAATCATTGCTGATGGAATCTTATTGTATTCAAAATTAAACTTTCTTGTCAATTTGAGACTATTAATATCCCAACATGAAACGAAGAGTGTTATGCCAATTTTTTCTGAGTATCTTTTTAGTTCTGAGTATTGACTTATACTAAGTTCTATCTTTTTTTTATAATCTAAATAACTCATAGTTCCCCAAGGAGTTTCTCTTTTAATATATTTTTGATGTTCTGGGATACAAATATTCAGGTCTCTTTTTTGAAATTTAACTGCGTCGAAATTATATTTTTTTGCAAGTAACATTAATTTTTTTGCATCGTTTATTGATCCGTTATGATTTATTCCAGCCTCAGCAATCAAGAAAGTTTTTTTTCGATTAAATAGTTTTACTTCGTAACTTTCATTTAAATTACTTAAATCAAATTTATTTACACCTTTTTCTGTAATTGAATACTTTTTTTCTCTTTTTGAATTGTTATAAAATTTTACTTTTAAATATTTTTTCTTAAGCAAGGATTTAATATTATAATTCAGTTTACCAAGGCTACATTTTAAATTTATAGCCATTTCTCTCTGTGTAATACTGGGATTGTCGTAGAGCAATCGCAGCAGAGATGTATCAAAATTTATATTGTTCATAAATTAACAAAAGTTCATTTTTTGAACAATATAGTGTTCAATTTTGAACAGTAAAGAAGTTTTTTAAATTTTTTTAAATTATGGTTACTTTTTCCTAAGAATATAATCTCCAATTATCAGAAAGTCTATTTTATATTTCAGAAAGCACTTTATGGCATCTTCTGGAGAATTTACTATCGGTTGTCCTTTAATATTAAAGGAGGTGTTTAGCAATACAGGATTATTTGTTTTCTCATACATTTTTTTTAAAAGATAATAAAATTTTTTATTTGAATTTTCTGTGACTGTTTGAACTCTACATGTATCATCAACATGAACAGTTGCAGATATATATTTTTTCATTTCAGATTTAACATCAAATGCGATCAGCATATATTCACTTTTTTGATTTATATTAAAATAATCGTTAGCAAATTCATTGAGTATCGCGGGTGCAAAAGGTCTAAAATTTTCCCTAAACTTAACATTTTTGTTTATATGATCTTTAATTTTTATAGGATTTGGGGATGCCAAAATACTTCTATTTCCTAGTGCTCTTGGACCAAACTCAGCTGCTCCTTGAAACCATCCTATAACCTTCTTCTTTAAAAGAACATCTGATGCAAAATCGTAAATATTTGTGCCACTTTTTACTATTTTAATTTTATTTTTAAACTTATTAATTGTTTTTTTTATTTCAAAATTTGAATATCGAGATCCTAAATAACAATTTGTCTCAAAGCTTAATTTTTTTTTTGGTTGGTTTTCTAAAGAACAATTGATTGCGGCTCCAATTGCAAGACCAGCATCACCGCTTGCTGGTTGAACAAAAATTTCATCAAAAATTTTTGATTTCACAATTTTCCCATTCATTGAACAATTAAGCGCTACTCCTCCAGCTAAACAAAGTTTTGATAACTTAAATTTTTTCTTTAAAAAATTTAATTGATAAAGAACAATCTCTTCTAAACGCAGCTGGAGGGCTGCAGCAATATTCTTATGATGTTGAGTAATTCTACTTTTGTATTTTTTTCTATTACCAAATACTTTAATAAATTTTTTACTTAACCAGGTATCCCTTTCTTTGTGAAAAGTTATCCAATCTTTATTTATATGAATATTTAGATTTTTTTTAAATCCTATAATTTCTCTAAATACCTGAATATAAGTTTTTTTATTATTAGGGATTTTTTTTCGGGGATTTCCATATGAGGCTAATCCCATTATTATCCCTTCATCACAATTATATCTCCACCCTAGAAAAGAAGTAACTGCTGCATAAAGTAATCCTAAAGAGTTTGGGAAAAGATTTTTGTCATGTATAATTTTAATTTTTTTATTAACCCCAATTGAGAAATAACCAGTTTCGCCCTCACCAACACCATCATAAGAAACAACAAGAGCCTTTTTAAAATTACTTGGATAAAAACAGCTTGCTAAGTGATTTAAATGGTGTTTGTAATATTTAATCTTATTTTTATAATTCAAATTTTTTCTTATTAAATTTTCGATATCATAAAAACCTTTAAGCGCTTCTTTTTCATCAATCATCATTTTCAATCTATAATCGTGCTCTAATGCGCCCTCTAGCCAAAATTTTCTTATTTGTCTAATTGGATCGGTTGATACAGCTATATAGTCAATAGAATTAATTTTGTTTTTTGAAACTTTTAAACATTCCTTAATTGCATTGATAGGGAAAGCTTTTGTGTGCTTCTCTTTATTAAAACGTTCTTCTTCAAAGGCACAAATTAATTTACCATCAATAATTAAGGCTGCAGAAGTATCATGACTCGCAATATTTATTCCTAAAATTTTCATAAATTTAAAGATTGTATCTAACCTAAAAACTTAGTCTTTCATACATATAATTTATAATTTACAAAAGTATTTATAATATTTTTTAATTAAAAAAATTTTTATTTATCTCGCTAACAATTTTATCGAGTCCAATACAATTTTTATCAGGTTGAAGATAGTTTTTTACGAAAGTTATATTTTTTTTCTCTCCTGAATTAAAAGATCTCTCAATATCTTTTTTAGAGTAATTAAATTCTTTATTTATGTCTATTTTCAAGATACCTGATCTTGATGGGAAAATATTTGTTTCAACTTTAGTGTTTTCACCAAGTAAATTAGAGTTAAAATTTATAATTTTTTTTTTCATCAAATATGCAAAATTTATTGCCGTCGAATTAAAAAAAATTACAATTTCTGCATCTCTAATTAATTCAACAGTGTTAAATTTATTTACTTTAAAATTAGGTAATTTTTTTTTCGTATATTTCAATGAATATAAAGGATGAATACTCACAATTACTTTTTTTTTGTAAAGTTTTGCTATTTTTTTTTAAAGTTTTCTTTACTCTTTCGTAATGATCATTTTCAACTTTTTTTGAAAGTTGCCCTCTTATTTCAACTGTATCTAAATGATTTACATTATAATCTAAATATAAAATGTGATTTTTTTTAATTTTTCTTATTTGTGTTTTGCAAATATCATAAGCCAAACTATTAACTAATATAGATCTTTTTATATAATTGAAATTTTCATTAAAA
>MDTB01169767.1_pt1 | contig 11088 bp, 13 predicted proteins | sample 811161 | NCBI WGS metagenome assembly MDTB01 (sample SAMN05326650, study PRJNA326480) | marine metagenome | isolation source: seawater | place: Mediterranean Sea | collected 2009
ACCTATGTAAATGCATACGAGCAGAAGATGGTCATGAAGCGAGAGAATATCGCTAACAAAGGCATCTGGACTGCTAAGAAAAGATATATTCTTAACGTATGGAATAGTGAAGGTGTCCAGTATGAGCAACCTAAACTAAAGATGATGGGCATTGAGGCAGTAAAGTCATCGACTCCTGCTCCATGTCGAAGTGCTATTAAAGAAGCACTAAATGTCATCATGTCAGGAAATGAATCCGATGTGCAGGATTACATTGATAAATTTAGACAGGAGTTTGAATCTATGTCACCTGAGGAGATAGCATTTCCTCGTGGTTGCAATAACATTGCAAAGAATTCATCCCCTGCTACAATATATGGTAAGGGATGCCCCATGCATGTGCGTGGTGCACTACTGTATAACTTCTGGGTTAAGAAAAAGAAATTGACACACAAGTATCCACTCATTCAAGAGGGTGAGAAGGTAAAGTATGTCATGCTTAACACCCCTAATAAAATCAATGAGAATGTAGTCTCATTCTTTCAAACATTGCCACCTGAGTTGGGTTTGAATGGAAGTATAGATTACAATTTACAATTCACAAAGAGTTTCCTTCAACCGTTGCAAGTAATACTTGACACTCTTGGATGGGACGCAGAAAAAGTCAACACATTGGAGGCACTATGGAGTTAACACAAGAAGAAAAAGATAAATGGAATCGTGGAGTAGACTTGTTTACCGAGTCAGTCTGGAAACCAGATGAAAAACTCCGACAATGTGCTCGTAACCAAGATTGTTACCAAGAGCTAATGGATGTCCGAGAGGATGTGCTACAATACCTAAAAAAGTTGAGATGGAAATGAGTTTTTTAAAAGATATTGTCAAAGAAATTGGCAATGAATATGCAACAGTAGTATCAGATGATGTTGATTCATCATCATTAGTAGACACAGGTAGTTACATTTTTAATGGACTTGTATCTGGGTCAATCTATGGAGGTATACCTTCTAATAAGATTACTGCTATTGCGGGTGAGTCTTCCACTGGTAAGACATTCTTTTGCTTGAGTATAGTCAAACACTATCTTGAGAAAGACCCAGACGCAGGAGTAATTTACTTTGAATCTGAGTCTGCAATATCAAAAGAAATGATTGAGTCTCGTAACATCGATGCCAATCGTATGGTTGTTGTGCCTGTCACTACAGTGCAGGAGTTTCGCACACAATCACTAAAGATTCTTGACAAGTATCTATCACAACCTGAGGAGAAACGCAAACCTATGATGTTTGTATTAGACTCTCTTGGAATGTTATCTACTACTAAAGAGGTAGAGGATGCTGAGGCAGGAAAAGAAACAAGAGACATGACTAGAGCACAGATTGTTAAGTCAATCTTCCGTGTTTTGACATTGAAATTAGGTAAAGCAAATGTCCCTCTACTTGTCACTAATCATACATATGATGTAGTGGGTGCTTACATACCTACAAAAGAAATGGGTGGAGGCAGTGGTCTTAAATACGCTGCAAGCACAATCATCTATCTCTCTAAAAAGAAAGAGAAAGATGGCACAGAAGTGGTTGGTAATTTAATAAAATGTAAAACTGCTAAGTCAAGGTTAACAAAAGAGAATGCACTTATTACAACTAGACTCTTCTACGATGAGCGTGGACTTGATAAGTACTACGGACTATTGGAGTTGGGTGAGAAATATGGAGTTTTCGAGCGTAAGGGAAACCGTATTGTTGTTGGGGAGTCTAGCGTCTATCCTTCTGCTATTCTCAAGGATCCTGACAAATACTTCACCGAAGAAGTAATGCAGAAACTAGATGATGCTGCACGTCAAGAATTTACATATGGATCTTAAACAATACATAAAAATTTATGATGATATAGTTGACCCTAACGTGTGTAGGAATGCTATAGAGTTGTTTAATAAAGATAACTCCGTTGTGCGTCTAGAAAAACCACAGATGTCATCTCTCAACATGACTATTAGGTCTGAGAAAGATAAAGACCATGACTGGAGTGTCGTGCAGTCTGAATCTATCAGAGCAATCAGAGCATGTGCACAACAGTATGCTCTAGAAGTTAAGGTAGATAAGTTATGGCCAGTAGAGAATAGTTTAGAGCAAATAAAGATGCATAAATTCTCTGCAAAGGATGGAGATAGTTTCCCTACACATATTGACGTGGGTAACTATGATTCTGCTCGTAGATTTGCTACCTTTGTCATCTTCCTAAATGATACTGAGGATGGAGTATACTTTGACACTCTAGATTATAAGGTAACTGCAAGGACTGGTAGGATAATGATGTTTCCATCATCATGGCAATATCCATACTCAGATTTAGCACCCTCAACAGATGATAAGTATATGATAACCACATACTTACACTATGTTTGAATTTAATACTCATCCACCAATGGTCTCTCATGTGCAGGGGTCACCAGTGTATATCATTGATGACTTCTACAAGAATCCTGAGGAGGTTGAGGATTTATTTTGGGACAATGAATTAAGATACCATAAAGAAGGTGACCCAGGTTATAATGGTAAATTATTTCATGACATGAGACATCACTTTCCCGATGAAGACTTGTGGGAAGTTGGAGATTATTTACTTGGTGTATGTGGTGCAAAATATCATGGGTCAGGTCCTGATTGTTTAAGTAATGTGTTTGAATATGAAGGCACAGACCACATTGATAACTACTGGTATCCACATTTGGATGCAGGGTATACAGCATTGATATATTTTGAAGGCACAGGCACTAACTTATATGCCACACCTAATCGCTTTGAAGTTGAAGAGATAAAATCAGTGCCAGAGCATGTTAGACCATGGCGGTCTAAAGAAGATTATGAATTGCTGTTGACATTCGAGGGTAAGTACAATAGACTCGTATTATTCAACGGAAAGAAATTTTATCACGGAGCAGATATCTACTACTCCCCAGTCAAACGTTTCAACCAAGTTTTATTTTTTACAGATGAGCCTTAAGATAGAAGAAGTAGCATTAAGTAAACTTATTCTTAAAGAAGATTATGCAAGAAAGGTTTTACCATTTGTAAAACCAGAATACTTTGATGTCTTTACTAACCGTGTCCTCTTCGATACTCTTAGTGAATACATTAATAAGTTTGACACTACACCTGAGCCCAATGCTCTAAAGATTGAGATAGAAAAGAGAAAAGATATTACTGATGACATCTATCAAGACATAGAAAAGTTTTTAGATAACCTAGACAGAGACCATTACAATGATGAATGGTTAGTTGATACTACTGAGAAATGGTGTAAGGAGCGTGCTATATACATTGCACTAATGGAGTCCGTTAAGATTGCTGACGGACAAGATAAAACACGTACGAAAGATGCTATACCTAGCATAATGTCCGACGCACTTGGTGTGTGCTTTGATGAATCCGTTGGACACGATTACATTTCAGACTCTGATGACAGATACGATTTCTACCATAGAAAAGAAGAAAAAGTCCCATTTGATTTGGACTACCTTAACAAAATTACAAAAGGCGGGTTACCTAATAAGACTCTCAACATCGCTCTTGCTGGTACGGGTGTCGGGAAATCTTTATTCATGTGCCATGTCGCTAGTGCCTGTCTCTTACAGGGGCGCAACGTTCTCTACATTACATGTGAAATGGCAGAGGAGAAAATTGCAGAGCGAATTGATGCCAACCTTCTCGACATCCCCATCCAACAACTCCAAGACCCCTTGCTGACAAAGCAGAAGTATCGTGCTAAGATGGATGTGTTAAAGAAAAAGACACAGGGTAAACTTGTTATCAAAGAATACCCTACAGCATCTGCACATGTAGGTCACTTCAAGGCACTCTTGAATGAGTTGTCATTGAAGAAAGGATTCCATCCTGAGATTATATTTGTAGACTATCTAAACATATGTGCTAGTAGTAGATACAAAGGCACGATTGTAAACTCATACACATATGTAAAAGCAATAGCAGAAGAGTTACGTGGACTAGCAGGAGAGTATAACGTGCCTATCTTGTCTGCTACACAGACTACTAGGTCTGGTTATGGCAACTCTAATGTAGAGATTACTGACACCAGTGAATCATTTGGTCTTCCTGCAACTGCTGACTTGATGTTTGCACTCATATCTACAGAAGATATGGAGGGACTCAATCAGATTATGGTCAAGCAGTTGAAGAATAGATATAATGACCCCACTGTATACAAGAGATTTGTGTTGGGTATTGACAGACAGAAGATGAGGTTGTATGATTGTGAGCAGAGTGCTCAAGACGACATCATCGATGCAGGAGATACTCCTAAATCATTTACCGATACTAAAAAATCATTTGAAGGATTTAAAATTTAATGGCTGACTTTACTAACCAATTTGACCCTAAGAAGGGTGACCAAGATGCTGCTGCAGAGCGTATCAATAGTGCTGCTAGAGATAAAGTAGATGAAGCACAAGAAAAAGTAAAAGCAACTGAGAAAGACACTCCCAAATCACCCGAAGAAATGGGTAAGAAGATGGGTAGTGCACCTCAGTCTAAGAAGAAACTAGATAAGAAACTAGAGGAGAGAGAAAAAGCAAAAGCAGAAGGTGCTAAGAAGTTTGAGGTTGACTTAGATAAGTATACTGAGTTTGTAGATAGAGTTACATCAAACCCAAGTAAAGACTTTCAAGTATTGATGGAAAGATATGCTGAGTTAAAAAAACAAGGATGTAATATTCAACGTCTTGATACTGCTGCGTCAGGTATGTCTGCTGAGGCAGGAGAATTTATGGAGATAGTTAAGAAACTTAAGTTTCAAGGAAAGGATTATACAACAGCAAATAAAGAGCACTTGACTAAAGAGTTAGGTGACATCATGTGGTATGTTGCACAAGCATGTTTAGCATTAGACGTCAGGTTTGATGAGGTTATCTATACTAATACTCTTAAGTTAGCAGCACGTTATCCTAATCAAATGTTTGAAACAAACTACTCGGAGAATCGTCAGCCTGGGGACATTTGAGTTACGTAATACAAAAGATATTAAATAAGAATCAAGTAAATGATGTAAAGGGATACCTTGACAAATGTCAATGGGATGATGGTCTCGATACTGTAGACGGTGGTGGCAGTCATACAATTAAGAAAAACAAAGAAGTATCTGAGCAAATTGGTAGTGGATATAAAGATGCATGCTCTACAATATTTCGTAATCTGGAATACTCTGTAGGGTATGCTGACTTTTGTGTGCCAATTAATTCAGGTCCTATAATATTTTCTAAGACTACTACAGGTGGATATTATAAACCACATCATGACCACTATACTCATGGTCATTATAGTAATACATTGTTTCTCTCTGACCCATCAGAGTATGAGGGTGGAGAGTTATGTTTATTTGTAGACCAGAGAGTTGAGAAGATAAAGTTAGAAGCAGGAATGATGATAACATATGATTGTGGTATACCTCATCAAGTATCTACTGTGATAAGTGGTGAGAGAAATGTAGCAGTCTTTTGGACAGAGTCACAGTATAATGATAAGAGATTAAGACAAATTCATAGTGATGTTGTGAAGGCATGTAGAATCTTAGGTCCTACTAAAACATTTGATACAATAGAAGAGTCACAAGAAGACCCAAGGTTTATTTTAGAGCAAGTGATAAATAACTTAGGAAGACTTAACGAAAACTGGTGAGGAAAACAGATACCGAACCTCTCACCGATGGTGAAGGTATAAGTGCTGCCTCTATTGGCACAGGTAATGCGGGTTTCATATATGAGAGGGACTTAATAACCTCTCTAAGAAACTCAGGATTCACTGTGTCTGACCCTGCGGGTGCTGACTCAGCAAAGGCTGACCTTGAATTAACAAGTGGGTTTAAGACAGTCAAGTTTGAATTGAAAGAGAAATTATCTGCTGACTTTGCTCAGATGAATTTTGATTTTGATACTACAACTAAAGAATTCTTTATTGACAAGACTAAAACAACAGCAAAGAAAGAAGCAGCACAGACTATGATAGGTATTGCTGAGGAGTTTGACATAATCCGTCAAGCAAATGACCATTGGAATCCTAAAAAGTATATGCCTGCTAAGTTTGTGGTCAAATCGTCAGCACCTTTTGTAGACCGTGACAAGGCTAGAAAATTAGATTTAAAACGTTTTCCTGATAAGTTTTTGGCAAAAGGAGTAGAGGCTGCACAACAAGTAGAAAAGTATTACAACTCAAAGGATACTTACTACATACAAGTTAAAGGCAGAGGTCTATATTATATGGGTAAAGACCCTGAGGGATATGGATGTCCTCGTTTTGCTAACTCTGTCACAGATAGTAGTATTAGAATTCGTATCAAGACTAACTCAGCGTCTAAGGCACGATGGTCGTTTCTAATGGCACTTAAAATCAATGGTCTTAGGGCAAGTAATCGTGACCTAGACTTGGATTCATCTTTCTTATCCAGTTAGATTAGTGTCCACTCATCTACACATTCACACCACAGTATAGTATAATATAAGTATGGCAAAGAATACACACTTGGAGCACTTAGAGGATGACATATTTAACTCTGGTTATAACGGTGCTACTAATAGTATTAATTTTCTTGTAGGTCTACGAGACATGTTGACCACAGGTAAGGGTGGTGGCAATACAAAGGTAACTGTTAAGTGGGACGGTGCTCCTGCTATAGTTTGTGGCATTGACCCACAGACAGGAGAGTTTTTCGTAGGTAATAAGTCAGTATTTAATAAGACTACACCTAAAATATGTTATACAAATGATTTTATTGATGAGCACTATCCTGACAGTGGTTTGAATGCAGTCCTTAGGACATGTCTTGCCGAGTTGAGTAAACTTCCTATCAGAGGTGTCATACAAGGAGACTTATTGTATGAGAAGAAACCAAAAGTTGTTAGTATGAAAGGAAAGAAGTGTTATATCTTCAAACCAAATACTATATCATACTGTATAGAGGTAGACTCTGACTTAGGTAAACAGATATCAAAGAGTAAGATAGGTATTGTATTCCATACTAGATACAATGGAGCAGATATATCTAGTATGTCTGCAGGATTTGGAGTTGATGTTAGACCACTACAGGGTGTAGATAGTGTTGCAGTATTCTCCTCAGAGTTTACTAATGTAAATGGCATGGCAAACCTAACTCCTGCTGAGTTGTCAAAGATAAATCTAACTATCTCATCTGCCAAACGTAACTTAAGTGCAGGACGTAAGTTTCTATCGACTATCAATAAGGAGACAGGGTCATTCGCATACAACTCCTTGTTTAAAATGTATTTCAACCAAGTGATACGCTCAGGTAGCATACCAAATAACTCTCGTGCTATGGCACAGGGGTATATTTCCTTTGTAGATGCACGTTTTAGACAGGAAATTGCTAAGAAAAAGACTGAAAAAGCACAGAAACAATGGCAAGATAAGAGTGATAAGGCTCGTGCTTATCTAAATAGTAATAAGTCTGTCATGTATTCCGCACTTAGCGGTTTCAAAGACCTTATGATTGCCAAAGAGCAAATCATAAATAAACTGAAAAGGATAGAGGGTGTAGGTACCTTCTTAGAAGATGAGAATGGTTACAAAGTAACCAGTCCAGAAGGGTTTGTTGCTATCAAAGATGGTGCAGCACTCAAACTGGTAGATAGATTAGAATTTTCTAGAGCAAACTTCACCGTCGCAAAAGATTGGGGTAAATGAAATTTTTAGAATTCATCACTGAGGCAACACAGAGTGCCCAAAACAAACCAAAGAAACCCACGACAAGTCAGAAAGGTCAGAAGACTTCTGGTAACCTAGAGGATAAGCATGTTGCTATTACTTTTGGTCGCTTTAACCCTCCTCACGCTGGCCATGGCAAGTTACTTGATGCTGTCAAAGCGCACGGAGGCGACTCGGGAAACTATAGAATCTACCCATCCCGTAGTCAGGATCACAAAAAGAATCCGTTATCCGCACAACAAAAAGTAGACCACATGAGGAAGTTATTTCCCTCACACAAGGAAAAGATTCAAAACAATGAAGCACATAGAAATATATTTGATGTAATGCGTGACCTACATGACGAGGGTCATGAGCACGTAACAATGGTGGTAGGAGATGATAGAGTAAAAGAGTTTGAGAAGTTGACTAACAAATATAATGGAGTGCATTATGACTTTAAGACTATCAATATCAAATCAGCAGGGGCAAGAGACCCTAAGAGTGAAGACCCTATAGAAAAGTTGTCAGCATCTGGAATGCGTAAGCATGCAACTGGTGATGACCATGATTCATTCCATGCAGGCATGCCTAAGGGAGTCTCTGCAAAGCATTCTAAACAGATGATGGCGGACGTGAAGACAGGAATGACACCACCTCCTAAGAAAACGAAGACCAAGAAGTCAATCAAAGAGTTGACTCTATGGGAGTATGCACCTAAGTTAGATGCAGATTCGTTTAGAGATTTCTATATGCTAAACCATATCTTTAAGGTAGGTGCTATAGTAGAGCACGATGACACTGGACTAATAGGAAAGGTTGTCCATCGTGGCACTAATCATGTCGTATTCCAAATGCCAGATGGCAATGAGGAGAAGGTATGGTTAAAAAATATTACTGAAGTTGAAGACCCACGTGCTGCATGGGCACGTGCTGCTGATACCACTAAACTCCAAAACAATTACTCTGCTGATGATGGCAGTGGTAATGACTGGAAAGCAGGTACAGACAACTATAGAATGGCATTACAAGCAATGACTCCAGGGCAATCTGTAGTCAGTTTTACAGATTTTCAACAACGTATTAGAAAGTCTGCTAATACTAAATAAAAACAGAAAGACCAATTAGGTTGATAGAAATGAAACTAGAAATGTTAGTGTCTGCTGCTCTTATGGACTACACTCCTACTGAGCAATCATATATTCTTAAGGCAGTCGAGGAAGATAAACTTCCAGATACAGACCGTCTCCACACTGGTGTTATGAAAGTCATGGAAGTATTTGACTCATATGACCCTGTGGTAGAAGGATATGCAGGATTCGATGTCGACAGAGAGACAGTCGCAAAGAAAAAGAAAGAGCATCCAGATGACCGTAACGTAGGTCGTGTTGTCACCTCAGGTGGAGACTCAATGCTTATTACAGGACGTAAATCTGATGGTCGTTACATAGTTGTCGGTAAGAAGGGAGAGAAAACAGCAAAGGATGCAGCAGACTTAGGTGTTACTGCTAAGGAAAGTGTTATAGGTACAGACATAGATGACCTACATCACCTTATGTTAGAAGGACTTAAGCAGGCACGTAAAAACGTTGGTGCATCTACATGTTGGAAAGGTTATAAGGCATCTGGCACTAAGATGAAGGGTGGAAAACAAGTCCCTAATTGTGTCAAAGAAGATGAGAAACCTTCTGACTTTATAAATAAATTGTCGAAGTCGGGATTGTTTACCGACGCAGAATTACAAAAGATGGGAGAAGTAGATGGCTAAGGCTATTAACCCAGGTGAGAAATCTTTTCTTACAACTAAGAAAAAAGGAAACGTAATTATCAATCCTAAGAAGGAGGACTTAATGAAAGAAACCAAACTACAAGAAAAGAAAGCCGCCAAAGACTACGATGGTGATGGTAAGGTCGAGAGCGGATCTAAAGAGCATGCAGGAGCAGTCCACAATGCTATCCAGAAAAAGAAAGGTTTAAAACCTGATGGCAAGGACACCCGCATGGAAGGTTATGGTGCAAAGGCAAAGAAGAAGGTAAAGGCAATGAAAGAAGCAGCGTATGATGCTTTAAGAAAGTCAAGAGCAAAGAAAGGATGCTCGACTGACACTAAAGAAGGTATCGCATCAGGTAGCGAAGTTAATGTCGGAGAGGAAAATCTCCAAGAAATCTCTGCTAATAAATTAATTGATGCAGCAAAGGCAGCAGAAGTTAAGAGAGGTAAGTCAGCAGTAGCAGGAGATAAAGAAGGTGCAAAGAAAGCTCTTGGACAGGGTAAAAAATTCTATGATGCAGCAAAAGCAAAAAGAATGAAAGAGTCTACTGATAGAATGAAAGAGAGAATGTCACAACTCACTCGTGACCATGACAATATACTGTCAGGAAAGCAGCCTATATAATTTACATTGAGATTTAATCATGCTATCATTTTTACTACCATTCGCATCTAAGATTGTATCTGATGCAGTAAACAAAATCCCAGACGATTCAGACTTGGGAGAGAAACTTATAGACTTATGTCTAGTCATTCTAGCTAAAGCAGTTAAGCTTACTAAGACTGACATGGACGACAAACTCTTAGAGACAGTTAAGGCTGCACTTGAAACTAGAGAATAAGTTTTATAAATAACTTATAGGAAAAAATTATTAAAGTAAACTAATGTCTATTTTAGGTACTATAGACGCTTCCACCTTTGGCAATAACGTGGCAGTCACTAACGGTGACGCAACTGTTACAAAAAATGCTGCTGATTCCGTCGATGTTGGCGATATCTTGGTGCTTAATAGCGTTAATTACATTGTAAAAGAAGTTACATCAACCACTGCAATCGAATTGCACACAACATATGCAGGCAGCACAAACTCAGGTTTGTCTGGTGCTATCAGACGTACTGCTCCTAAGGCAGTTGCTGAGTTTGTAGTTAAGGGTGGAGATAGTAACTCTTATGAGTTGGTCTTCGTTGACACAACTGAGCAGAGCATTGCATCCAACAAGACCAGAGGAATCACTGGACCTGGTTGGTGGCAGTATCGCACTTATCAGACACACAACGGTGACACCAAACATAAGGCAGAATACATTGCTCCTGCTAAGGCAGCAGCTGGAGCTGCAGGAGACATGGCTGATGATACACTAGCAGCAGATGTATTAGAGGTAATCACAGTTGGCACACAGCCCGCTAACTCTACTTCATCTAGTGGTGCAGGAACATTCGTTGCAGCAGCAACAGTAGACCAGTCAGGTACTATCACATACAAGTGGCAGAGACAGACAGCAAGTGCTACTACTCGTTGGGTAGATGTAAGTGCTTCACTTGACACAGGTATCACATACGCTGACTTCACTACTGCAACTCTTGCATACAGTGGACTTGGAGGTACAACACTTAACGGTTACAAGTAT
>MDTB01034545.1_pt1 | contig 11087 bp, 9 predicted proteins | sample 811161 | NCBI WGS metagenome assembly MDTB01 (sample SAMN05326650, study PRJNA326480) | marine metagenome | isolation source: seawater | place: Mediterranean Sea | collected 2009
GTGATATTATTTTAGCAGAGTCTATAAAAAAAGCTCAATCTAGAAATACAAAGGTAGTAATGGATGTAAAAATGGTTAGAGAGCCGACTCGAATCCCACCAACTTATATTGCATACCCTGTGAAAGAAATAATGGATGTAAATCCTGAAACTGGACTAATTAATGATATGTTAGATACCGATGGCTTTTCAAGACAGTACAGTATTGCGGGTTATATGGAACATGAACCAGATGTTGCTTATCTAACATTGGGAATGAAATGTGTTAAGGAATATTTGCAGATATCAGATGATGTAAAACCTAATTTTAATCCTAAAAAACTGGAATGGACATTTGATAAGCTCAAAATAAAATCTTATGGTAGAACTAATAATTTTTTGGTTAATTATTATGGTCCTCCTTCAGGTTATAAAGTACCAGGCAGAAATGATTTAAAAGCGTGGGGTACTTTTCCAAGATTTTCATTATCGCAGATTTTAGATACTCAAGATTATGACATTCCTGAAGATATTGACTGGATGAGTCAATTTATTCCAGGCGAAATTCCAGATTGGATTAAAGAATTAGAAAGTGTTAGTGAGAGAGAAGAAATGATGGAGGTGATGGGTATTGGAAAAGGCTTTGATATAAAAAAATCACCATTTTATAATAAAATAGTGATTTTAGGAGTTTCAGTTGAGGTATTACATGACGTTAAATCAACTCCTTTCTATAATTACATGGATTTAAGTCAGTTAACTCCAGGAATGGAAACTCATGCAAATGCAATACAAACAATTCTCCATGATAATTATATCTCTGTTTTTGGCGGTAAGGTGACTAGATATTTAGCGGAGGGATCTACCTATCCATTGGTAAATATTCTACTTATCTCTTTTATGTGTTTTTTCGCTTATTTTATTTTAACAAAGATAAACACTCACCCAATAATTGCAGGGTTAGTAATTCTATCTCAAGCTTTATTATATTATTCTATTGCAATGGGTATGTTTACTAATGACTATTTGTGGTTCTGGAAATCATTAGTTTCAGCTGTTCTACCAGAATTATTTCATGAATTATTCTATAGCAAGCTTCAAGTAAATCTACCCAACTCAGGAGAAAGTTTTATAATGCCTGTTGTTGCTCCTATTATCGGAATATTATTAACATATTCAATTAATATCATATTTCAATTTTTACATGAGCAGCAAGATAAAAAGTTTTTACGTGATACTTTTGGAACATATATATCTCCTGAAGTATTAGACAAAATGTATGAAGAAAAACAGGCTCCACAGTTAGGTGGTGTTGAGGGGCATCATACTGCTTTTTTCTCTGATATTCAAAATTTTTCTACTTTTTCAGAAGTATTAGAACCAGAGAAAATGGTAGCACTAATGAATGAATATTTAACAGTAATGTCTAAAGTTGTTTTAGAGAATCAAGGCACGCTAGATAAATATATTGGTGATGCAATAGTTGCTTTTTACGGTGCACCCGTACATGTAGAAGATCATGAAAAAAAGTCATGTCTTACTGCATTGAAAATGCAAGACGCATTAAATGATTTAAGATTAAAGTGGAAAAAAGAAGATGATTGGCCAGAAATTGTTTATTCGATGCAACACCGTATTGGCTTAAACTGTGGAAAAATGGTAACTGGAAATATGGGATCTGAAATGAGGATGAATTACACAATGATGGGTGATACTGTTAACTTAGCAGCTCGTTTAGAATCCTCGGCAAAATATTATGGAGTATATAATTTTGTAGGGGAGAATATATATGAAGCAACCAAAGATGATTTTATTTTCAGATTTTTAGATTTTGTAAAAGTAAAAGGGAAAAATATTCCAGTTAAAGTTTATGAATTAGTCTCGCATAAAAATAATATTAGTAATGAAAACATCACTCTTGTTAAAAAATTTGAAGAAGGAATAGATTTATATTTTCAACGAGACTGGAAAAAGGCATTAAGCACGTTTAAAGAATCAAAAAAATTAGAAGATTATTTTGATGCTAGGAATACCACACCCTCTGAAATCTATATAGATAGGTGTATACAATTTCAAGAAACACCTCCAGAAAAAGATTGGAATGGTGTTTGGACTATGACATCAAAGTAGATAGTTTATAGTCTCAATTTTTTAATGGTAAAATATGAAAAATAATCGTGGAAAAATTCTCTGGGTTGATGACGAAATTGAACATTTAAAACCGCATATTCTTTTTTTAGAAGATAAGGGTTATAAACTTTCTACAACAAATAATGGCCAGGATGCAATTGAATTAATGAATAAAGAGTATTTTGACTTAGTGCTCTTAGATCAATCAATGCCAGGAATGGATGGCTTGAGTGTATTAATTGAGTTGAAAAAAATATATAAATCACAATTAATTATTATGATAACTAAAACCGAAGATGAGTGGTTAATGGATGAGGCTATTACTGGGCAAGTGGAACAACTTTTATTTAAACCGGTAAATCCAAGTCAAATTTTCATGGCTTGCAAGCAAGCACTTGAAAAAACACTCTTAAGAGAACAAAAAGCAACAAAAGACTATTTAAAAGAATTTCAAGGTTTAAATAATCAACTTAATGAGGAACTCGATGCTAATAAATGGTGGATATTATATGATAAAATCATTGATTGGCAGTTAAAGTTTGACGTATATAAAGATATAGGATTAAGCTCAATTTTAGAACAACAGATACAAACCTGTAATAAAGAGTTTAGTAGCTATGTAGAAAATTTTTACTTAAAATGGTTATATCAAGACATCAGACCTGCATTATCTATAGATATATTTGATAAATATTTAAAGCCAAGACTCAATAAAAACGAAAAGGTTTGTTTATTAGTTGTTGACTGTATGAGGCATGATCATTTTAAAAGTATTTTACCAATATTGGAAATTTTTTTTAAAGTGAATATTGATTATAAGTTTTCCTTATTGCCAACAGCAACACCATATTCAAGAAATGCTATTTTTTCAGGACTTTTCCCGGATGAAATGGTAAAAAAGTATCCTCAACAAGCATTGGATATGAAAAATGATGCATCCAGTTTGAATAAATATGAAAAATTATTTCTAGAAGAGCAATTAAGGAAAAATGGATTTGGAAATAAAAAAATTCATTATCATAAAATTTGGGCCGTTCAAGAAGGTGACAAGTTTAAAAATAAAATAAAAGACTACCTTCAAAAAGACCTTCTTGCATTAGTTGTTAATTTTGTTGATATACTAGCTCATAATAGTTCGCAGTCAGGTGTTTTGAAAGAAATGGTCCCTGATGAAACAGGATATAGGTCTGCTGTAAAGTCTTGGTTTGAAAATTCGTGGCTCTTAGAGGTTCTAAAAGAGCTAAGTCTAAACGATTGGACAATAATCATGACAAGTGATCATGGGAGTATAAGGGTCAAGAGTGATGTAATGGTTGCAGCCGATAGAGGAGCATCTGCAGGAGTGAGGTATAAAAATGGAAGAAATCTAAATACCAACAAAAAACATGCACTTGTTATCAAAGAGCCTGGAAAGTATAAATTACCAGTTCTTAGACCTCAAGATAGCTACGTAATAGCAAAATCGGATAATTACTTTATATATCCAAATGAAAAAAATAAATATCAAAATAAAATTAAAAACTCATTCCAACATGGAGGCATTAGTATGGAAGAGATGATGGTACCAATTGGTATTATGAAAGGTAAAAAAAATGATTCTTAAAAGTCAGTCTGTCCAAGATACATACGATACAGCTGAAAAATTATTAAATAGTACTAACCCGGGTACGATCTTTGCTTTAATTGGTGATCTGGGTACTGGTAAGACAACTTTTTCTCAAGGTTTTGCTAGAGCATTAGGTATAAAAAATCGGGTAGGCTCTCCAACATTTAAATTAGTTTCCGAATATAATGGAAGAGATCATAAGCTTTATCATATTGATGCTTATCGGCTAAAAAATTCAAATGAATTTTTAAATATTGGCGGTGAAGAATACCTTATTTCAAAGAATAGTTATACTTTAATTGAATGGGCGGATATTATTGAGGATGTTCTTCCTAAATGTACAATAAAAGTAGAGTTCTATAGATCAATAGATAACAAAAACAATCGGAAAATTAAAATAACAGGTTTAGATAATGAGTTCTAAATTTATTCTTTCAATTGAAACCTCATCTAATATTTGTGGGATGGCAATAACTTATGGGCAGGAAATCATTGCTTATGAAGAAAAACAAAATTTTAGAAAACATATAGAGGTGTTACCAGATATTTTTAAAAAATTACTTAAAGAAAGTCAGATCTCACTAAAAAATTTCTCTGCCATAGCTGTGAGTAATGGTCCAGGATCTTTTACCGGATTAAGAATAGGACTAGGATTTGCAAAAGGTTTATCCTACTCACACAGCTTACCCATAATTCCTGTACCAACATTTTTGAGCTTGGCTTATTCCTTAAAATCTTTAAAACCAATTAGCGGAATTATAAACTCCCATGGTGAAAAAGTCTTTTATCAAGAATTTTCCTGGAAAAACAATATTCCAAAAATGAAATTAGAAAAAAGTATTTTTAACATAAACGACTTACAAAATAAAAAAATCGATTTCCAATCAAACTGTCAAAGTTTATTAAAATCGAATTCACAAATCACAGAAGCTGAGCTATCATCCATTAATATAGGACTTCTAGCAAATATTCATTATAAAGAATGGATAGTGAATAAGCCATATAAGTTAATACCTGATTACATTGCAAACTTTAATACAAATTGATGTGATAAATAATTTAGACATCAGAGAAGCTATTATTAAGGATGTCGAGGAAATTTATTTAATAGAAAAATCTATATTTAATGAAGATCCATGGACAAAAAAAATGATTAAGAGTGAATTAGGTACTCAAAATCATAAAAAAACATATGTAATTATGGATAATTATAATATATTGGGTTATTTAATGATCCATTTTTTTCAAATTGAGTATCATATTATAAATTTTGGGGTAAAAAGAGAATATCAAAACAAAGGGATTGCGCAATACTTTTTAAATTTTTTTTTAAATAAACTTCCCAGTAATTCAACAGTATTTTTAGAAGTGAAAGAAAGTAATTTTATTGCAATAAGCTTATACAAAAAACTAGGTTTCGTTAAACAATATATTAGAAATAAATATTACGCAGATGGTAGTAATGCGATAAATTTATTTTACAGAAAAAAATAGATCATGGCATGGTTTAAAAGAAAAGACAAAAAACTAAAAAACCCTATAAAAAAGTCAATTCCTGATGGTCTTTGGGGGAAATGTCCTTCTTGTTATGAGATTATCTATAAACCAGAATTGGAGAAAAATCTTTCTGTTTGCCATCACTGCAACCATCATTTTAGAGTTTCTCCAGAAGTCTATACCGAGCTAATCCTAGATAAAAATTCTGGTAATAGAATTTTTGATAATATTAAGCCTGTTGATTTCTTGAGATTTAAAGCTAGTAAAGAATATAAAAAACAAATTTTAGATGCGAGCCAAAAGACAAATGAGTTTGATGCTGTAGAGGTTTTTGACGGAGAAATAAATGGGAAAAATATAATTCTAGGGATTATGAATTTTCAATTCATCGGTGGAAGTATGGGTTCAGTGGTAGGAGAAGTAGTTTCAAGAGCAATTGTATTAGCTGGGAAAAAAGATATACCTTTCATATTAATTTGTGCATCGGGTGGAGCGAGAATGCAGGAGGGGGCTATCTCTTTAATGCAATTAGCAAAAACTAGTACACAGTTAGCTAAATTTCATAAAGAAGGTGGTCTATTTATACCAATTTTAACAGATCCTACAACTGGTGGAGTAACTGCAAGTTTTGGTATGTTAGGTGATTTAATTCTAGCTGAACCAGGTGCTCTAATTGGTTTTGCAGGACCTCGTGTAATAAAACAAACAATAGGACAAGATTTGCCTAAAGGTTTCCAAAGATCTGAATTCTTGCTTGAAAAAGGTTTTATTGATCATATTATTGATAGGAAAAATATGAAAGAAAAGTTATCAACGATAATTAATCTCTTAAAATGAAAAATCATCCCAAGATTTTAGTAACTAATGATGATGGCATATATTCACCTGGAATATATGCACTTTGGGAATCACTTTCTGAAATAGGAGACGTTACTGTTGTTGCACCAAGCGATGAAAAGAGTGCTGCAAGTCATTCAATTACAATAAATAATTTATTGAGAGTGGAACATATTAAGCGTGACCAATTATTTGAAGGTTATTCTATTAATGGAACACCTGCAGATTGTACGAAAATTGCAATTAAACAAATTTTAAAGAAAAAACCAGATTTGGTAGTATCGGGTATTAATAGAGGCTCAAATCTTGGAAATAACATAATGTATTCCGGAACCATTGCAGCAGCTGCAGAGGGATCAATTTTAAATATCCCTTCAATTGCGATTAGTCTGGATTCACACAACGCTAAAGATTGGAGAGGAGCAAAAGTAATAACTAGAGATATTTCAAAATATGTATTAAAAAATGGTTTACCTAAAGGAGTTATCTTGAATGTAAATATTCCTTATTGTGAACCAGATGAAATCAAAGGAATAAAAATTACTAGTCAAGGTAACCAATATTTTAAAGATCAGTTTGAAAAAAGAGTGGATACCTCTGGACGTGAATATTTTTGGATAAAAGGAAAAATTATCGACCTGGATACATCAATTAAATATGATGGCAAGGCCGTTGATATGAATTATGCAAGCGTTACACCTATTAAATTTGATTTTACTGATAATTCATTTTTAAATGAATTAAAAACTAACTTAAGTAGATAAAATGTTAAACAAAAGTGGAGTTCTCATTCTTGATTTTGGCTCACAATACACGCAATTGATTGCGAGGCGTATTAGAGAAAATAATGTATACTCTGAAATTTTATCATCTGGAACCAGTGCAAAAGAGATACTTCACAAAAAGGCATCTGCAATAATCCTTTCAGGAGGTCCTAATAGCGTTTATAGAGATGATGCACCTAATTTTGATGAGGAGATTTTAAGTTTAAACATACCTATTTTGGGGATTTGTTACGGATTACAGTTACTAGTTTATAAAGATGGAGGCATAATTAGTTCCTCTGGAAAAGGTGAATATGGTTCTGCTACTATTAATATAAATAAAAAAAAGGGACTCTTCTCTGATATTGATTCAATCACTGAAGTTTGGATGAGCCATGGTGATAAAATTGAATATACAACAAAGGATTGGGAGATATTAGCTACTTCGTCAAATGGGGTTATAGCCGCTGTTGAAAATAAAACTAAAAATTGGGTCGCAACTCAGTTTCATCCAGAGGTTTCTCATTCTACGCAAGGCGAGAAAATAATTTCAAACTTTTTATTTAAAATTGCGAAGTGTAAACCCAGTTGGACAGCGGGGAATTTCATCCAGGAACAAGTATTAAACCTCAAAAAAAAGATTGGGGATAAAAAAGTTTTAGTTGGTGTTAGTGGAGGAGTTGACTCCACAGTTGTCGCGGCTCTCCTACATAAAGCTATTGGGGAGAATTCTATTTCTGTTATGATCGATCATGGACTTTTAAGAAAAAATGAAGCTTTAAATTGTATTCAAGCCCTACAAAAAGGCTTAGGACTAAATATTAAATCTTATGATGAATCTGATTTATTCCTTTCAAAATTAAAATCAATTACCTCTCCTGAAAAGAAAAGAAAAATTATTGGGAATGAGTTTATATATTCATTTGAACGTATCTCGAAGTCACTAGGTGAGGTAGAATATTTAGCTCAAGGAACTTTATACCCTGATATTGTTGAAAGTGGATTTAGTAAAAGTAAAAAAGCTCATGTTATTAAAAGTCATCACAATGTAGGTGGTTTACCTGAAAAAATGGATTTTGAATTGATTGAACCATTAAAAGAATTATTTAAAGATGAAGTTAGAAAAGTTGGGTTAGAGCTTGGACTGCCACCATTTTTAGTTAATAGACATCCTTTCCCAGGACCCGGACTTGGAGTAAGAATTATCGGTGAAATTAACGAAACCAGAATAAAAATTCTTCAAGAAGCAGATCAAATATATATGGATATATTGATCGAAGATGAACTTTATGATGACATATGGCAAGCATTTGCTGTCTTAATACCAATAAAAACAGTTGGAGTGATGGGAGACCAACGTACTTATGAAAATTTATTAGGAATCAGAGCAGTTACTAGCCAAGATGGAATGACAGCAGATTGGTTCAGAATGCCACCGGATACTTTATCTAAGATTTCAAACAGAATTGTAAATAATGTTGAAGGAATTAACAGAGTTGTATATGATATCACATCAAAACCTCCAGGCACAATTGAATGGGAGTAAAAAAACTATGCTCATAAAATCACTTGATGAAGAGTTTCATATAAGAAAAGCGAATGAGCAGGATGCAGAGCAAATAGCAAATGTATTGTCAGATTTTTATAACATGGAAGATACAAATGAAAGTTTAAATGCTTTTCATTCAGAATTTGAGAAAGGTTATCATTATATTGTCGCAGAAAAAAATCGTGAGATAATTGGCCTAGTTACATGGCTTAGTCATGGTCTTTTAAAACACGGATTATTTGAATTAGATAGAATCTGTTTATTAAGGCAATCAAGAGGCTTAGGGATAGGTCGGAAATTAATAAAGGTATTAATTAATGATGCTAAGGATTATTACAGGAGAAGAAATGAATCCATCCGAAAATTATACTTACTAACGCATGAAGAGAATAAAAGTGCTCAATTATTTTATGAAAAAGTTGGTTTCGAACATGAAACAACTTTAATTGATCATTATTATAAAAATAAAAATGAAAAAGTGTACAGTATCTTTTTTAAATAGAGATAAAACATAATGTGTGGTATAACTGGATATATAGGTTATAAAAAAGCAGCTCCAATTCTACTGAAAGGGCTTAAAAGACTTGAGTACCGAGGATATGATTCATCTGGTATTGCAGTTCAAAGTTTGAATAAAATTCAATATTTTAAAAAGAGAGGGAAAATTAGTGAACTTCAGAAATTGATATCAAATGATCCCATCTCAGGGTCAATTGGTATTGCTCATACTAGATGGGCTACACATGGTAGCCCTACGAATTTAAACTCTCACCCACATTTAAATGAGAGTGGTACTATTGCAGTAGTACACAATGGTATCATTGAGAATTATCGACCCATTAAAGAAACTCTTATAAAAAAAGGTGTTTCATTTAAAAGTGAGACAGATACTGAAGTATTAGCACATCTTATTTCAACCATTTACTATCAAGAAAAAAAAATATCCTTAAAAGATTCTGTAAGAGCAGCTTTGCAAGAAGTAGTTGGGACATATGGAATTGTTGTTTTGTGCAGTGATGAACCAGATACCTTAATTGCTGCGAGAATGGGCAGTCCACTTGTTCTAGGCGTTGGTGAGAGTGAGTATTTTTTAGCTAGTGATGCATCGCCCATCGTGGGCAATACAAGGAGAGTTATATACATAGATGATGGTGAGATAGTACATCTTACAAAAGGATCACATGAAATATCATCTCTACAATCAAAAAAAATTATTAATAAGACTTTAACGGAAATAGATCTCAGCATTGAAGAAATTGAAAAAGGTAGTTTTCCACATTTTATGTTAAAAGAAATTCATGATCAAAAATCCTCTATTTTAAATTCTATGAGAGGGAGGTTGAACTTCAAAGATGGTACGACTAATCTAGGAGGCATTATTGATTTTATTCCAAACTTAATCTCTTCATCAAGAATTTATATTACAGCTTGTGGAACTTCATGGCATGCTGGATTGATAGGTAAATATCTCATTGAAACCTATGCGAAAACACCGGTTCATGTAGAATATGCATCTGAATTTCGTTATGGACAATCAATTATAGATCCAAATACTTTAATGATCGCAATTAGTCAATCAGGCGAAACAGCTGATACTCTAGCTGCGATAAAAAAAGCAAAAAAATTAGGTGCACTGACATTGGGTGTGTGCAATGTGGTGGGTAGCAGTATAGCTAGAGAAACTGATGGTGGTATTTATACACATGCAGGTCCAGAAATTGGAGTAGCCTCAACTAAGGCTTTTACATCCCAAGTTACAGTTTTAATAATGCTTGCTTTAATGCTGGGACGAAAGCTAGGAGTTGCAAAAAATCGCGGTCAAAATTTGATTAATGCTTTATCAAAAACCAGTCAGCATGCTGAAATAATTCTTAAAAATCAAAAGAATATTAAAAGAGTTGCGGAAAGAACTAAAGATGTTAGTCATTTTATTTATTTAGGAAGGGGTATTAATTTCCCTGTCGCTCTCGAAGGAGCATTGAAATTAAAAGAAATATCTTATATACATGCTGAGGGGTACCCTGCAGCTGAAATGAAACATGGACCAATTGCACTAATTGATGAAAATATGCCAGTAGTATTTATTGCCCCTAAGGATAAAACATATCTAAAAATAATAGCAAATATACAAGAAGTAAAAGCTAGAAAGGGAATTATAATTACTATTACAGATTGCCCTAATGAAGAACTGAGGGAATTATCTGATTACATTCTTGAGGTCCCTATGACTCATCAACATGTTTTTCCAATTACAAGTTCTATAATTTTACAATTGTTGGCATATGAAATAGCTATTCTAAAAAACTGTGAAATTGATCAGCCAAGAAATCTAGCTAAATCAGTAACCGTTGAATGAGTTTAAGAGTAAGTAAGAGGTACATAATTTCTTTTCTCCGTCTACCACCACATTTGGTTATATTGTTAGATTTGTGTGACTTAATGAGTATAAAATGAAAAAATTCCACTCATCATTAACTATATTATTTTAAATTTTTTCTATACTGATATTTTTTCGATCCTTTTTCTTTAAACTTTGGATTCGTTTGTTTTTTAGTCTTTTCTCAATATCTTTTTTCCTTGGTAACATTGGCTTTCTTTGTTTTTCTACTTGAAATGTTTTTTTTAATATATAAATTAATTTTTTTTCAGCATCTTTACGATTTTGAATTTGAGATTTATATCTGCTTGAGTTAATAATTAAATCCCCATTTTTTTTAAGTTTTGAA